>JACKQG010004641.1_pt1 | contig 15825 bp, 9 predicted proteins | sample 8237621 | NCBI WGS metagenome assembly JACKQG01 (sample SAMN15677084, study PRJNA649215) | marine metagenome | biome: marine; feature: Black Sea; material: saline water; isolation source: suspended particulate matter (SPM) from the Black Sea western gyre | collected 2013-06-09/2013-06-10 | depth... | reverse complement strand
TAAGGAAACTCTGATTCATTCCGATCGGCGAGTCTGCGGCGTAAATCGCCAGCTTCGGCGTTGCTTCATCTCGGCTGTAGCGAGGCTACAGCCTTCGATTCGCGCCTTGAATCTAACGATTTCCACTCACAGCCTCACTCGCCCGAATGAATCAGAGCTTCCCTAAGGCTTAGGTTGCCCTGAACTAGGTTTCCCTACTGCAAGTTCGGATACCAGCGTCGGCGCAACCAAAACGAAGCGCGCACCATCAGGATTAACACCGGCACCTCCACCAATGGGCCCACCACCGCGGCGAACGCAACGCCGGATTCAATGCCAAAAACCGCAATTGCGACGGCTATCGCAAGTTCAAAGTTGTTGCCCGATGCGGTGAAGGACAAGGTTGCGGCTTGTGGATAATCCGCGCCGCTTCGTTTCGCCATCCAGAAGCTGGCGAAGAACATGATCACGAAGTAGATGCACAACGGTACCGCGATCAGGAGCACGTCGGTCGGAATTTCTACGATCATGTTGCCCTTGAGGCTGAACATGATGACGATGGTGCCGAGTAGCGCAATTAAGGTGATGGGGGAAATACGCGGCAGGAATTTTTGCGTATACCAGTCGTCGCCGCGGCGGGCGCGCAAGAAGCGGCGGGTGAGATAGCCACCAGCGAACGGCACTCCGAGGTAAAGCATCACGCTTTTGAAAATGTCGGCGATGGAAACGTCGACGATAGTGCTTTCTAGTCCAAACCACGGCGGCACCACGCTCAGGAAGATCCATGCGTAGAGGCTGTAGGTCAGGATTTGGAACACCGAATTGAATGCCACCAGACCGGCGCAGTATTCGTTGCTGCCCTCCGCAAGGTCGTTCCAAACCAATACCATCGCAATGCAACGAGCTAGTCCAACGAGGATTAATCCGGTCATATATTCCGGTTGATCGCGCAGGAAAATCAGCGCCAATGCAAACATCAGCAGCGGCCCGACGACCCAGTTCTGTAGAAGGCTCAAGCCGAGGATTTTGCGGTTGCGGAAGACTTCCCCAAGTTCTTCATAGCGCACTTTGGCCAGCGGCGGCCACATCATCAGAATCAGCCCGATGGCTAGTGGAATATTGGTGGTGCCGACATCAAATCGATGCAAAAAATCACCAGTTCCAGGGAAAAAATGACCGATCGCCACGCCGAGGGCCATAGCCAGGAAAATCCAAATCGTCAGCCAGCGGTCAAGAAAGGAAAGGCGAGGAGTGTCGGGCATTTGGTTGGGTCAATTGGCGAGGCGCGGTGCGATTGAATAGTAGAATACCGAGGTGAAATTATTTTCGGCACTGATTTTCGCTGGCGCATGCAGTTTGGTTCATGCGCAACAGCCGAATCCTGTTGAGGCTATTGAATCCGTTCGACTGCAACTGCCAAAGAATGAGATTTTTTCAATTCTTAGTATTAGTGCCGCTTTGGTGGACTTGGAGGATGTCCATACAAGTTTCTCCAATAGACGGAACATCAGATCGAATGGTGAGGTGATTTTGAAATTACAGGATCCTCTCAATCCACCGAAAATGGCACGGCTGCACCTCTACGTACCTGGCGGGATCGGCCTTGAGATGATTTATAGCAAGCCTTTTGCAGTTGCTGGAAGAAAGCACCGGCCTGCGGATGTAATCAACGTGGAAGTGGAAATGCTGGGCATAGGAAAGCTGGAGCTCTCCCTGCCTTTTGACCGGATGAATGAAGAGCAACGGTCATGGCTAGTGGAAGATTCTGACCCTATGTTTCATTTTATTCGTCCTCTAGGTTCACCACTTGCAAGCATGGAGCCCGCCCCTCGGTTTCAGGCTAAAAGGCTGAACTTTGGGCCACCTTGGAGGCCTAATCCTGCAAATAGAACCCGCTTTGCACCGACCCTTCCGCCGCGTTATTTTTCTATAGAAAAACGAGAAAATGAATTCCACGTAAAACTTGCATCCATGGCCTCAGGGGAATGGTTTGTATGGCTTTCGGGCACACCAGGTTGGCGGACGCTTCCAGTTGAAATTAATGTGCAGCCAAATCAGGACAATGAATGGGTTTTGCCTCCACCGGTTCAAGAGAAAAAGTGGTACATCCAGTTTCCAGACTCGATGGATAATTCCGTTTTTCCATGCTTGGTTTGGGAGCGCATTGGCGATGAACCACTGATTTCAAAGCACGCGGAGTTGGACGACGAGCGATCCGAAATCTCGTGGACTTATTTTGGGGAGCATTGCAAGCAGTTATTCCTGATGAAAGACGTCGGCGGTTTTGGTAGAGGTACAAAGCATTTGTATTTTTGGAACCTGGAAATGGATGAGGTGAAAAAAGGTTTGGATTCAGGGCATGATCTCCATCCCTGTTTGGATCTACGCGAGATGGTGCCCGAAATTTCTTACAAGCTACCTGCAATTGAAGGTGTGGAGTTTTGTTGGTTTCAAATAAAATGCATTAAGGATTCAGAGGAAAGTCTTCCTTTGTTTCCACGGGAAGGCATTTCATGATTGCTTTATGGAGAGAAGTTGGAAGTTGATATTTTTGGCCTTCCAGCAGGGAGTTACCAGATCACTCGGAAGGAAGGCGAGGAGCCATTCGAAGACCTGGATTCCGTCGTGATTGAAATTCAGTAGGCAGAGGGCAGAGACTGGGATTGCAGTTTGGTAATTGCGCCTACCACGAAGGCTTAAACTAGAGGCACTCATGGCGTGCTCCCTTTTCCATGGATTTTCGAAATTCGCGACTTGGCTGATAGCTGGCAGCGCGTTGCTGCAGCAGGACGTCTGGCCGCCGGCGCCGCCGTTGAAAGAAGTTGTAGGCGAGGTGGCGGAGCTACCAAGCTCGGTGCAGGGCCAGCGGTTGGCATCGGGGAAGTGGAAATTGCGTTTTGAGTTTCGGCCGGATGGGGTTGAGGTCGATGGTTTTGAGTCGGTGGCGCTGGCGGGGACTTTTAATGGTTGGAATCGCGACGCGGTGCCCTTGACGCGGCAATTGAATGGGAATTGGCGCGTGAACTTGGAACTGGAGGAAGGCGAGCATCTGTATAAATTTGTACTCGACGGCATCAAGTGGTTCACTGATCCGGGCAATCCGACGGTGGTCAACGATGGCCATGGTGGAACTAATTCAGTGCTGCGACTGGGGCTGCGCGCGCAGATGTCGGAGTCGGATGCTGAAATTGGCGACGGCAAAATTGCGGTGCACGGATTGCAGCACGAGGCTGGTAATTCGTTTTTCTTACAGCCCGCTGGCGACGGCAAGGTTTTGCTGCGCTATCGCACTTTAAGCCATGATGTGCGTTCGGTGCACTTGCATTTGCGCGGCCAACTGCCACAACTGATGACGTCGGCGGTGGAGGGACCTTTGTTGCAAACTTGGGAAGCGGTGATTGCTGCGCCGAGCCGAAAAACGGCATACACTTTTGTGCTGAACGATGGCGAAACACGCGGCCGCCACCCGCAAATTTTCACGATGGAAAAAAACGCTGCCGAAGGATTTCAAACACCTGATTGGGCCAAGGACGCGATTTGGTATCAGATCATGCCGGACCGTTTTCACAACGGTGATGCGTCGAACAATCCAGAATTCACGCGGCCGTGGACCAGTGATTGGTACGCCAGCAGTGATTTTGAAGGTCGCGACGGCCAGACCTTTTGGCAGTGGTATGTTTTCCAGCGTTTGTACGGCGGCGACATTGCCGGTTTGCAGCAGAAGTTGGGGTACTTGAAGGACCTTGGCGTGAATGCGCTGTATTTGAATCCGGTCTTTGAATCGCCGTCACACCACAAATACAACGCCACCGATTTTCGTCATATCGATCAACACTTCGGTCGCAAAGGTGATTTTGATGCGGCGATTGCGAAGGAGAATTTGCTCAAACCGCAGACTTGGACGTGGACGGAAAGCGACAAGGTCTTTTTGGAGTTCCTGCGCGAGGCGAAGGCGGCGGGTTTCCGCGTGATTATTGATGGCGTTTTTAATCACGTCGGCACGGCTCATCCGGCGTTTCAGGATGTGCAGAAAAATGGCAAGAAGTCGCCGTATGCGGATTGGTTTGACGTCACTTCTTGGCAGCCGTTTGAGTACAACGGTTGGGCTGGCTTTGGCGAGTTGCCGGTGTTCAAGAAATCGGCGGATGGTTTTGTGAGTGACGGCGTCAAGCAGCATATTTTTGACATCACTCAGCGCTGGATGGACCCCAATGGCGACGGCGATCCATCGGACGGCATTGATGGTTGGCGGTTGGATGTACCGAATGAAGTGCCGATGCCGTTTTGGCAAGAATGGCGGCAGTTGGTGAAGAAGGTTAATCCTGACGCATACATTAGCGGTGAAATTTGGCAGCGCGCCGAGAATTGGTTAGACGGGCGCCATTTTGATGCGGTGATGAACTACCCATTTGCCTCGGCGGCAATTTCTTGGATTGGCCATCGTCGGCAGAAGTTTTCGGTGAGCGAAGTCGATCGACAGTTGGCTGAATTACGCATGGCCTATCCGGCCGAGGCGACTTATGTGTTGATGAACTTGTTGGATAGTCACGACACCGACCGCTTAGTGTCGAAGATGCTGAACCCGGACCGCGATTACGATTCGGAAAATCGCGAGCAGGATACGGGTTCAACTTATGACAATTCTAAGCCAGGAGCCATCGAGTACCGCAAAGCGCGATTGGCGGCACTGCTGCAAATGACCTACGTCGGTGCGCCGATGATTTATTACGGCGACGAAGTCGGAATGTGGGGACCGGATGACCCATCGAACCGCAAACCGATGTTGTGGCCCGAGCTGCAGCCTTACGCGATCCCGCAGGAAAATTTCGTAATGGAAGACCACCTAAGCTTCTATCGCGACGTGATCGCCTTGCGCAATCACCATTCCGCGTTGCGCCGCGGTTCCTTCCAAACCTTGCTCACCGACGACGCGCGCGACGTTTGGGCATTCATGCGCGAAGACGATACGCAATGGGTAGTGGTCGCGCTCAACGCATCGATGGCCTCAGCCGACGTCGACGGTGAAGCGCTGCTTTTGGATGCGCTTGCCGCGAATGGAGTTTCCGTTGCCGCCATTCCTGATCGAAACGACGAGGCCGATGGAAATCCCGTTGGCGAGTCCGGCCAAAACGCCTCCGGGCCTACCATCCAACAAGTTTGGGGCCACGGCAATCGCCTCGGCGGGCTGGAAGGTGCAGTTTGGGTATTGAATAAAAACTAGTGGCCATACACCCTCACTTTTTGGATCGCCGCGCCGGCGTATTGCTACATCTGACATCGCTACCCGACGGTGGCCGCAGTTTGAAAACCGCCTTTCAATTCATTGATTGGCTGGCTGATGCCGGTTTCAGTTGGTGGCAAATGCTGCCGGTCGGCCCGCCTGGGCCGTGCATGTCGCCGTACTCCTCGCCGTCGGCGTTTGCGGGCGACACGTCGTTTTTCAGTGACGCAGATTTAGATGGCAGCTTCCAAAAATTCTATCAAACCGAAGAATATTGGTTGCAGGATTGGGTGCAATGGGCGCTGCAAACTGGTTGGGGCAACGACCCCTTTGAACTGCCTCAGGCGCAGTTCCGCTTTCAGCTTGCCTGGCAGGAATTGCAGACCTATGCCGCGAATAAGGGAATTAAGCTACTTGGCGACATCCCCATTTTTGTCGAACGCGGCAGCGCCGACGTCGCGATGCACGCGGAATTGTTTCGGCTAAATGCCGACGGCACCCCCGAAGTCGTCACTGGAGTGCCGCCGGATTGTTTTAGCGACACTGGGCAATTGTGGGGGCATCCGCACTACAACTGGCACGCGCACCGCACCCAAAATTATGAATGGTGGCTGCAACGCTTTCAGCGCCAGCTACGTTTGTTCGACGCGGTGCGGATTGATCATTTCATCGGTTTTCATAACGCGTGGCAAGTCGCCGGTGATGCTGAGACGGCGATGGATGGTCATTGGGAGCCTGCGCCCGGCCGCGAAATATTGACCGCCCTCCAACAGAGTTTCGCCGACGGTCTTCCGCTGCTGGCCGAAGATTTAGGCGTGGTCACCCCGCCCGTGCACGCATTGCGCGACGATTTTGACCTGCCCGGAATGCGCATTTTGCAAAACGCCTTTTACGACGACGACTCCAGCAATCTGCCGCAAAACTGCCCGCCAAATTCGGTGACCTATACCGGCACCCACGACAATCAAACCATCGCTGCATGGTTGGATGAGCTGCGCGCCGCTGCCAACGGTGAACCAAACGTCGCAGCCAAGGACGGGCAAACTGAGGCGGCAGCTGTGCGAGCAGCTCAAACTCTGGCGCGATTGCAGCCACAGCTAAATTCTGCCGGCAGCATGACCGAATTGGCTTGGACCTCCGGCTCAAATCTCGTGATCGTGCCGATGCAGGACATCCTCAACCTCGGTGCCGACGCGCGCATGAATACGCCAGCGACCACCGAAGGGAATTGGCAATGGCGCATGGCGGGCGACGCGCTGACGTCGGGCCTCGCCGCTAAACTTCGCGTGCAATTGCATCACACCGCCCGCCTCAACTAGTACCGCCACTCCCCATGGACCTCGCCACTTTTCAGCAACGCATTCACACTTTGGCCGTCGATTTGTGGTGGACCTGGAACCCGGAATGTCAGCGTGTATTCGCCGCTTTGGATCCGGTTTTGTGGAAGGCGTCGCATCACAGTCCATTAGTGACGCTGCAGATTGCGTCGCCTGCGCGCATGGCCGCGCTAACCGAAGACGTCGACTTTCTCGCTTTATTGAAAAACGCTGAAGAGCTGCGTCGCGATTATTACAAAAGCAAAACTTGGTTTCAGCGCACCGCCTCGGCGAAGCAAAAGCGCGTGAAAGTTGCATATTTCTGCAGTGAATACGCGATTCATGAATCGATTGCGCAGTATTCCGGTGGACTCGGCGTGCTGGCGGGGGATCACTTGAAGTCGGCCAGTGATTTAGGCGTGCCGCTGACGGCGATTGGATTGCTATATCAGCACGGCTACTACCGTCAGGAAATCTTGAAGGACGGTTCGACGCGGGCGTTGTATCCGCAATATCCGCCGGCCATCTTCCCGCTGCAAGACACCGGCAAAACCATCACCGTGTTGATCGGTACTCGCGACGTCGCCGCCAAAATTTGGCTGATGCAGGTCGGTCGAGTACCGCTGTATTTACTCGATACCAACCTCAAGCAAAACAAGCCTGCCGATCGTCAATTGACCGAAGGTCTATACAAAGGCGAGCCCGAATTACGGCTACGTCAGCAGGTTTTGCTAGGCATCGGCGGGGTGCGGGCACTGGATGCAATGGGCATCAAGCCGACGGTTTGCCATTTGAATGAGGGTCACGCCGCGTTTGCCAATTTGGAACGCATGCGCAGGTTGATGGCCAAGGGGCGCAAGTTTGAAACCGCGCTCAAGCAGGTGCAAATGGCGACGGTTTTCACTACCCATACACCGGTTCCGGCTGGCCACGATCGCTATCAACCCAAGATGGCGGCCAAGTGGTTGCGGCGGACCATGCAGGAGCTAGGTTTGAATGCCAAACAACTCGCCGACCTTGGCCGCGAAGTTCCAGGCGATCAAAATGAACCACTATGCATGACCGTACTGGCACTGCGAACGTCTGAGCGCGTGAATGGAGTTGCCGCCTTGCACGGTGAAGTTTCACGGCAAATGTGGCAGCGGGTTTACTTCCCTGATGCTACTAGCCAATCTACCGCAATAGCGTCCGGCAATGATCTTAGTGAAGTCCCCATTGGTCACATCACGAACGGCATCCATCCGCAAACTTGGATGGCGCCTGCGGCGGCGGATCTATACCGCAAACGTCTGCAATTGAAAACTCACGGTGCTGGACCAGCCGCGCCATGGTGGGGGCGGGTCGATAAAATCAGCGACGAAGAGTTATGGCAACTACGCGGTGAATTACGCGCCGGACTGATTCACTTCCTGCGTGACCGCGCGCGCGATTCGGTGCAGCGACATGGCGGTACGTCGGCGCAGGCATTGCACGCAATCAGCCAATTAGATCCCGACACACTCACTTTAGGTTTTGCCCGTCGATTTGCAACCTACAAACGCGCGCCGCTGATATTCAAAGACGCCAAGCGCTTGGCCGCAATCCTTGGCGATGCAAAAATGCCGATGCAGCTAGTCTTCGCTGGCAAAGCGCATCCGCGCGATAAGGACGGCCAAGAGTACGCGCAGCAGATCCACCGCATGACTCAACGCCTCGGCTTTCGCGGCAAGGTGTTGCTGTTGGAAGAATACGACATGGAAGTGGGCCGCATGTTGACCTCGGGCTGCGACGTTTGGTTGAATACGCCAATCCGTCCGCATGAAGCCAGCGGGACCAGCGGTATGAAACCACCTCTGCATGGCGGGTTGAACTGCTCCATTCTTGACGGCTGGTGGCCCGAAGGATACGAGGCTAAAAAATCCCGACGCAATGGCTGGGCGATTGGTGACGGCGCGGAATATAAAAGCCAAGCGCGCCAAGATCGCGCCGACGCGGTTGCGCTGTACGAGTTATTAGAAAAAGAAATCGGCCCCGCGTTTTACACCCGGGGCCGGAATGGATTGCCCAAGCAGTGGCTGGAATTGATGCGAGCGTCGATGAAGTCGATTCCCGAAAAATTCAGCAGTCACCGCATGGTGGCGGAGTACATGGACCTGTACTCCGGCTAATGAATTAGTTGGCGATGGTTGCGCCGAACTTGCCGTCGTTTGCCTTTTTGATGGCAGCGATTGCAGCTTCAGCACTGAAGCCTGAACCCGGAATGACTGTAGCAGTTTTGGTCTCGAAGTCGATTTCAACGCCTTCAACGCCTGGGGTGTTTTCAAGAGCAGTCCGTACACTACGGACACAGGAAACGCCTCAGGTCATGCCCGTCACATTGAAATTGACGGGAGAAATGACGGCGTCTACGGAAGTATCTTTGTCGGTGGCGGCGCCCTCAGGAGCCTGGCAGGCGCTAAGCCCGGCCCAGGCACAGACGGCCAGGGCTATGGTGAGAAGGTATTTCATGTAAGCAGTTTCGCTTATCCCTCTAGCTTGTTACAAATTACTTTCGGAATTCCTAATTTCGACGCCTTTCAGCCCGTTCCATGAGCAAATTCTCCAGCAATCTCTCCCGACGTGAATTTCTGTGCGCTGGTTTGGCCGCAGCCGCGCTGCCCACTGTGAAAATGAAGCCGCTGAAGCTGCTTATTCTGGGCGGAACTGCGTTTTTGGGGCCACATTTGATTGAAGCTGCGCAGGCCCGCGGCCACCAAATTACATTGTTTAACCGAGGGAGAACTAATTCTCATTTATTCCCGGAGCTAGAGAAATTAAAGGGCGACCGCGACCCAAACAAGGACGATGGCTTGAAATCATTAGAAACTGCGGTCAAGGATGGCCGTACATGGGACGCCGTTCTCGATACTTCTGCTTATTACCCTAGGGTCGTCGGCGCCGCGGCCACAGCGTTAAAGGGCGCGGTAGGGCACTATCAATTCATTTCTACCCTGTCGGTATTCGCCGACCGCAGCGTCGACGTTTTTGAGGACTCACCGCTGGCCCAAGTTGAAGATCCAGCCACCGAAAAGGTCACCGGTGCCACTTACGGTGGGCTAAAAGCGCTTTGTGAAGCTGCCGCGGAAAAATCTATGCCCGGCCAGGTCAGCAACGTGCGGCCAGGCCTAATTGTCGGCCCTCTCGACACTAGTGACCGATTCACTTGGTGGCCGCAGCGCGTCGCAAAAGGTGGTGAAGTCATCGCCCCTGGCAAACCCGACGCTCCGATCCAAGTCATCGACGTGCGCGATTTGGCCGCTTGGTGCATTCATTTGATCGAGCAGAAAACCGTCGGCGTGTTTAATGCGGTTGGGCCGGGCTCGCGGGTGACCATGCAGGAGTTTCTGCACGGCTGCAAGATCGTGTTGGGCAGTGATGCGTCATTCACCTGGATGGCCGACGACTTCCTGCTCGAAAACAAGGTGCGGCCCTACACCGAAATTCCGTTGTGGATCCCGCGTGAAGGCGCGCCCTACGGAACCGCGCAATGCCAAAAAGCGATGTCCGCCGGGCTCAGCTTCCGACCCTTAGGTGATACCATTCGTGATACCTTGACCTGGTCCCAGACCCGCGCCGACGATCACCGCTGGCGCGCTGGTTTGGCGTCGGCCAAGGAAATTGAATTACTGACTAAGTGGTCCACTAAAGATGGCGAATAACAACAACGGCGCTGGCCGCAACGTTTTGGGCGAGCCCCTGCAACCCTGTTGCATGGCTCCACTGACTGGTTTTTACCGTGACGGCTTATGCCGCACCGGTCCCGACGACGTCGGCTTGCATACGATTTGCATCCAAGCCGATGCGCGCTTTTTGGAGTTCAGCACCAAGGTTGGGAATGATTTGTCGACGCCCATTCCGGCATTTGGTTTTCCGGGATTGAAGCCGGGAGATAAATGGTGTTTGTGCGTTGAGCGCTGGGCCGAGGCTTTGCAGGCTGGCGTCGCTCCGATGGTGGTTTTGGAGGCCACTCATATTTCGGTGCTGGAGTTCGTCGAAATGGACGATTTGCGCTCTCACGAAGTTCCCACGAGTTAATGATGAAATTAAGACTGCTCCCTTGCCTAGCCGTTGCAATGATTCCACTTTCTTGGGGATTGGACCACGGCTCTTCGGTTGCCAATCATGCTTCGAGTAGCAGTTTTCATCTTCACTCGGACTCGGCAACGGGTTTGCTTTGGGATCAACGCAACCGTTGCGGCACGCCGGAGCGCGCGCCGTTGGCACCTGGAGCGTCGCCGTCGGACTGTGGCTATTGGACCAACGCACCGCAAACCGAATACGAGCCGACTTTTTTTTATGACATCCCGGTAGTATTCCACGTCATTCAAAACAGTTCTGGCGATGGCTTCCTGAGCGAAGCAACCATTCAAGATCAGATTGATGTTTTGAATGAAGATTTTCAGGCGATTGCCGGTACGCCGGGTGCGCCGGGCACGGATGGAATGATTCGTTTCCATTTGGCGACGACTGATCCCCAAGGTAATGCCACGAATGGAATTACCTATACAACCAACAATACTTGGTACAACGATTCTGGCAATTACTGGGATCCACTCGCTTGGGATACTCATCATTATCTCAACATTTACACCAATGTGATTCCGTGTTGTTACGGCTACGTCGCCGACTTTCCGCAGACTGGAATCGTCGGCACCAATGAAGACCGCGTAGTTTTGTGGTGGGAAGCCGTCGGCAAGCAGCCGACGAATGGTTGGCCTGGGAATATGGGGCGTACCGCTACCCACGAAGTTGGGCATTATCTTGGTCTTTACCACACCTTTGATTCAGGTTGTGGGTCGGCGAGTGACTGTTACGGCACCAGTGATTTGATTTGTGATACGAATCAACAAAAGAGCGCAAGTTATGGATGTCCAGGTTCCAAGAGTTCTTGCGGTAGTGAAGATCCATTTCACAATTACATGGACTACACCGACGACGTTTGTCTGTGGGAATTCACGCCGGAGCAAGTCAACCGCATGCGCTGTGTGCTCGTGAATTGGCGTCCCGATGTGTGGGAAAACAACTCGCCGACGCTGGCTGTTTCTAACTTGGTCGCGGGTCAGCAGGTGTTGGTGGAAATAACCAACGCAACGCCGAATGACGATTGCTATTTCGCATGGTCACTCAATGGGGGAGGTCCAATTTCGACACCCTTCGGCGACGCCATGCTAACGCCTCCGTACACTTTGCTGACGCTGCCGACCGATGCCCTAGGTTACGCTTCGTACTTCACGAACATTCCTTCCGGTGCGGTAGGCATTCCAGTTTGGTTCCATGGCGTTGACCTAGGCTCGCAAATGCTGCTGAATCCGTTGATGTTGACGATTCAATAGATGCCAATTGCAGGGTCCAAACTTGTTTTGCTTTTGTTTGCGGTGTCCTGCGCATCTTGCACTATCGATGTGGGCGAACCTAGCGCTGAGGCTAACCCCGCAGCAGGCGTCGAGGCTAGCCCCGCACCCAGCGTCAAAGCAGAAGCTCCAATTCAGATCGCGCAGTACCCGTCGGCTCCGCATGAGGATCAAGCCGGAAATCTTTGGTTTGGCACCGCTTTTAACGGCTTAGTTCGTTACGACGGTGAGAATTTCGAAACGTTCACGACCAAGGATGGCCTGGCCAGCAACATGATTCGAGGAATGATTGAAACTGAAGATGGGACTTTGTGGATCGCCACAGGCGGTGGACTTACCAAATACGACGGCAATTATTTCACAACTTTGACTGGGTACGCAGCAATTAGCGATCCGCCTATTGCCGTTTGGGAGAATGCAAAGGGACTGCAGTTCGAATTATGGGACGTCATGCTTGATCGAAAGGACCAGTTGTGGATCTCAACGATGGCTGGGGCTTTTCGTCGCGACGGCACGATCTTCGTTTCTCATCCGCTACCAGCAATGGGCCACGACCATGAATTTCAATTCACCTCAAAAATGGTCTACGGAATCTTCGAGGACAAAGACGGCGTTTTCTGGTTTTGCACTGACGGATCCGGCGTGATTCGCGACGACGGTACAACTCAAACGGTCTACACCACTAAGGATGGTTTGTGCAGCGACTACGTCTGCAGCATGGTGCAAGATCCCCGCGGCGACTATTGGTTCGGCACCGCGAATGGCGGCGTCAGTCACTTCGACGGTAGTTCCTTCACCACTCATTTTCGGAATGAGGAATATACAGAATCCATGGGTTGGGGCCGCTTCATGGGCATGCATTTGGACAACGCTGGCTCCGTATGGTTCGGCGCCGCTGGACCCGTTCGCGGCGCTTACAAATACGACGGCAAAAGTTTCGAATTCTTCACCAAAAAAGACGGCCTAGGCGACGGCCATATCCCCAGCATCTCCGAAGACCGCAAAGGCAACATTTGGTTCGGCACCAGCGCCGGAGTCTACCGCTACGACGGCAAGGACTTCGTCAACTTCACGCGCAACTAAATTGGTACGAAATCTGTTGATGCAAACTTAATACAAATCGCGTACAAGTAGCGCGAGGGATTTCATAGAATCTGCTCCACAAGCAAATAGGCGCGGGCGTAACTCAGTTGGTAGAGTATCAGCTTCCCAAGCTGAATGTCGCCAGTTCGAATCTGGTCGCCCGCTCCATTCACCTTGAGCGGACTTGGAAACCGGGGACGAGAATGATCTTCCTCTAATGACCTATACTGATAGGAATGGCTGTCACCGCTGTTTTGATGCTTGCGCTTTTTGCGCAAGACCCTGTATTTCTTGAGATTGGAAAACCGATCGAAGGGGCGATAGATGTTGACTCCCCTGTCTCCCACACGCCCACCTTGGATGCCAACTACACCGCCGCGCCAACAGTAGGCATTGGTTTTCAATTGGTGGTGCCGGAATCTGGTCCATACACAATTGAGCTTCGGTCTTACGACTTTGACGCCTATTTAGTGGTAACCCAATTTGATGGCAGTCTGCTCACAGAGGACGATGACGGCCTGTTGAATACGCACGCAAGAGTAGTGATTGATCTTGAAGCAAATCATAAGTACGTAGTGAAGGCTTGTGCCCTTCATGGTGGGCGAGGGAAGTTTCAGCTGCAACTCCTTGGCGGTAGCCCCGCGCCGCTTTCACCGCAAGATCAACAGCTTGCTGCGGAAGATGATCTAATCGCTCGGCTTAGGCATATCGAGTTCACTATTGGAAAGGAAACAGCGGAGTATGCGGTATCTCAAAATTTTCTTGGCATTCACTATTTCAACAGGGGTGACTACACAAAGGCGCAGGTTGAATGGGAGAACGCTTTAAGAATCCGGGAAATAGTGCTTGGTCCAGGTCATCCGGATACCGCCACGAGCTTGAACAACCTTGCGTTCCTTCTCCAATCCCAGAGCAACTACGAGGAAGCGAGACCACTGTATGAGCGAGCGCTGGCGATATCTGAAAAGGTCCTAGGTCCGGAGCATCCGCAAACAGCGACGAGCCTGAACAACCTTGCCGGCCTTTTCGAATCCCAGGGCAACTACGAGGAAGCACGACCGCTTTACGACCGTTCGCTGGCAATACTGGAAAAGGTCCTAGGGCCCGAACATCCCGATACCGCCCGGGGTCTGAACAGTCTGGCTGGCCTACTCGAATCCCAAGGCAACTACGAGGAAGCGCGGCCGTTGTACGAACGAGCATTGGCGATTAATGAAAAGGTCTTAGGCCAAGAGCATCCGGATACAGCAACAAGCCTGTACTTCCTTGCCGGCCTTCTTGAATTTCAAGGTAACTACGAGGAAGCCCGTCTGCTGCATGAGCGAGCTTTGGTGATCAGGGAAAAGGTCCTGGGCCCAGAACATCCGGATACAGCCCTGAGCCTGAACAACCTTGCCGTCCTTCTTCAATCCCAAGGCAACTACGAGGAAGCGAGGCCTTTGTACGAGCGCGGGCTCGTGATCATGGAGAGGGCTCTGGGCACTGAGCATCCCAGCACTGCCGGAGCCCTTAACAACCTTGCGCACCTACTCCAATCCCAGGGCAGCTACGAGGAAGCGCAGCCATTGCAAGAGCGTGCCCTCGCGATCTGGAATAGGGTCCTGGGCCCAGAACACCCGAATACCACCCTGGCTTTGAGCAACCTCGCCAGCCTGCTCCAATCCAGTGGCAACTATGAAAAAGCGCTGCCCGTTTTCCTTCGTGCCCTTTCCGGATCACTTGCTCATCTTGACCGAGAACTGCCCTCCATGAGTGAAGCGGAGCGCCTTCGATTGCTTGAAATTTATGCAAATCCAGAAAACCTTTTGTCATGCCTTGTTCGGTTGGCGCTGCCCGACCCCTCGGAGTCCTATTCACTATTTCTCAAGTGGAAAGGAAAGGCGACTCGGCTCCAAGAGGCAAGTATCCAATTGGGTCAAGCCAGCCATACTCCTGAGATTCGAAAAAGGAGGGAACAGATTCAAGTCCAAGCCAAAAAACTTTCCGGTTTGGTCTTTCTCCCTCTGGCAAATCAATCAGATGAACACGCTGAAAGAATTGACAACTTGCGCAAGGAGAGAATCCGGCTGGAACGAGAGCTCAACCGGGACCTTGGATTGGACCTTGTTCTTGCCACTCCCAGCCTTATAGAGGTCCAGGCCGGCTTGCCTGAAGGCGCAGTTTTAGTGGATTTTTTTGTTGGAGAGATGGTCTATGCCTATGTGCTTGCCGGGCATCGTGAGCCTAGGCTGATTCTGGTTGGAGTTGCAGATTCGTTGCGTGCATCCCAGGAAGCCTTTCTTCGCGGAACCGCCATCCGTGGCGGAAGATCCTTAACCAAGGAAGATATGAATTCCAAGCAGCACTATATTTCGGCACTTTGGGATCCATTGCGAAAGGAAGTGGGTGATGCGAGTCAGGTTTTTGTAAGTCCAGATGGTTTCCTTTGCGAACTTCCCTTTGGCATTTTGCAAGAAACGGATGGTAGTTACCTTTTGGAGAAGCATCAATTCGTTTACCTAACAGACCCGACGCGCATAGCCGAATTAAGCGAGAGTGCCACAGAAGCGGAAGGGTCACTCCTTGCCGTCGGCGACGTCAACTATTTCCTACGTGATGATGCGCCTAAAGATGTAGAAGCAAAAGCCACGACCCGCTCAAGAATTGGAGCTTCATGGAATTCTCTACCGGCCACTCGGGATGAATTGCAATCCTTGCGTGATTTGCATGACTTCATTTTGGAATGGGAAAGTCCTATGACTGTCGTCAAGAGGAAAGCCGCAACGGAAGAACGCATTCGTATGGAGCTTCCAGGGCATCGTTATATCCATATTGCCACACACGGATATTTCGAGCCGGATCATTTGCCTTCGTTATT
>JACKQG010004640.1_pt1 | contig 15826 bp, 16 predicted proteins | sample 8237621 | NCBI WGS metagenome assembly JACKQG01 (sample SAMN15677084, study PRJNA649215) | marine metagenome | biome: marine; feature: Black Sea; material: saline water; isolation source: suspended particulate matter (SPM) from the Black Sea western gyre | collected 2013-06-09/2013-06-10 | depth... | reverse complement strand
AAAGGAGAGCAACCTTAATATCAGTAGCATGAACCAGGTGGTCCAATATCTGGGATGGTAGAGGTTGGCGCTCATCTGCTAAAGTCTACCATTGTCATGAACCGAAAACTCTACTCTTCTCTGCTCTATCTGTTGATTCCAGCCATCCTGTTGCGAGCTGCCTGGCGAGGATTTTCCGCCCCTGCCTACTGGCGGCGGTGGGGTGAGCGCTTTGGGCTCTACCGAGGGGGTGGCCCGAAAGTTGACATCTGGATCCATGCGGTCTCGGTTGGTGAATTTATTGCATCCGTTCCGCTGATTCGCCGACTACTTGAAAGTGATCCTGACAAAAAGATCCTGGTAACCACCACAACACCAACTGGTTCGGCGCGTGTAGGGGCGGAGTTTGGCAGCGAGGTGCGCCACGTTTATATACCTTATGATCTCCCGGGCGCCACTCGCCGCTTTCTGCACCACTTCCGACCAGCAGTTGGTGTGGTGATGGAGACAGAGATCTGGCCAAATCTGTTCCACCGATGTGGAAAAGAGAATATTCCACTGATCCTGGCCAACGTAAGGCTCTCTCAGCGCTCACTGGATAGTTATCAGAAGTGGATTCCCCAACTGGCAAGGTCGGCACTGCAAAATGTGACCTGGGCGGCAGTGCAGGGGGAGGCTGATGCAAAACGGTTGACTGGGCTTGGGGCAATTCCAGATCGGACCACAGTTACTGGCAGCATCAAGTTTGACCTAACCCTGCCAGAAGATATTGAGCAGCAGGGGGAGAAGCTGCGTGATCAACTGGGATGTGCCCGGCCCGTGTGGATTGCCGCCAGCACCCGCGAGGGGGAGGAGGAGCAGGTTCTGGAGGCGCATCGGCAGATTCTGGAGCAGACCCCCGATGCCCTGCTGATTCTTGTGCCCCGTCATCCTGAGCGTTTCAGTGCGGTTGCGAAAATGGTTATCTCCAGGGGGATGAAAGCTGTCCGTCGTAGTGGCGACCAGCCCTGTGGTGATGAGGCGCAGGTCTATTTGGGAGACAGTATGGGCGAGATGCTACTACTCTATTCAGCATCTGATATTGCCTATGTGGGTGGTAGTCTGGTGCCCACCGGATCTCACAACATGTTGGAGCCTGCAGCACTGGGCAAGCCGGTGCTATTTGGGCCGCACCGCTTTAATTTTGCCGAGGTCAGTCAGCTTCTGATAGAACAGGGGGCAGCGCAGGAGGTAACTGATTCAGATGAGTTGGCCAGCATCGTAATCAGCCTGTTTCAGAATAGTGAAAAGCGACAGCAGATGGGGGTGCAGGGGAGACGTGCAGTCGAGCAGAACAGAGGCGCACTGGATCGCCTGATGGAGGGAATCGGAGAGCTCCTCCCTATGTGCGGTAATGATAGGTAAAGATCGCCTCACCATGGTTGGAGAAGCCGCGGATCAGGTTTTCAATGAACATGCCCTCTCACTACAGACCTGCAGCAGGATGGGTGTTCAGCAGGTCAATATTTTCTATATGTAACAGAGTGCTGAACCATATCTGCCCTGTGAAAATCATCAACAACAGCAGAAACTGTCTTCATTAAACCAAGCTGAAGATCCACATCCCGCAATAGTAATGGCCCACAAATAAGAAGTGATCTCTCCACAGGAGAATTCAGCCTTTACTTTTCGGCGCTTTAGGGGGGGAAATTCAATTTTTGGAGTGGTACAATGTGTCACGGGGCTAAACCTGTCTAATTTTGTTGTAGTGAGCTAAATTATAAGACATTTATAGGTTTAGCCACACTTTTACTATGAAATATTCGGGCTAACCTATCAAGATAGAAGATCGATGCAATAATGAAGCATAACAAATACAGTGATTATAAGATTTTTTCATTTCCAGAAAAGATAGAATCGTTTAAGAATGGAAAGTTAACGGCACCGCTCTATGTAAGGGTAAAACCTACTAACAGGTGTAATATGGACTGCTGGTGGTGTATATACTCAGATTCTAATAGAAAAAAGGGAAAGGGAGAGCACGAGCACTTGCGTACACCAATGCATTCGGACATGAATGAATCTGATGCAATTCCGATCGATAAAATGCATGAGATATTATATGATTTTAGTGAAATGGGAGTAAAGGCTGTCACATATTCTGGTGGTGGTGAGCCCCTATTTTATAAAAATATTGTTGATGTAATGAAAAAAACGCTGGATCTTGGAATAGATCTTTCAATAATAACAAATGGTGAATTGCTTTCTGGTGAGAGAGCAGATGTTTTGTCTAATGCTAAATGGGTCAGGGTTTCTATGGATTATACCAGTCAGGAAGAGATGGTTAGATTCAGAAGGGTTGGTAAAGGTTCATATGACCGTGTTATAGAAAATTTAGATAATTTTTCCGCTATTAAGGACAGTGACTGTGACTTAGCTGTGAATTACATTGTTCACAGAGATAATTGTGAAGACTTGGTTGTCTTTGCTCAGGAAATGAAGGAGTGTGGAGTTGAGAATGTACGCTTTTCTCCAATGTGGACTCCTGATTTTCAGGAATATCATGTTCCTATTGTAGAAAGAGTTAATGAGCAACTTCAAGAGATTTCAAGTCTAGTTGATAGTGATTTTACAGTTAATTCAACTTATGTTATAGAAGATCACGCCGATGTCAGAAGTTATCCAAGGTGCTACTATACAGAGATAGTTCCAGTAATTGGAGCTGATCAAAATATATATACATGCCATAATAAGGCATACGACAATACGGGCTGTATTGGTAGCATTAAACATAGATCATTTAAGGATACCTGGATGTCTTCCACTGAGTTCTTTCATAATTTTACTCCAAGCATCATGTGTAATAATCACCAGTGTGCAAATGATAATAAAAATTTGATTATTCAAGACTTAGTGGCAGCATCTTTTGATAATTTTATCTAGTTTATCGGCTAGTTTTGTGTCATATATGTTTGTATTGAAAATTTTATAGGTGTAATTATTATTATGTGGACAAAGAAAAGGTTGGTTGAGTTCGAGAACAGTATTGTAGATCTGTATGAAGATGGTAAGTTGCCATTCTTGTTTCATTTATCTGGGGGAAATGAAGAGCAGTTGATTGACATATTTGGCGATATTAAAGAGGATGATTATGTCTTGTCTAATCACAGAAGTCATTATCATGCACTGCTACATGGTATTAGTCCTGCCGAATTAACCAAGATGATATGTGATGGACGGAGTATGTTTGTTTATGATAGGGAAAGAAATTTTTTCTCATCAGCAATAATTGGTGGAACACCCGGAATAGCAGTTGGTATTGCATGGGCATTAAAAAGAAAAAAATCAAGTCAGAAAGTTTGGTGCTTTGTTGGTGATGCTACCGAGGATTCAGGTCATCTGTATGAAGCAGTAAGATATGTTGATGGGTGGGATTTGCCATGTACATTCATCATTGAGAGTAATAATAGATCTGTTGAAGCATCCAATAAAGAGCGATGGAACAAAACAGCAGATATAAAATGGGACTCTCCATCAGTCATTAAGTATCATTATGAAATAACTTACCCTCATGCAAGAAAACCTGGGATTGTTGATCTTTCCAAGGCCATCATTAAGAGTGATGATGATTACTTTCCGGTCGTGAAGAATAAAGATTATACTGTCGATATTGCACCCTCCGTCTCTTCTGAGTTAACGTATAAGCAAGCAATTTCTGAATCAATGAAGAGGCTTGCAGAAAAAGGAGCTATATTTATTGGCTATAATGTGGTGCATGGAAATGCAATGGGAGCGCTTGATGATATTCCTGATGAACAAAAGCTGGAAACGCCTGTAGCTGAAAACCTAATGGCTGGACTTGCTATTGGCATGTCTTTTGAAGGATTTCTCCCAGTAATTTATTTTGAGCGCCATGATTTCATGCTAGTTGCTGCAGATGCAATTGGGAATCATATGAGTGCTATAGACAGAATCTCGCATGGACAATATAAAGTTCCAGTTATCATTCGTGCTGTTGTTGCGGATGGCGGTCCATTTTATTCTGGTCCAACTCATTCACAGGATTTTACTAACCTATTTAAAGAGCTTGTAAGTTTTCCTGTTATTGATCCAGTAAGTGCTGACGATATGTTTGCAGCATATGAGTATGCAACATCAGCTGGTCATCCAGTTATGATCGTTGATAGAAAGAGCAGGATGTAGCTGTCCAAATGAAGACGGTACTAATCACAGGATCAAGCAAGGGGTTGGGAGCGGAGATTGCACTCGCTTTCTCAAAGCATCAATATACGGTTATTTTGCATGGCAGGAGTGCTGAAGATGTTTACGATATTAAAAAATTAATAGAAGAAAATGGTTCAACAGCATATACAATAATAGGAGACTTGCTTGAGGAAGAGACAATACATGAATTGGTAGAGTGCTCTATTGGCAACCATGTTGATATTGTTGTGAATAATGCGGGAATGTATTTAAATAAATCTTTTTCTAGTATGAATATGTCGGAGTTTAAGGATGTAATTAACGTTAATTTGATTGCTCCAGTCGCGATTACACATAAAATATTCGATTGGTTCAAAAAAAATAAACGAGGGATTGTAGTTAACATTAACTCCATTGCTGGGAAAAATGGCAGTGATGGTGAAGCGGCATATTGCGCAAGCAAGTTTGGTCTACGCGGGTTTAGTGAATCTATTCAGTTTGAAGCTACTCGTTATGGTATACGTATCATAGACATTTATCTGGGCGCCATGAAGACTAAAATGACTTCTAATAGAGAAGGAAGTGAGTTGTTTATGGATGCATCCGAGGTCTCTGATGTTGTTGTTAGTTTGACCAAGGAATTTTCCAGCTTAAAGGTTAATGAAGTATCATTAAGTCGTCTAAAATATTGATGTAAGAGGTGGCCCCATCTGTCTGAACAGATGAAACCGATTTATAAGTGGAACCCTGCATGATGGTTATGCTGCCAACTGTTGTGACAGGTGATTATAGTAAAACGTATCCGGTGGTACTCGGTCAATACTAAAGTGCGGGCGTCTTTGGTTGTAGAGGTCGATATATTTGCCAATTGATGCTTTGGCCTCGTAGATGGGCTATCTTCCTGACGCCACTCTTCCCTCCTAATTCGATCATGATGACCGCTCTTTCCTCAATAGAGAGAGGTTGTATTGTCTGTTCATGGCGACACCTTATACGATTGGTGTTGCACTTGGAATTAGAGATCAGCCCTTGATAGTCCAAACCAATTAAGCTGTTAGTCTTCCAAGAAAACCTTACTAAATAAACTCATCACCCTATCAGGATTATACTTATTGCTATATGCATCCCAGTCCATCTCTCTCATTTTTAAAGAGCTAAAATTTATTATTATATTATACAGCTCATCACTATCAGAATAAGTAATTGCCTTTCTTCCAAGCATGTCAAGGTGAGCATCATCATAGTATCTACCATAATTATTCTGACTACTTGGCTTCCAGGTAATGATTGGTTTATTCTTTATTGAAAACTCTGCCACTGAAAGACCAAAGGTTTCACCACTTGATCTTGCATGTAGCATACCATCACAAGTATTAATGAATTCCACCTTTCTTCTTAAGCTGACGGTAGATGGTAAATGAATAATTTTCTCATGCGACCTGTTCAGCCATGAACGATAGAAAGGTTTTGTATTCATAAACAAGAAATAAACATTATCACTGTCATTAACAATCCGCTTTATTGTCTGATGAACAAAATCAAGATCAAATAGTTCAAATCCACCATAACGGCCAAATACAGTTGCGTTTATTGGAATGCCTAGCTTTTCTCTTAGACTACCTGTATAATCTGGCAGATACACCATATGTGGAACAACTGGTATTGATACCTGAAAACGACGGTTAAGACGATGAGAAATGCTGGCATAAACATCTCCATGTGGGTCAGTCGGATTGAACACACAGTGCACAACTGTTTTCACTTTATCTGATAAAATGTCGTCTCGCTCACCAGATTTAATGGTATAAAGAACATCAACATTCTCATCCAACAATATTGAATCAACCTCGCTAAAATTATCATATAAGTAGACATTAAATCTCTTTTTGAATTTATCAATAGCTGATACTGTATTATTCTTGTTTTTTCTGTTGGCAAGAATAATGGATCTATTTGACAGGATTTTCTCATTAAAATAAGCATAATCATATAACGCAACTTCTGTTCCTCTCTCGCACAGCTGGTTGGAGTGAAATGCTACTTTCATTTATTTATCCTTGCTCTTTATTATCTTCTGTCAATAAACTTATTTAATGAAAACACCACCGGCTTAAGCCGGTTACTTTGCCTAAAGGCGTGGGATTTTCGAATCTCCTATCGGCGACTTTAAATACAAATTCTGAGACAACATAGAATGACATGTTATTCATACTACAGCATCTCTTCTTGCTGAGCAAATAATTGCGCTCAGTCATGGCTGATAGTATACTGTAGAAATAAATTAATATAAATGCCTACATCAACTACGGCTCATGTAAACAGCAAACCAGTATGATACAAGACTTAAATCGGAACAATATCAATGAAAACAAATAAAGTAAGACTCGAGCTACTAAAGGATTTAGGTTTTTACCCACAAGGAATTATTGATATTGGAGCACATATAGGAAAATGGTCTATAATGGCCAATACTGTTTTTCCTGACGCGCCAATCTTTATGATTGAGGGGAATACAGACAATACGAATAGAATCAGTGAAACCCTATCTGTAGTCCAAGAATCCTCCCCAAAATCAAGTTGCTCAATTTCACTACTGTCTGATAGAGAAAAAACTGTTACATATTATCGACCAAAACATGGAAGCACATCAGGAAGCTCTTTGTACAGAGAGAACACTATGCACTACTCTGATGAAAACACAATCTCTGAACAAAGATCAACTTTAACTCTTGATCAACTATTGAATAAATCATACATAACTTATGACTTTATTAAATTGGATGTACAGGGCTCAGAGCAAGACATTCTCAAAGGCGGAACAAACTCTATTGCAAAAGCAAGATTTATCTTATTAGAGGCTCAGCTTATTGAATACAATAGGCAAGCACCTATTGCCCATGAGATTATACAGACTCTAACAAGTCTAGGGTTTATAATTGCTGACATATATGAGCTACATTATCTTCCAGATGGGCGATTAAACGAAATCGATATTTTGTTTGCGCGCCCTGATGATAGCATTTTCACTATTTCTAGTGAACCTTTATACGATCATGAAAAATGGAAAAAGCATGATATTTGCCTTGCCAGAAATAATCCTGAACATAAAAGTATATTTAAACGTATGCTACACATGATAATTAAGCGAATTTAGAATACATCAAATATGCATGGAGGAGTACGCCTTGGTTTATGACTGCTTTACATTTTTTAACGAACTGGATCTCCTAGAACTTCGCTTAAATGAACTAACTGATGTAGTAGACTATTTTGTATTAGTTGAAGCAACACAAACCCACTCTAACCAGAAAAAACCTCTTTTCTTTAATGAGAACAAAAATCGTTTTAAGAAGTTTCTTCCTAAAATTATTCACATTATCGTTGATGACTTTCCGGCTAACCCAAAAGATCGCTGGGTTCTAGAGAATTTTCAACGAAATGCTATTATGCGCGGACTAGATAACTGCAGCCCTGATGACTCTATTATTATTTCTGATATTGATGAAATTGTGAATGCTACTGCTGTCAAAAAATACAAGAACCGATCTGGTATTAAGTTTTTTCGACAAAAAATGTATTATTATTATTTTAATTTCCAAGCAATCGATATAACTTGGAAGCCAGTAAAAATGGTTAATTATAAAGACCTTAAAAGCCCACAGTGGCTTCGCGTTTATCCTGCTCCTCTACACAATCCTACTCGAAAAATGGTTAAGCGCGCTAACTTAAAGCACAAAATCAGGAAACTTATAGGGATCGACACTCATATAACAAATGGGGGATGGCACTTTTCTTACCTAGGTGGAATAGACAGAATAATAAATAAAATTAACTCATTTGCACACGCTGAATATGATAATGATTCGTTCACAAATGAAAGTGATTTGTTACTTGCCATACAGAAAGGAGAGGACATCTTTGGAAGAAAGGACATGAAATTTCGCCTTGTTTCTATTGATGACTCATTTCCTGAATACTTATTAAATAACCAGAAAAAATTCTCGCACATGATACAGTCACAGCAACAATAAATGCTACTACTTACTCAAGTTAACTTGCAACAACATTTTGGTGGTGGCGAAGTATACACAGGATTTCTTTGTCGTGCACTTGACTCGTTAGGTGTTAAAACGCGAATATTGATACATCCTGATGCAACATTCTGGGAGCAGCTAGCTCTTCCCTCTAATACGACTCTTGTTCCAGTTGATCCGAATAATCTTGTTGCATCACTTTCTGATTGCGACAAATGGTTACTTGGGCATGGACCTCTTCCCTCTGCCATTCTAGATAATCGCGAATATTTGTGCACAGCAATTGCTCATATGCCTATTCAGGACAGGAAGCCTGAATCATTTCTTGGGCATGATATGATATTTCCAGTCTCACACTGGGTCCGTAATGGGCTGATTGATGCTAGTCTACCGCACTGGGAAGAGCCATTATATGGAGTTGCTGATCTTGCACATAGGACCGAACGCTCACCTATAATAAAAACAAGCAAGTATGATTGGGATCACCGTAAAGTACGTGATCATATATTCAGCATGCTAGAACCAATTATAGAACCCTTTACTGAGCATCCACAGTTTAAAAAAAGGCCTGGTATCACCTTGAGTATTGTGTCCAGAATCACCCCCATTAAGCAATTTCCAACGTTATTTTCCTTGTTATCGCCAATTCTCTCTAAGTTTCCAGAATTGAATCTTGAAATATTTGGAAGTGGTGGTTATGCATCAATTAGAGATCTAACTAAAGCACTCACACCTATTCATGATCGCGTACGATTCTGGGGACACCAAAATAATATTGCTTCTGTCTATCGGCAATCTGATTATCTATTGACTGGATTGCCTGAGAAAGAGGCCTTGGGGCTAAATATCATTGAGTCCCAGTTATGTGGCACACCTGTAATAGCCCCAAAAGCACAACCTTTTACAGAAACAATAGAGGATGATGTTACAGGATTTCTTTATACCGATCCTCGAATTGATAACGGGCATGATTTCAGGAAATTAATCGAAAAGATAGTATCATTACCTACTAAACTTGATCCTCTTCAAGCTGTTGACCATATTGAAAATTTTTCACTAAACTCCTTTGTTAACAGGCTTCGTGCAGTAATAGAGTGGGGTGAAAAACAAATATAACCATGAAAATACTTATAATTCGCCGTGACAATATAGGTGATTTGGTTTGTACTACTCCTATATTGCCTGTTCTTAGAAATCATTTTCCAACTGCTCATATTGCAGCATTGGTAAACAGCTACAACGCTCCTGTGCTATTTGGAAACCCTAGCCTTGACGCTATTCACGTCTATCAAAAAGCAAAACACAGGAATGATAATGAATCTCAGCTCTTAGTGTGGATTAACACACTGAAGTTAGTCCTCAAGCTACGTCGTCAAAAGTTTGACTATGCCATTATCGCAACAGCAAATTTCTCAAGGCAATCACTAAAATTTGCACATGGCATCAAAGCTCGTCATATTATTGCTCATGCGCCCCATGGTACAACAACAATTAGTGACCCTATTGATAACAATCATCTCAGCAACTTACATGAGGCTGAAATTGTATTTCAGCTTCTAGCCCCTTTTGGAATCAGCGCTAAACCTGGACCTCTTCAGGTATTTGTTCCAAAAAATAATCTGCTTTCAATGCGCAACATGTCAAAACCTGTTACGCCATTGATTGGATTACATATATCAGCCCGATTGCCAAATCAGCGCTGGCCTATTGAGCGTTTTTCAATCTTGGCTCATACGATGCATAATACTGCAGGGGTGCATTTTCTTGTTTTCTGGTCTCCAGGGTCGACAAATGATACTCGACATCCCGGGGATGATGAAAAAGCCAAACAATTAATGCATCTCTGTAGAGATATTCCGCTAAAACTTTTTCATACAAAAATCCTTGAAGAGTTAATTATAGGAATGGATACATGTAATCTAATGATCTGCTCTGATGGAGGGGCCATGCATGTTGCTGCAGGTCTTGGGAAGCCTATCATGGCTCTTTTCGGAAATTTAAGATCAGATGCTGTGCGTCACCACCCTTGGCAGGTCCCCTATAAATTACTACAGAAGGAGAGCGGTGATGTTATTGATATCAGCACTGACGAAGCCATAACCGCAACCTTACAACTGCTTGCAGAAAGTTCTAATACTTAGAAGATTCTAGGCACTGCTGCAGAGAATATTCCCAATCCGGAAGAGATATTCCCCAGACAGATCTTATCCTCTGATCATCAAGATGCGAATTTTTTGGTCTTGTAGCCAATACTGGGTACTTATCTGAACTGACCGGCTTAATGATTAATGAATTATTTTTTTTATTTGACAGCTCATAGATAGAGCACGCAAAATCGTACCAAGTTGTCTTACCAGATGCAGCAAGATGGTAAAGCCCCCATCGAGACTCATCATTTCTCTGACCGATAACCTGACTGATAATAATAGCGCTTGCCTCGGCTACCATTCTGGACCAGGTTGGGGCGCCGATCTGATCATCAACCACCGACATCTCTTCTCTCTCCTGAAAGAGCCGTAACATTGTGGTCATAAAGTTTTTTCCACGCATCCCAAATATCCAGCTTGTTCGAAATATAAGATGCTGCTCCGCATATCTCTGAACATTCCTCTCACCATCCAACTTGCTCTCACCGTAAACATTTAATGGCGCAGGATCGTCCTCTTCTCTGTATGGCCTTGTTGATTTTCCATCAAAGACATAATCCGTCGAATAATGGATAAGAGGAACATTCAGCCTTGATGCCTCTTCAGCCAGGACTTTGGGTGCATCAGCATTAACCTTGAATGCTATTTCATGCTCGCTTTCAGCTTGGTCAACAGCCGTATACGCTGCAGGATTAACAATTAGATCTGGCTTCCACTCACGTACCCTCTCACCTATTTGATTGAGCTGAGAGAGGTCCAATAGATTTCGATCAGGGGCTATAACCTTGCCAAGGGGGGATAGGGTTCGGCACAACTCCCATCCAACCTGTCCCGTGGCGCCCGTCAGTAAGATACGCTTCTCTCTTTCCATCATTCAAAATATTCCGCATCACGAAACGATATACCCTGAAGATCTTTATCTGAAACCAATGGCCTGATTCCTTTCAATTTCCAATCAATGGCTAGATCCGGATCAGCCCAATAGATACACCGCTCATACTTCGGCGCATAATAATCGGTTGTCTTGTATAGAAAATCTACACTTTCGCTCAAAACAACAAACCCATGTGCAATACCTGGCGGAATCCACAGCTGATGGTGACGCTGATCATCCAGTTCCACTGCGTAGTGTTGACCGAATGTTGGTGAGGATCTCCTGAGATCTACTACTACATCCAATACTCTACCCGTAGCAACACGAACCAGTTTTCCCTGAGGCTGTTTTATCTGATAGTGAAGCCCTCGCACCACACCTTGAATAGAGCGAGAGTGGTTATCCTGAACAAAATTTTGATCGACCCCTACCGAATGAAGGGTCTCCAGATTCCAACTCTCAAGAAAAAAGCCACGAGCATCCCCAAACACCTTGGGCTTAAGTAGCAGCACACCATTAATAGACGTCTGACTGACCTGCATATCAGAAAACCTGCTGCCTCAGCAGCCCTAGGAGATAGTCTCCATAGCCGCTCTTCTTGAGCTCTACACCCAATTGATTCAACTGCTCATCATTGATCCATCCCTTGTGCCAGGAGACCTCTTCGGGACAAGAGATCTTCAGCCCCTGACGCTTCTCCAGTGTATGGACAAACTGTGCCGCCTCGAGCAGTGATTCATGCGTGCCTGTATCCAGCCATGCCGTTCCACGCCCCATCACCTGAACCTCCAGCATTCCCTGTTCCAGGTAAAACTGGTTCACGCTGGTAATCTCCAGTTCTCCTCTTGCTGAGGGCTTGATTGAGCGGGCAATATCCACTACCTGATTGTCGTAGAAATAGAGCCCAGTTACAGCGTATCTAGAACGCGGATTAACTGGCTTCTCTTCAATTGAGAGTGCTCGCCCACTCTCATCAAATTCCACAACACCATAACGTTCTGGGTCAGCGACCGGGTAGGCAAATACAGATGCTCCCTGTTGTTTGCCTACTGCCTTGATCAGAGTCTCTGCCAAATCATGACCAAAAAAAAGATTATCCCCAAGAATCAAGGCACATGGCTCATTGCCAATAAAGGAGTCTCCTATCAGAAAGGCCTGTGCCAGACCATCAGGTGCGGGTTGGACTGCATAGCTCAACTCTATCCCCCAACCACTCCCATCACCAAGTAGCTGCTCAAAGCGGGGGGTATCCTGTGGAGTTGATATGATCAGAATTTCACGAATACCTGCCAACATCAGAATAGAGAGCGGGTAGTAGACCATTGGCTTATCGTAAACGGGGAGTAGTTGTTTTGAAATTGACTGAGTAACTGGGTGCAGTCTTGTGCCTGAACCGCCCGCAAGAATAATTCCCTTCATATACTCACTCCGTATTGGTTCCTAAACGCTCACCCTTATAACTTCCATCCTGAACATGCTGGCACCACTCTCTGTTAGCCAAATACCATTCAACGCTCTTCCTGATACCGGTCTCGAAACTCTCCTCAGGCACCCATCCAAGCTCTCTTTCTATTTTTCCAGCATCAATGGCATATCGCAAATCATGCCCCGGACGATCCGTTACAAATGTTATTAGCTCCTTGTATTGTTTGATCTCTGCAGGATGCTCCGGAACCATTTCATCCAGAATAGAGCAGATCGTGGTCACAACCTCCCAATTGCTCATCTCATTGTGTCCGCCTATGTTATAGGTCTCCCCTATATTCCCCTCAAACGCCACCTTTATTAATGCACGTGCATGATCCTCCACATAAAGCCAATCCCGAACCTGCTCTCCGTCACCATAGAGAGGAAGCGGTTGTCCCTCAAGCGCATTGAGAACCATGAGAGGGATCAACTTTTCAGGAAATTGATAGGGACCATAATTGTTGGAGCAGTTGGTAATCACAACCGGTAATCCATAGGTCCGATTCCAGGCCCTGACCAGATGATCAGAGCTTGCCTTGGATGCTGAATATGGTGAACTTGGCGCATAGGGTGTCTCTTCCAGGAACAACGCGCCTGTTCCTCCAAGATCTCCATAAACTTCATCAGTAGATATATGATGAAACCTAAACAGATCCTTATCTTTCGGCAGGGTGGCCCAGTATCTTCTAGAAACATCTAGCAAGACGTAGGTACCCACAATATTCGTTTGAATGAATTCAGCTGGTCCATCGATAGATCTGTCGACATGGGACTCCGCAGCAAGATGCATCACCTTGTCAGGCCTGAACTCACCAAAAATCCTATTCATCTCGACAATATCACAGATATCTGCCTGCTCAAAATCGTACAGGGGATTTGACTCAACATCACTCAGAGACTCTTGGTTTCCCGCATAAGTTAATTTGTCTACATTCAAGACACGGTGACCCAGATCATTAACCAGGTGACGGATGACCGATGAGCCGATAAAACCTGCCCCTCCAGTAACGAGAAATTTAATAGAATCTGCCATAATCAAGTGCGCTTTTTTGCTATTATACGACACATGTTTCATTATATGGCAGTTATATCTTCATAACCAACCAAAGTTTAGTCATAATTTATAAAAAATACCCATAACAGATGCTCCTCCAGAAAGAAAAATTTTCCTCAATATCGCTATTCTTCTGCCTGGTGTGGATTGCAACATTTACCAACCCACACATTAATGCAATTATTAATATAGCTATTGTTCTATCCATAATCAGCTATATTCTTTCAATAAGAGGGGATCAAATTGCTAGTTTTAGAAAAAATTATATTGCCATACTGGTAATTATCTTGATGATTGGGTTAATGCTCTCCTCTATACGGGATGAAAATATACTTTCAGGCCTCAATTATTTCAAAAAGGACTTTCTGAAATCGGCTGTAATGGCGCTGATATTGGGGCATCACTTATACCTAGACAAGAATAACTTCAAATACCTGCTATATGCAGTATTGTCAAATGCAGCAATGATGACAGCTGTTGTCTATTGGCAATATTATCAAGACTATACATCTGGCATTTTCACATGGTCCAGTAATGACCTCTACCGATGGCATGGATACCATGCGATCTTCAATGAATCATTTCTTGCGGCATCACTCTTCCTGTCAAAATCAAGAGCAGTAAAAATCCTCACAATTATTCTGTTAGCAGCACAAATTCCTGTGATTATATTAACCTCTGCACGTGCGGCCTGGGGTGCTATATTGATTGCCTTTATCATTACCTATATTTTAGCCGGAGGGCTCAAGCTGAAAAATATTGGAATATCAGCCGTACGTATCATTTCAGTTATTATTCCTATAATGCTGTTTACTCCTGGTGGATCTCTTGTTCAATCGAAAATTGCACAAGGCATTGAGAGCCCAGGGAGAACAGAGGTTGCCTGGCCAAACACCATAGAAATGATTAAATTATCACCTGCAACTGGTCATGGATACTACTTAGGGTCATACAATAAATCCATAGAGAAACATAAGGATAAGGCTCATCTAAAAGGTGATATTGATGCACTTATGCCAGGACTAGGGAGGCACAATATCTTTCTCACATTTACTTTTCAGAACGGGCTGCTTGGGATTGCCTTGCTGATTACTCTTATGCTATCCCTGATATGGATATTGATGTCCTATATCATTGCAAACCCAAAACCGGACCCTATAAAGATTATCTCCGCTGCCAGCATTGGAGTATTGATATCAATTTATTTTGTCAGAGGCATGGTTGAGGATCCAAAATTGGTCTATCTTGTTATCCCTATTGCCGTGGGAGTTTATATTTCTTGGCAGAGGAGTAGGCTACCTGAACAGGACCCATAACCTCTTCAGCAAAAACCAGTATTTATAATACGAACCTGCTGCACCAATCAGACAGTGCATGAATCCCTGATAGCCATCCAGGAATCCCCGCCTGAAAATAAATGTTTTTGTAAAGCGAACCAGTGGACTAAGCAACAATAGGAACGGCACGCTTGCCAACGCTGTCTTTCTCCTTGATAGAATCAATGCATATCTCTTCTGCTTCTCCAGATAGCGTTGAAGTCCATCCTCCGACTCATGCATCAAATCCCCACTGACTTTTCCCACATCCCCGTCCGGGACCACCTTCTCATGCACATCATCCTCAGACCAGTGAGCATGGTTACGGTCAAACAGGCGTAGCGACCAATCCGGATATCCCTCTCCATATCGCAGCCAGCGCCCCATAAATCGGTTTCTGCGGGGGAATTGATAGGCGCTTAACACAGGCCGTTCCAATACCTTTTGAATGGATTGTGAAAGCTCCGGACTCACCCACTCGTCGGCATCCATACAGAGCACCCAATCGTTAGCAGCCTGCTCGACTGCAAACTGTTTCTGCCTGCCATAACCTAGCCAATCCTGATGGATGACCCTAGCTCCCGCCTTCTTGGCAATCTCAACAGTCTGATCACTGCTGTCCGAATCAACCACAATAATTTCATCCGCAAAGGAGGCGCTATTGATGCATTTCTCAATTCTACTCTCCTCATTGAGGGTGATAATAGTGACAGATAGTTGCTTTCTACTCATGACCATCAATCTCTAGCAGTAGCTTTTTCCAGGCCATCTCT
>JACKQG010004639.1_pt1 | contig 15828 bp, 7 predicted proteins | sample 8237621 | NCBI WGS metagenome assembly JACKQG01 (sample SAMN15677084, study PRJNA649215) | marine metagenome | biome: marine; feature: Black Sea; material: saline water; isolation source: suspended particulate matter (SPM) from the Black Sea western gyre | collected 2013-06-09/2013-06-10 | depth... | reverse complement strand
AAGGTACGGTTGTTGTCGTCTCCAGCCACAACGGACCAGTGCTCGAATACGGCCATGATGACAACCCTCACGAAAAGTGTGGCACCCACAAGCCGACAGGCCCCTTACGCGGCGGCAAATACAGTATGTTCGACGGCGGCTCACGCGTGCCGATGATTGTGCGCGCTCCGGGACGCGTCGAAGCCGGCAGCGAGACCCCTGCTCTCTTTAGCCATGCCGACTTTCTTGCAAGTTTTGCGCAAATGGGAGGCGCCAACATCCCGCCCGAAGAAGCTGCCGACAGCCAAGACATGACCGGCGTATTACTCGGCACCGATACTGTCGGCCGTGAGAACCTGGTCACCGAAGGCATCGGCTCGAAAACCGTAGTTCGCCAAGGCAAGTGGGTTTACATTCCACCACACGAAGGCCCCGCACTCTTTGGCGACAAAGGCATCGAGACCGGTAACGACTTGAACCCTCAGCTTTACGACATGAGTGCCGACATCGGTCAACGCGACAACATCGCCCAGGCCAACCAAGGAAAAGTGACCGAACTAAATGCACTACTCGAAAGCATCCACGGTGACACACCACCGTCAGGCCACAGCCCGTCGGATGTGTGCTCACTATAGAGCCTGGTATCTTGTGGAATTTCGTAGCGTGCAGTTTTAGCAAACGTGCGTCGTGCTGGCTGCGGCTCTGAACGTCCACTAAAGCTTCAAGCTACACAAATCGTCATCCAAAGGATCAATAGTGTTCGCCAACGAACAGGATCACAAATTGCACTTGAACGTAGGGACTTAGCGCAGGCAGAGTGCCACCTCCCACCGATTAACGGAGGAACGCCGCAAGGCCTCGGCATTCAATCGCAGCGGCATCGACCACCACGGCGCAAAAAAGAGATCTACACCTACGCCCCACCCATTAATTTCGCCCATGCAAAAGATAGCACTCATACTAGCGCTCGGTTCATCAATTATTACACCACTCATTGCCGCTCCAGGCGATACCGCCGGGGCGAGCCTGCCGAATGTCGTATTCATATTTGCTGACGATCTAGGCGTTGGTGATGTGGCTTATTACCACGAGTATTTCATCAATCAAGGAATGGTTTCACAAAGCCACTTTAATTACGATAACACTCCACCAGAAACTGTGATCCCAACTCCTAACATGGATCGAATTTGCGCGGAAGGCATGATCTTTACTGATGCACAACTTCCCGCATCGCTGTGTGCACCAAATCGTTTCTGTGTTCTGACTGGCAATACGACTATCCGCTCACGTGAATTCGGAACATGGGGAAACAACGAGAGTTCGGGGCTGAATTTTGCCAACTCCAAGAATGGACAGACCGCCAAATTGATGACCTACGACAATGGCGTCGTCGTTGTAGACGGCAGTGGCAATCCGGCGACAGGCGCCATCAACGGATTCGGAGATCGTCGAAACAACCCGCATGATACCCTCGGTAATATCCTACAAGCAGCGGGCTACCACACAGGCTACTTTGGTAAAATGCACATCGGAGGCGACTTTTACGACTGGGATGGAGATCTGCTACGCTACAACTTTTTCCCCTCAAACCCGAATGGCTACGATGCTTACGATTATAGCCGTCAGTTTGGGCAAGGCATGCTTGAGCACGGCTTCGACTACACCTTTGTCAGTCCCGACGGCATCCAAGGCAGACTCTACATGTATTTCGAAAACGATACCTACAAGCCGATTGATACATTCGATCAGGATGTAGAAAACTGGTGGCCAGGCTCTATGGACAGTGCCTTCCTCGACACCAACTCCACACTACGCTACTTTGATCCAACACGATTTAACGGCACAAACCTAGCCGACCCTTTCGCAGGCACCTATGCCGCCAATACCGTTTATGACGACAAAGGTAAACTCGTCACCACCTCTGGAAACAGTGACATGGTCAACACCCATGGCGAAATCTACGCCCGAGGCTTTGGCGACTCACGCTTTGACACCAGCGAACACGGCCCGATCCTCGCCTACCATGCGGTCAAATTTATCGAAGAACACGTCGCAGCCAACGCCAACCAGCCATTCATGCTGTTCTACGCCGCTCCCGCGATTCACGTCCCCCTGACGCCATCCGCACATGCCCTTGACAGCACAGGGCTTGGCAAGCGTTCGGACTTCGTAGTCGACCTGGATCAACAAGTCGGGAAAATACTCGACGCACTCGATTCGCTGAATATCGCAGACAATACGTTGGTCATCCTCTCCAGTGATAATGGAGGCACAGTCACCAATATCGCACAACAGGAGACCTCCAACCGTCAGCACCCCAGCGGCCCATGGCGGGGCGCCAAAAGCTCGATTTATGAAGGCGGCCACCGCGTCCCCTTCGCGTTCAAATGGGGCGACAACACAAATCTAAAATCCGTCATCAAACCGGGCACCATTTGTGATCACCATGTCTCGATCATTGATGTGGCGGCATCCCTAATGGATCTAACCGGACAATCTACAGCGAGCGACCAACATCAAGATTCCGTCAGCTTACTCCCCTTCCTCATGAGCGAAACCCCGAGCAGTGAAGACGCAATCCGCACGCACCATTTCTACACCATCAACAAAAGCACCGCTTACAACAAATCCGTCCGTATGGATGATACCGAAGGCAAATGGCTCTACCTGCGGCCCTACACGCATTCCGGAACGAACACAGTACAGGAACTAGAACTCTACGACCTCGCAACCGATCCGGGGCAGCAAACCAACCTCGTAACAGGCTATACCGACGTCGCGGATGTCCCTGCAGGCAATGCCTATAAGGCAAAATTGATAGCACTGGAGGATTGGTTTCAGAATCACAATAGCACCTTTGATGCCCGCACAGAGGAAGCACTAAACTACGATCCGGAAGGAGCAGAAGTGACTCACCAAATTGTCACAACAGGCAGCATCGTCAGCGTGAACTTCACGAACAGTAGCGGAGAGGGTGCAATCAGCATTTTTGGCGTGGATAGCGAAGGTACAGTTTCAAGCAACTGGGAGAATCTATCAAGCTCGACCAATGACCTAGCAGATGAAACAGGGATCGCCACGACGGTCGACATCACGATCCCCGGCACACCGAGCCCCACATGGTTCGGCGAGGACTACAGTGGCACTCCTTTGCACGTAGGCAACCTATCCAACGGTTCCAGCAGCATCACCTTTTCCGACCTCAACGCAACATTCCCGAACGGTTACAAAGCAATTGCTTACTTGGGTGGATACACCGGCAATACCGACGCATCGATCTCGGACGGCACCACGACCTACTACTATCAAACACTTAATCCTACCCAAGTCATCTCGAGTGCCACAATCACACGAACAACGGACACAAGCAACAATAGCAGCTCCCCCACAGCGCAATACGCACTCTTTGGCAGCGAAACAATACTCAGCAGCGACAATCTCACCCTGACACTGAGCAAACTTTCCGGTGGTGGTGCTGCCCTATGCGGAGTGCAGATCTTCGACGTCAACGTAAGCGAAGAGAGCATCATCCAATACTCCAAAACACCACTCATCGTGCCCACCAAACAGCCAAAGATCACCATCGACCCTGTCAATTTAAGCGTTGAATATAGCAACTTGGAGCTCGCACACCCTTACACAATACTGACAACGACGGATCTCACACGACCATGGACACCGATGCCAACAGCCATCGAACTCTCCAGCGGATCCTCCGTATCCGAACAAATCACAGAAAATGAATCCACCCAATTTTATCGCCTGAGCTACCCCGCAAAAACCACTAAGTACACATTACCGCTAGGGCCATAAAACAACTGCTTGACGCTGACCACAGACCGTTGAACGCACCCCATCCTGACACACATGGATTGAAAACTTTAAAATCCGATCCGAGTGACAAATACGGTTTAGCAAACAGTTTTAGCGCTTTGGAAACCGATGCGGCGGCTAACATTTGCTATGATGGTGTTTTTCAAATCGGACAACCTCCTTTTTTATGGACACTCTTTGCCTCAATCGCACCTGGAAATTCAAACTCGACCCCGAGAACGTTGGTCTCAGCGAGCAGTGGCAAGTCAACACACAGCAACTCGAACAAGGCTGCGTCGACATTCAAGTGCCTTCCTGCTGGGAAGAGCTAGAACAAGACTACGAAGGTGTCGCATGGTATAGCACACAAGTCGATATCGACGCCGACAAAGTCGGCCAAATCTGCCGTATCGCCTTTCAAGCATCCAACTACCGCACTGGGGTATGGATCAACGGCAAAGCAGTCGGCTCACATGACGGCGGCTACACTCCCTTCAACTTTGAAATCCAGGACTTCCTCAACTACGGAGCCCCCAACCAGATCACGCTGCGCATCGTCAGCCCGATCATCACCAAAGATATTCGTGTCGATGATCTTGGCCCCAACGATATGCCACACTGGCGCGGCGGCCTCACTGCCGGCATTTGGCAGGCTGCAACACTCGAATTTAATCAATCGGTCTGGATCCAGCACGCCTTCTACCAGCCCAAGCTAAAAGACTCGACCTTCGACCTCGACCTCAAGCTTCGTTGCAATGAGTCCAGCACGCAGACGGCGACCTTAACCATCGACGTATCCGATGCGAATGGCGACCGCGCTTATCAAACCGAGCAAGCATTCCAGCTACAACCGGGCAACACACTGCTCAACCATAGCATCGCACTTGAAGATGCGAAACTCTGGAGCTGCGAATCACCACACCTTTACACCGCGCACGCACGCATTTCATTGAACGGCAAAGTCGTCGCTGAATCCACCGAGCGTATCGGTCTGCGTGAGTTCACTTTCGAGAATGAACGATTTTGCTTGAACGGTAAACGCATCTACCTGCGCGGTGGATTCTGGGAAGGCGTCTACGCCAAGCATCAATCCTATCCAGAATCTCGCGAAGAAGTGCGCCGCGAGATCAAGCTCGCTCAGGACGCTGGCCTCAACCTGCTGCGCCCATGGCGACGCCCCGTGCCGCCAATGATTCTAGAAGAAGCCGATGCCGCTGGCCTTCTCGTCATTGCATCCCCCGCCGTCGAATGTATGAGCTGCTGGCCAACCGCAACACCTGAGGCACCCGCACGGATTAAGCATGAAATATGTCAGCTCGTATTACGCGATCGCAACCATGCCTCCATCATCTGGTGGGAGATGTTCAACGAAGTCACGCGTATCGAACTCGCACGCTTGATGCCGGCAATGTCGATCGCCGCGCGCGAACTAGACCCGACTCGCCTCATTCTCGATGAATCCGGCGGCTGGGCCTCTGGTGCACACTTTTACCTGCCCTATTCCACAGAGAAGAAAACACTCAGCGAGCTCCACAGTTATGTGCGCGCACCGGTATCTGAGAAACATTGGAAGCTCTATCAAGATCTCGGTAAAACAGACACCAATGAGGGAAACACAGAGATCAAAGCGGGCACAGGTTTGTTTGTCTCCGAATTCGGCTTTGGCGGACTGCCGGAGATCGAGCAGAATTGCCAACTCTTCCAAAAGCATGGCAACGAAAAGCTTCCCGCCTACCGCCACCATCATACTATACTCAAAGCACTCAAACAGAGCATGGCGGCCTGTGATTTCAACACCATCTATGACGATGTCGATACCTTCTGTCGCGCATCCCAAGTAGTGCAAGCACGCGGCAACCGCCGACAACTCGAGGCACTCCTCTCAAATGAGAATGTATCCGGATACTGCATACACGCGTTCACAGATGGCGACTGGATTCTAGGCGCAGGACTCATCGATCACTGGCAACGCCCCAAAGCCGCCTACCACGCAATCGCCGAGGCCAACAAAACACCGCCCATACTCTGCTTCCCCGAGAAGCGCAACCTGCACGAAGGAGACTCCGTTGCATTCGACATCGTGCTTCGCGGTCAAGATGACTCGGTGCCAGCGTACATCGAACTCTGCACCGACAACACCGCATTAAAACTCACGAATCTGGACTGGTCGGGTGAGCATAATTTTCAGCAGGCGCAGGCATACATTCCAAGCTCCTTACTCCAGACGGGAGCGAACTCGATTAAAATTCACGCCTACAATTTAGAAGGACAAATCGAGTGTTCTAATACGATCGAACTGTTCGTCACTCCCGCACCGATCTCTACGACCGAAGCAGACCTCGTCGTATATGACCCGGAAGCAGACCTCACCCCCTGGCTTGACGATGCGGGCATTCGCTATACGGCCCTGTCTAATTGGTCGACCAATGACTCGCCCACCACCTTCCTCATCGTGCCCGAAGATGTCTCGGCCGAGGCAGACTTAACACAATTCAAAGCAGCCATGCAATGTGTCAAACAAGGCACAGCCAACGCACTCTATCTGGAGCCACCCGCCGAACACGAGTCAGCCTGCATGCTGGAAGAATACGAGGCCAGTAACGCACCTGAGATGGAGAGCAACCAACTGCTACAATCCGGCATCTTTCCATTCAAGCTAATCGCTCGCCCCTCCTTCTCGTTCTGGGAATCGAGCATGCATGTTGCCAAAAAACACCCGATTTTCGAAGGGCTCCCGACAGACTGTATGATGGACGAGCCATATCACGAAGTCGCTCCCGCAGAAAGTTTCTATGAGCTCGAAGCAGACGAGGCACCGGCGCAGACCATCACCTGGTTCCGCCCTGAAGTCATCGCAACGAAAGCACAGAAGCGCACTTATCTCGGAGGCGAAGACCTCTGGCACGGCACCGACCTGGCTGTCAAAGCACATGGTCAGGGCAATCTCATTCTTAGCACACTGATTCTTCGACGGAAAGTTCGCCACGATCCGGTTGCCCAATTGCTACTCAGCAATCTATTGCAATACTCAGATACTTTGCACACACGGCATACCTCCTCACAAACAAAGCCAGAAGCGATGACCTTCGTCGCTAAATAGCCAACATTCTTTCGCCCCCAGACCCTAAATGCAGACCGAATCAGAGACTAGCTCCCCCAAGGAGTCCACGAAAGCATCGCTTCCCTTCAAAGAGAAGGTCGCATTCGGCACCGGTGAGTTTACCAACCGTTACGGCGAAAACGGTGTCAACGACATCGCGACACCTGTTTACAACATGATTCTAGGCATGAGCCCGGCACTGATCGGCACCGTGCTGATGATCATGCGCCTGTGGGATGCGATTACCGATCCGATCATGGGCTACGTCTCTGATAACTGGAAAAGTAAATTCGGCCGTCGAAAACCATTCCTCCTGTTCGGCTCGATCCTTATGGCAATAGCCTATCCATTGATTTGGTTTGCCTCACCCGAGTGGACTGAACAATCGAAGACCATCTACTTATTCTGCCTCTCGATCATTTTCTTTACGGCCTATACGATCTATTCAGTGCCCTTTCGAGCACTCGCCACGGAAATGACTCCAGACTATGAAGAGCGCACAACCATCCGAATCTATTCTGCCTTCTTCAATAAGATCTTTATGCTGATGCTACCATGGATCTTTCCACTCACTCAAAGTGACCTATTCTCGGACCCAGTCACAGGCATTCGTGTTTTATCCGGTATCTCCAGCATATTAATACTAGTATCAGGGATCATTTGTGCGAAGTATCCACAAGAGCGCTACCATAAGGTTGCCGCGAACCAGGAACGCGTGCAGCTGATCAGTAGCTTCAAGTCCTTCATCAAAGATCGCAACTTCCTCATCCTTCATGGCGTCGGCCTTGGCTTACTCTGCAGCATCTTACTCGTAGCAACGTTCGGGCTATACGTGAACATCTACTATGTATGGGAAGGCGATAAGCTTACGGGCTCTAGCTATTTCGCCGTCATGCAAAATATAATGCAAGTGTTGGGTTTCGTGATGCTCTTCGTCATCTCCAAATTTTTAATCAGTGTCGAAAAACGTAAACTCATCTTTCTTTCATTGATCGCAGCGCTCGCAGGAAGCCTCGCGCGTTGGGGGACCTACAATAGCGACATCCCACAGCTCATCTTCCTCGATCCTTTCTTTTTCGCCCCAGCTTACACGATTTTTTGGGCAATTTTCCTCTCAATGCTCGGCGACTATTGCGACTATGACGAATTCACCCACGGGCAACGTCGTGAAGGCCTATTCAGCGCAATTAGCGGCTGGATCATGAAGGCCGGCAGCTCGATTGCCTTTGGCGTGTCCGGTATCCTTCTAGCTTGGACACATTTTAGCCAAGAACTCGGGGGCGATCAACCCGAAGGCACGCTACTAAAGATGCGCCTATTACTGATCGGACTACCGATTCTGTGCTTGCTGGTCGCAATGGTGCTCAATGCACGTTACCCATTGACCAAAGCACGTATGGCCGAAATCCGCAGCGAACTCGAAGCCCGTCGCGGCACCGTTTAGCTCGCAAGACACGATGCATGATTCGAACTCTGTAACCTAAGCAGCAGAGGCGTGTCACATATATCCTTTACTGCCCCCGATTCACATCACCATGAAACGATACTTCCAGTTCTGCTCACTACTCGTTACGAGTTGTGCCGCTCTTTACGCAAAACAGCCGAATGTCATCTTCGTCATGCTCGACGACTTCGGCCACGCGCAACTCGAAACCTACGCCGAAGGCCTCACCGTTGACGATCTGGATCCGGCACTCATCGAACACGTCGCCGAGCGGGGGGAATATACCCCAGAGCAAGCGTTCGAAGCGGTTCGTAAAGCCAGCCCGACCCTGAGCCGCCTGGCCAACGAAGGCGCCCGCTTTAACAATGCCTTCGCCTCCAGTAATCTGTGCGCACCTGCGCGCCTGAGCGTGGCGACCGGCGTGCTCCAAAACCGCTGGGGCATTTACCGCAACATCGACACCGAGGCACATGGATTGAAGCCGAACTCGCACCTCGCAGAGCAACTACATGCCCAAGGCTATGCGACCGCACATATCGGCAAATGGCATGTCGGCTCACGCGACTACGCAATGGTGCCCAACTACCTGCGCGCCGCGGGCGTCGAAGACCCGGAAAGCGTCAAAGTCAATGACAACTGGAACGCCACTTACTATAACAATAAAAACCACCAACATGTGTCGAAGAAGCTCAAAGCCGAAGGCTTTGAAGGCTCGGTCGCTCCCAAGGATCACCCACTCAACAACGGTTTCGATTATTACTTCGGCTATAACCAATGGGAGTCCCCGTTCTACAATGCCACCAACGTCTGGAAGAATTTCGATCACGCAGGACTGATCAAAGGCTACAATACCGACGTCTTTACCGACGAAGCGCTGCAATTCATGGAACAAAGCCTAGACGCGGCAAAACCTTTCTATGTGCAGCTCCATTATCACGCAGTGCATTCCCCACTCAAACCCAAGGCTCCCGAATGCTATCGAGCGCCGTTTAATTCTGGCTCTGAAATACTCGATAATTTCTACGCACACGTTTATGCAGTCGACCAAAACGTAAAGCGTATGCTCGACTATCTAGACACACGTGATGCCGCCGACAACACCATCATCGTATTCACTTCGGACAATGGTGGTTCCGTGGGTAATCTTTCGTGCCTCCCAGGTAATGCGCCCTATCGGGGCCACAAAGGTATGTTGCTCCTCGGCGGCTTTCGTGTGCCACTCTTCTTCCACTGGCCCAAGGGCATACAACAACCCCAACAACTCGACCAAATCGTCTCAACCATGGATATCCTCCCCACGTTCATCGACGCAGCAGGCGGCGACGTGGCTGAATCATTGGACGGTAAATCACTCCTTCCGCAAATCACGACTGGATCGACCGAGCCAGTGCGTGATCATTTCGCCGTTGGTGGCATACATGCGCGCGTCTGGGGCTTCCATGGTAGCAGTTCCTTTTTCACACACAATGTCTCACGCGAAAAAGCACCGGCCGGCTACATCGTCGCCGACAATCGCTACATCCTCCGCTACGTCGGCCCTACTGTGCCAAATTTGTATAAAGACGCCGTCGAAGGCCTTCCGGACTCATTCGAGATTTACGACTATCGCAACGACCCGATGGAGCAGAACAACCTCATCCATCAACTGCCTGAAAAGGCGGATCAATTAAAGGCGATTTGGAAAAAAGAGTCTGCGGCATTCCCACAACCAGTGAAATGGGACGTAATCATGCATTGATCATCAAGAACATATGGCACTAAAGTCGTATAGAAGATGTCACAATCCTGCCCAACCAGTAAAGAGCGTTCACAAAACATATCTGATTGCTGACAACTTGCGCAAAGTAATACTCGCACGCCCTTCTTCAAACGTCACCACACGCAAAGAGCACAACACATTATCATGTCTGTATTAAAATCACGCCGCACATGAGCACCTTCGCAGAATCAGCTGTCACCTTTCAGCACGCCTATAAACAACCCAGTGCTAAAGAAATCCAAAACCATGATGGAGTTCTTCAAAGAAAACGGCTACCACGTCGCAGGCACTGGTAAAGGCGAACACCGCCGTGCTAATTGGGACTTTTATAAGTCATAGACCGACTACGGACCCTATTGGTCAAAGGGCGGCGAAGACCGCTCTGCCAAAACACTTGGGTGCCCGAGTTGACGGACTACACTAGCCAGAATTCCAAAAATACAAAAAAAAGCCAATCGTGACGCGTCATCAATCTGCCCTCGCCTATTGGTTTCTTGCGCCACGATTTGCTGCCGCGACCACCTTCTGCACGGTCGCACGACTAGAGGTTCTACTGCTAGACTTTACTCAAGATGACCGTCAAACGATCTAACAAACGACAGCGAGTGTTCAGTGCGACTCATAGAACAACTTGAGAACCGCCTCAACGCTAGATCGTGAACTAGTTTCAAAGTCTACGATAAAGCGGAGGTAGAAGCTAAAACTTCAATGAACCGGAAATTTACTGTGCGTAACTATTTCGCCTTCTTTTTGTTCGTCCTCGGCACAAAGGTCACGCCATTGAGTTCACACGCGACCTTCCCATTATAAAGAGGCGTATTGTCTTTATCCCAGAAAGGGCTTGGCTCATGCGCTTCCAACATTGCCTTACGAATCTCTTCGACCACTTCCGGATACTGCGCAGCCACATTCACTTCTTCGGTCTCGTCAGACTCTAAATCATACAGCTCGATCTGCATACCTTGACGACGATCGGCCACGATACCTTTCCACTTCCCCATCCGCACGCCGCAATTAGGACGCCCTTCATACAACTCCCAATAGAGATACTTATGCTGCTTCTGCAGTTCGGACTGACCGCGCAACGTGGGCAACATTGAAAGTCCGTCTGTTCGGCCATCAACAGGCTCGCCAGTAAGCTCGGCCATCGTCGGTAGAAAATCCCAAAAGGCTGAGATATGATCTGAGCGCACGCCAGCAGGCACTGTCCCTGGCCAATAGGCCAGCATCGGCGAGCGCACGCCACCCTCAGTCATCAGGCGTTTTTTACCTTTCAGACCTGCAGTAGTATCGAAAAACTCACGCGTGCCCCCTTGTCCATGCGCACCGTTATCGGAGTTAAAGATGATCAAGGTATCTTCAGCGAGCCCCAGCGCTTCCAGCAGGCGCTTGATCCGACCGATGTCACGATCCATACGCGTCACCATTGCCGCTTGAATTTTAAAGCGCTCTTCGGGCCAGTCTTGGTCTGCATAACTGCCCAGCTCAGGAACCTGCCAATGCGTGTGGGGGATGCAATACGCTAAATACAAAAACATTGGCTCATCCTGATGCTCAGTAATCCAAGTGATCGCCTCTTCGGTCATTAGGTCGTGGCTGTAGTCTTGATTGCCTTTCCCCCAAGCACCACCGGGGTTGTTCAATTCCACAAACTCATCATTGCGCCACAAATGATCCGGATAATAGTTATGCGCCTTACGTTGATCCAAGTAGCCAAAGAAATGGTCAAATCCCTGCTTGTTCGGATGACCACTGTTGAGCATAGGATCCGGCACATCTTCAAGCACACCACCGAGGCCCCACTTCCCGATAATTGCAGTGCTGTAGCCCGCGCGCTTCATCAATGTGGCGACCGTCTCAGTGCCCTCAGGCAGCGGCGTTTGCCCATTGGGATAACCCGGGCTATTGGCGCGTATATACGCATGCCCGGGGTGGAGCCCTGTCATCAGTGAGCAACGTGTCGGTGCACACACCGCATTGCCACAATAGTGTGCAGAAAACGTCATGCCCTCATCGGCCAGTGTGTCGAGCTCCGGCGTCCGGATCATTTCCTGTCCGTTGTAGCCCACCTCACCATAGCCAAGGTCGTCCGCTAGGATATAAATAACATTCGGTTGGCGCGGAGCCTCTTCGGCCTGCGCAGAGATCACTGTCAGCGCAGCCAGACACGACATAAAAATGAGTTTTGTATCCATCGGTTTATATATCTTGAATTCATTATTTCTTTGCGTTCGTAAATATAGGGTTCAATTCGGAAGCGAAGACTCAACAACGCTAGGTATCCTGCCATGATAATCATTCTCGTAGCAAGTAATTCGTCTTATTTTGAGGCCCGGGCTAAGCCCGACTGCCAACGTTTCCCGGATTTACCCGCATACAGCATGTAGTAAGCGTCACCGACTTCAAAGACCTGCGGCGTCAATAACCCTTCCGCATCCCATGCCTCGGCATCCTCAGGTAAATCCAGTATCGGATTGGCAGGATTCGGCTCGAAGGTCTTGAAGTCCCGCGTGCGCACATGACCGATACGCCAATGCGTGCCGTCGTGACCACCGTAGAAAATATGATAGTAAGCCGGCCCTTTGAAGATTTCAGCCTCGCGCACACCCTGACTGTCCCATGCCTCTCCGGAGCCCTCAAAGACCGGATTATTGGAGTCACGCTCCAGTGCTGTCAGATCGGTAAGTGGTGCCGTGGCATGGCAAATCACCGGCGGTTCAGGGGATTGAAAATTGGTGCGCTCTCCCGTATAAACCATCTGGACGAGATCGCCATCCACCACCACCGATGGGTGCGAACAGCCCGCCCGCTCATAAGGCCCCTCTATTGTAAAGATGGGCTCATCCTGGACGCGCGTCCAATCGGTCCATGTCTCTCCTCGAACCAACAGCCCGGTTTGCTTCGGCGGACGATTCTTACGCCCCAGATAGTAAGCATAATACGTCTCGTCCAATGGATTCCAAAACGGGAAAGGATACTCAATGGCCGAACTATCAAAGCCTGACTTCGATGGCCTCAGAACAGGATTATTGACGTAGTGCTCGACCTGATGCGGTGCCGAGGACGGAGCTGAGCTATACATCAACTCCCAACGCGATCCTTTCAAGCGCACACTCCACAGATAATGCACGCGATCGCCTTCGACGATCGCATGTGCCGCAGCGGCCCATTGGGGACTCGGCACTTTAAAAACCGGATTCCCCTCTGCGATCCGTTCAAAACCTGCAAACGCTTCGAAAGGTATTGGCGCCCTTGACTCAAGGGCGACTGCTCCTCGCTCTACTTCTATCGAATCCACTTCAACGCGGGTCCCCTTGCCCCCTTCAAATTGAATTCTCAACGAAACGATGCTCTCTACTGATTTGACAGAATCCAGCGAAAAAGAAACCGCGTCAAAAGTATCCGAAGCTTGGATACGATCGCTACCGATGCGTTCTCCATTGGCAACAACACTCACTTTCACATCGGCATCCGCACGTAACTGAACGAGTAATGCCTGATCCCTATCAGTGAGCTGGACCTGAAGCCCCGCTCTCTGGATCGATCCAACAGTCCCATCCAGCGTAAAATCAAGGAAGCCTAGATAGCCGGCGAGGTTTGAACTGATGTCAGAGGAAGTCCAGCCTTCGGTCTGCCAACCACCACAATCAAACTCGAAATAGAGCAGTCCATCGTTGGGGTCGCGCTGATTCAATGTTTCCCACTTATCGGAAAGGCCGTCACCATCACTGTCGTTGCGATAGACTTCATATTCCACATTCACGCCTTCGCCCCACTTCGTATCTTCACCGTTGGCTTTCAGTTCAGCAATGGGCTCCTCACCAACGCCCATATCCCCTGTTTTCAACCAGGCCTCCAAAATACTGCGGTGTGTATGCAGCTCATCTTCGAAGCCGGGGACTCCTACCAGGTTCTGCATCATGCACGGATCCACCGACACATCGTAAAGCTCCTCCGCTGGACGTTCCCCGAAATAGATCTCCCGATGCCGGTCAGACAGACCCCCCTCTTGATAGAGCTGGTGTAAATTCTGCGTGTAGTTCTGGCGGTCTCGGTATTGCGGCTGCAGGAAAATACGGTCCAACTTATAGTTGCGCACATAACGATACTGATCCGTGCGAATCGTGCGGACCCGATCAATCGTATGATCGAGACGATCCTTCTGTCCTCCGACAAAAGTGCGTGCCTTAAAGTCTTCACCGAAAAGATTCTGCCCCTCAACCCATGCGGGCTGCGCGATCCCGGCCCATGCCAAGGTAGTCGCCGAGAGATCGAGCATGTCGACTAAGTCCTCGCGCACCCCTTGCTGTGGCACCCACGCGTCTGGCCCCATGATAATGAACGGCACATGTAAGCCACCTTCAGTCGCCATCTGTTTATGGCGAAGTAGATTGTTCGCACCGTGGTCCGAGAAATACACCACGATGGTATTGTCCGCTAAACCAGCGGCTTCGAGGCCGCTCAGAATTTCTCCGACCAAATCATCATCCATACGAATCGCATCATAGTGCTGCGCTACCACCTCGCGGTAGATCCTATTATCAGGATAATCTGCAGGCACCGTGACACGAGCGGGGTCGACCTTACGATTTGCTGGAAATTTCCAAGTATTATTTTTGCCACCTTTGGTTTGAATCTGTCCAAAGAACGGCTGCCGTCTCACCAAATCCGAAAAATCCGTCTTACTCTTTGCTGCATAATTATAGATAGTCGCATCCCAGACATAGTTATAATCAGTCTTACCATGGTTGAAGGTCGTATAGCCTTGGTCCTGCAAGAGCTTAGGCAGTAGTTGATACGCTTCCGGCAAATGAATTTTCGGAGCGCCTCGTGAAGAACGGTGCTCATGTCCGCCAAACCGAATCGCGTTCTGACCGACCATCATTGCCGAGCGAGTGGCCGAACAGACAGGAGCCGGCACATAAGCACGTGTAAATCGAACGCCCGAAGCTGCAATAGAATCAATATGCGGCGTGGCACCAGCATTGATAACATCCCCGTAACACCCCATCCACGGTGAGGTGTCCTCCGCATAGATCCATAAAATGTTCGGTTTTTCGGTGGCATGAGCGGACAGACCGCCTATGAGCAGGAGCAGAGGAAGGAGTAATCGTGACATCAGGGTGGCGAGTTTATGGCTGTTGATAAACCTCGATGTAGTCGATCTCAAGTGTGTTCGGCCAAGTCGTTGTGTCATCGGGCGAGGCAGTGCGGACGCCGTTGTTCAAGATGATATACATCTCCTCATCCGGCCATGCAGAAGGATCGATCGTTTCGCTTTTCAACAGAGTATGGACCACCTTGCCGTCAATCCACCAACGCGCATAGGTATCCGTCCACTCCCAACCGAAGATATGCCATGCCTCCGCATCGTAGGTCGCGTCAAAGGGGCGCAGCCAGGTATCATCCCAACGTTGAGGATCCTGATTGGGCCACAGGTTGCCGGCTTGTTCATAGCCTGTCATCAAATGCATGCCCATGCTATCGTAACCGGCGCCGGCGGCACTATTGTAGCCGAAATACTCCCACACATCCCATTCCGGGCCCCAAATCAAATCTTCAGACACCAGCCAGATAGCCGGCCAGACCTTATCGCCTGTGGGAAACTTTGCCCGCACTTCAATATAGCCCTTGTTGATGTGGCCGCGATGCATCGAGGTCACCCAGCCTGACGTATACTCGTAACTACCTAGCAAAACCGAGCAAAAACAAAGAAAACCTAACGAAACCTAA
>JACKQG010004638.1_pt1 | contig 15830 bp, 15 predicted proteins | sample 8237621 | NCBI WGS metagenome assembly JACKQG01 (sample SAMN15677084, study PRJNA649215) | marine metagenome | biome: marine; feature: Black Sea; material: saline water; isolation source: suspended particulate matter (SPM) from the Black Sea western gyre | collected 2013-06-09/2013-06-10 | depth... | reverse complement strand
ACTTAAATAAAGATAAAAAAGAACAAATTAATCTTTTTTTAAATAAAGGAAATAAAAGATTATTTGGTTATGCATGTTGGAAGCCCGATATTATTCTTTCGTATTTAAATAAACTTCCAGAAAATTCTATATTACAATATAGTGATGTAGGCTGTGTATTTAATCCGAGAGGAAAGAGTAGGCTAAGGCAATATGTTGAAATTACAGAAGATAAAGAAATTTTAACTTTTAGTTATAGTCAACCTGGCAATGATTTTAATCAAAATTTCAAGTATCAAATATATAAGGAATATCAGTACACTAAAGCTGATTTATCAAGCTATTTAGGTGTACATGATAATTCTCAAATTCTAAAGACAGAACAGATTTGGTCAGGCACTATGTTCTTTAAGAATAACCTGTTTACAAAAAAAATTTTAAGTGAATGGAGTGCTATTTGTAAAATTAATGATTTAATTGATGATAGCAATTCTAAAATAATAAATGATAAAGATTTTATTGAACACAGGCATGATCAAAGTGCTTTTTCTTTAATTTGTAAAAAAAATAGTATTTTTCATTTATCAGTTTCAGAATGTGAATGGGCTGAATTTCAAAATAATAGAACGTGGATGCATTTAAAAAATTATCCAATTTTAGCAATGAGAGATAAAAAGAAAAATTTTTTCAAAAGATTTATTTCAAGACAAAAAAAAAATATTAATAGATTATTTAAAATATGAATAAATTAGAAATATATTGTGTTACTAATAAAAAGCTTTTATTTTTAGAGAATACTTTCCTTAAACTCGTTGCTGTTGGCACTGATGAATTTTCAGAAAAATATCTAAGATGCGATTATGGTAATAATATTTATGCTAAAGAGAAGTATTATTCTGAGCTAACTTTTCATTACTGGTATTGGAAAAATGCGTTAAATAATACAAAACAAGACTGGATAGGATTTTGTCAAAAAAGAAGATTTTGGATAAATTCAAATATGGATAAAAATGAAGTTACCATAGATAATTTGAATAACTACTTGCTGCAAAAATTGGATTTTAAAAAAGATAATTATGAGGCAATCATATGTGAGCCAATCAATATTTCAGGTGCAAAAAAAATTAAAATGATTAAGAGAGGATGGAAAAATTTAATTAAAGACCCTTCTATTATTTTCCAAAAAAATAAGGAAACTATCTCTTTTCATTTTGATATGCATCATGGATATAAAAATCTAGAAAGAGCTACAAAGTTACTAAACAATAAAGATAAAAAAGATTTTGAATTATATGTAAATAAACATACATTTTTTAATCCACATATAATGTGTATTGCGCGACCTGAAATACTAGACAAATGGTTCTCTTCATTATTTGACTGGCTTGAAAGATGTGAAAATGAGTTTGGTTTTAAAAATTTAAATGGTTATGAAACTACTCGACTGTATGCCTATCTAGCTGAAAGATATATGTCGTTTTGGTTTAAAAAATATACAAAATTTAGAGAAAACCCTTGGGTATCCCTAAACTTATGAAGGAGAGATGGCTGAGCGGTTTAAAGCGCACGCTTGGAAAGTGTGTGTACTGTTAAAGGTACCCAGGGTTCGAATCCCTGTCTCTCCGCCAAAAATTAAAAACCATTTAAAAAAGCGACTTATTCATCCATTTTTTGTGGATTAATCTAATTAATTTCCCTCTTTTTTTTATAAAAATGTTATAATTATTTAATTTTCCATTACAAAAATATGAAAAACAACTCAACATATCAAGCAGACTCCATCAAAGTTTTAAAAGGTCTTGAAGCTGTTAGAAAAAGACCTGGAATGTATATCGGTGATACAGATGATGGAACAGGTTTGCATCATATGGTCTATGAGGTTGTTGATAACTCAATAGATGAAGCTTTAGCAGGACACTGTAAAAATATAGATGTTAAAATAAATTCTGATGGAACCATTACTGTTAGAGATGATGGTAGAGGAATACCCGTTGATATGCATAAGGGTGAAAAAATGTCTGCTGCAGAAGTTATCATGACTCAGCTTCATGCTGGAGGAAAATTTGATCACGATTCATACAAAGTATCAGGTGGCTTACATGGTGTTGGAGTTTCAGTTGTAAATGCATTATCAGAAAAATTAAAGTTAGAAATAGATAGAGATGGAAATAGATATTTTATAGAATTTAAAGATGGGGCCTCAAAAGCACCTCTTAAAGTTATAGGAAAATCAAAAGAAACTGGAACACAAATAACATTTTTACCATCAAAAGAAATATTCTCCTCAATAAAATTTACTCCAAATATAATTATTAAAAGAATGCGTGAACTTGCATTTTTGAACAAGGGAATAACAATAACAGTTAATGATTTAAATCAAAAAAAAGAAAAAATAATTGTATTTAAATTTGATGGGGGAGTTTTAGAATTTGTTGATTTTTTAGATGAAAAAAGAGAAAAACTTACAAATAAAACAGGCAATGATTTATTTAAGAAGCCAATTTATATTGAAGGAAAAAAAGACAATATAGAAATTGAATGTTCTTTGAAATGGAATGCAAGTTATGGAGAAGATATTTATCCATATACAAATAATATTTATCAAAAAGATGGTGGTACTCATTTACTAGGATTTAGGAGTGCCCTTACTAGAGTAATTAATAAATATGCTACAGAACATAATTTATTAAAAAAAAACAAATTAACTATCTCAGGTGATGATATTAAAGAAGGTCTTACATGTGTAATTTCAGCAAAGATACCTGATCCTAAATTTTCTTCTCAAACAAAAGATAAGCTTGTTTCATCAGAAGTTAGAATGATTGTGGAAAGTATTGTTAGCGAAAAACTTTCAATATGGTTTGATCAAAACCCAACTTTATCAAAGATTATTTTAGCTAAAGTAATGCAGGCAGCTCTAGCAAGAGATGTTGCTAGAAAAGCTAGAGAAAATGTTAGACGTAAAGGTGCTTTAGAATTAAGTGGATTACCTGGAAAATTAGCAGATTGTCAAATAGGCAAACAAGAAGGAACAGAATTATTTATTGTTGAGGGAGATTCTGCTGGTGGTTCTGCTAAACAAGGAAGAAATAGGTCAAATCAAGCTGTTTTACCACTAAGAGGTAAAATTCTTAATACTTATGTGGAAGAGATTGTTCTTAAAAAAAATAGCAATAGAGATGGTAGCGAACATAGAACAAAATCTTTAGCAAAAATGATGTCATCTAATGAGGTTGTGACCTTAATTAATGCACTTGGCCTTGATCCAAAAGTTGAAGATATTGATTTGAAAGATTTAAGATATGGAAAAATTATTATCATGACCGATGCTGATGTTGATGGTTCTCATATACGAGCATTATTACTAACATTCTTTAACAATAAGCCATTTAATAAACTAATTGAAAATGGACACGTTTATCTTGCACAGCCACCTTTATTCAAGATCAATAAGGGAACAAAGGGTATTTATATAAAAGATGAAAAAGAGTTAGAAGATTATATTTTAAAAAATAACAAGGAATTACAAAAAACTAAAAAAGGTACAAAGGAATTTACTAGGGCTTATGAAGATGAAAAATCTAGAATGAGCATTCAAAGGTTTAAGGGATTAGGAGAAATGAACCCAGAAGAGCTATGGAATACCACATTAGACCCTGAAACAAGAAATTTATTACAAGTTCAATACTCAAAAGATATAAAAAAAGATCAAGATTTAATACACACATTAATGGGTAATGATGTTGCATTAAGAAAAGATTTTATCGTTTCAAATGCAATTAATGTTCAAAATCTAGATATCTAATAATGAAGTTTTTCGAAACTTCTAAGTATTTTTCATTAAAAAAATCGACTTATATCAATCTAAAGTGGATTGCTATTATTGGTCAACTAATAACAGTTAATCTTGTTTATTTTATTTTTGATTTTAAATTTAATTTAATTTTAGAAAATTCAATAATTTTGATTGGAGTGCTAAGTAATCTTTATTTAATTTACATTAATCAGAACACTCAACTATCAGATAAAATAGCATTTCTTTTTTTATCTATTGATATTTTACAACTAAGTTGTTTAATTTATTTAACAGGTGGAATTATAAACCCCTTTTCAATTTTTTTAATTATCCCAGCTATATTTTCATCATCCAATTTAGGTTTTAAAAGCAATTTTTTGTTAGTTTGCTTCACAGTTTTAATAATTATTTTTCTTACCTTTTTTAAACAACCTTTACCCTATCCAATTAATGATCATTTCCATGTAGATGGTTATTATTATTATTCAATTCCAATATCATTAATCATTGCTTTAATTTTTTTAAATTATTTTGCTTTAACCTTTGGATCAGAATCTAGAATTAGGAAAGAGGCGCTAAATAAAATGGAAGAAATTATGTCGAAAGAACATGAGTTATTATCATTAGGTGGACAAGCCGCTGCTGCTGCACATTCATTAGGTACACCGTTTTCAACAATGAAGATTATTTCCACTGATTTACTGAAGCGATTTAAAGATAATGAAGATGTTAAAAAAGATATTGAGTTATTGTCTAGTCAATTAGAGAGATGTAGTGAAATTTTAAAAAAATTAACATTAAACCCAATAATTGAAGATAATTTTATTGATCGTGATTTAACAATGGCAGACTACGTGGGTGAAATAGTCAAGTCATTCCAAGAAACAAGCAGAAAAGATTTTATTGTAAATTATGATCAAAATTCAAATTCACTAAATATAACCAAATCAATAGAAATTATTTATGGTCTAAGAAATTTTATTGGTAATGCAAATAAGTTTTCTGAAAATAAAATTTTTATTAATATAAAAAGTGATAGTGACTTAACAGAAATTATAATTGAAGATGATGGAGAAGGATATCAAAAAGATGTCTTGAGTAAAATTGGTGAGCCTTATATCAAATCTGTTAAGTCTTCAATAAAATCAAAATCTGGACTAGGTCTTGGAATTTTTATAGGAAAAACTTTACTTGAAAAAAATTATGCAAATATTTTATGTAAAAATTCTGAAACAAGAGGTGGAGCTGAAGTTAGTATTAAATGGAAAAATGAAGACCTGTTAAAGCTTTAGTGTAGTTTCTTTTTATTTTCAAATAAGCCACTCAATTGAGAAACCATCACATCCCCAAGCTCATGTACATCTGTTATTTTAATAGCTTTATCGTAATATCTAGAAACATCATGCCCAATACCGATAGCTAAAATTTCAACGTCACTCTTATTTTCTATAAATTTAACCATTTTCTTTAAATGTTTTTCTAAAAAATCCCCTGAATTAACTGATAATGTTGAGTCGTCAACTGGGGCACCATCTGAAATAACCATGAGTATTTTTCTTTCTTCTTTTCTTTTTTTAATTCTATTATAAGCCCACGAAATAGCTTCCCCATCAATATTTTCTTTCAATAATCCTTCTTTAAGCATTAAACCTATATTATTTTTAGCCTGCCTCCACTGCGTGTCTGCACCTTTATAAATTATATGTCTTAAGTCATTTAATCTTCCAGGATTTTTTGGCTTATCATTTTTAGTCCAAGCTTCTCTGCTCTTACCACCTTTCCAATTTTTTGTTGTAAAGCCTAAAACCTCTACTTTTACTGAGCATCTTTCTAAAGTTCTAGATAGTATATCTGCACAAAGCGCTGCAATTGTTATCGGTCGACCTCTCATGGAACCAGAATTGTCTATTAATAGAGTTACGATTGTGTCTTTAAAATCAAGATCTTTTTCTTTCATAAAAGATAAAGAATTATAAGGATCTATAATTATTCTAGTTAATTTTGAGCTATCTAATAAACCTTCTTCTAAATCAAACTCCCATGCTCTATTTTGTTTTGCAAGTAGCTGCCTTTGTAGTTTGTTAGCAAGCTTAGTAATTAAATCTTGAAACCCGACAAGTTGTTGGTCTAAATTTTTTCTTAATTTTTGTGTTTCTTTTACATCTTCTAGTATTTCAGCTTTTGCAATTTCATCAAATTCTGTGGTAAAAATCTTGTAATCTTGATCGATATTATTAAGATTTGTTTTTTGTAAAACATTTTCTGCACTCTCTTTCAAAGAATCTGAATCTTCTAATTGTTCTTCCATCTGCTGATCGCTAAGATCAAAGCCAGCATCTAGACTAGTCTGGCTATCATCTTGTTTGCTCTCTTCCTCTTTGTCATCAGACTGACTGTCATTATTGTTCTCTGATTTATTGTCTTGCTCATTTTCTTGTTCATCGTTTTCTTCATTATTTTCTTCATTATTTGAAGCAAAGACATCCATATTCTCTAAAATTTCTGAAAATTTTAAACTATAATTATTTTGATCTTCCAAATTTTTACTTAAAAAATCAAAATGCTTATCAATAGATTCGTCAAATTCTTTTTTCCAAAAATTTAACATTTTTGTAGACACATCATTGAGCTCTAATTTAAAGAATTTATTTAACATATATAGCTCAAAAGCTTCAGTCACAGGAACATCTTCTTTATTTTTTAATTGTTCTTTACGATTAGAAAGTATTTTTTGACTATAATTTTCACTTAAATTTTTGCCAACGCCTTTGAGCATTTTGCCCCCAAGAAGTTCATACCTAATTTTTTCAGCAATATTATATAAAGATTTACAAGAAGGATTATTAGGTAGGTTTTTATTAAATATTTCTTTATTTGAAAATTTTTTCTTTAAGGCGCCAGAATCAGTTTCTGCTCTTAGTCTAACAAAATCATTTTTATTTGATAAATTAGTTATATCAAAAAAATCAGTTTTTTTATTATTTAAATCTTTATCTAATTTTTTAACATCTAATTTATAATCTTCAGAAATTACTTTAGCTGTAGAAATTAAAGCTTGTTTAAATTGCTCTTTAAAATTATTTTCTTTTGAGCTCATTTAGATCTGAATATTAACCATCGACTCTGGCAACTCTTCCCCAAAACATCTCTGATAATATTCAGCTATTGTATTTTTTTCTATATCGTCACACTTATTTAAAAAAGTAACTCTAAAAGCATAACCTGTGTCTTTGAAAATTTCAGCATTTTCAGCCCAATGAAGTACCGTCCTTGGGCTCATTACTGTTGATATATCTCCTGCTATAAAGCCCTTTCTAGTCAAAGATGCTACTTTAATCATGTTCGATACTTTTTCTTTACCTTTTGGATTATTTAAATTTTTATTTTTGGCAAGAACGATTTCCATTTCTCTATCTAGACTAAGATAGTTTAAAGATGTTACAATATTCCATCTATCCATTTGTCCTTGGTTTATTTGTTGGGTACCATGATACAATCCTGTTGTATCTCCTAAACCAACTGTATTTGAGGTTGCAAATAACCTAAAAAATTTATTTTGTTTTATAACTTTATTTTTATCTAAAAGAGTGAAATTTCCTTCGGCTTCTAACACTCTTTGAATAACAAACATCACGTCTGGTCTTCCTGCATCATACTCATCAAAAACAAGCGCAACAGGGTTTTGAATAGACCAAGGTAGAATACCCTCTTTAAACTCTGTAATTTGTTTGCCATCTTTTACAACAATTGCATCTTTACCAATAAGATCAATCCTGCTTACATGACTGTCTAAGTTTACTCTAATACAAGGCCAGTTTAATCTGGCTGCAATTTGTTCAATGTGAGTAGATTTTCCTGTACCATGATAGCCCTGAACCAAGACACGCTTATTAAACGCAAAGCCTGATATGATAGCAAGAGTAGTATCTCTATCAAATTTATAATTTTTATCTATTTCAGGAACGTATTCACTTTTTTTAGAGAAAGCGTCAACTTCCATATCTGAATCGATTCCAAAACTTTGTTTTAAAGACATCTTAATGTCTGGTTGTATATTTAAATTAGGTGTCAATTTTTTCCTTATAAGTATTTTTTAACTGAGTATAAGCCAAAGTAATTAATTTAAGTTTTTCTTCGTATTCTTTATTTCCTAAATTAATATCAGGGTGAAATTTTTTGACAAGAGTTTTGAACTGATCTTGTATTTGTTCCCATTTTTGGCCAACTGAAACACCTAGAATACTAAAAGCTTTAATATCATTAGCATCAAATTTGAATTGATTCATATGGTTATATTCACCTCTAAGTTTGGTTTTATCAAACTCATCTTTTAAAGTATTGTTCCATAGAACTTTAAAAAAGTTATCTGAAGAGCTAAAGCTCTGAGTTGGTTTGTGCCAGGTCATATCAGACTTTAAAAATTCAAATACTTGTTCATCATCCATTCCCTTAAAATAATTCCAATTTTTATTGAATTCTTTAACATGAGCTAAGCAAAGCAACCTGTAGCGTTTGCTATTATCTTTCTCAATTGGTGCCTTATATTCACCAGTATCAAAGCAATTATTCCAATCACAAATATTTTTCATGCTGTATAGTAATAAATTATTATTTATGAATATAAACGAATTAATTGAAATTGTTAAAAGTAAAATTGAAGCAGAAATTGTTATGCAAGATTTTAAAATAGAAGATAAAAGTTTTTTACATAAAAATCATAAAGGAAACCAAGAAGGAATGTTCCACTTAAAATTAATTATTAAATCTGATGAGCTGAAAAAATTAAATAAGATAGAATCAACCAAGAAAATCTATAATATTTTAGATCATGAGTTGAAAGAACACATACATTCCATTCAAATACTACTTAGTTAATTCTTTTTTTAAAAAGAGATTAATAGTTTTTTCATTAAACTGTAATTTGTAAACTGGGGAACCTATTTTTTTAAGTAAAACTAAATTAACTTTCTCTGTATTATTTTTTTTATCTTTTTTCATAAAGGATAAAATTGTATTTAAATTTTTTATTGAAAAGAATTTATTAATATCTCTTGGAAGACTTAGATCATTTAAGTGATCGTTAATTAAGTTAAATTCTTTTTTATTCAAAATTTTATTTAATAAACTAAATTTTGCAGCAGTTTTAACACCAAGAATAACTGCTTCACCATGATTTAATCTTACTGAATAACGTAGTGTTGCTTCAAAAGCATGGGCAAAGGTATGTCCAAAATTTAGTATTTTTCTTATACCCAATTCTTTTTCGTCAGCCTCAACTACCTTTTTTTTAATCAAGCAGCTTTGATGAATAGCCTTTTGTATAAAGGGACTTTTTAATTCTAAAATTTTTTTCCCATTCTTATTTAAAAAATAAAAAAACTTTTTATCATCAATAAGGGAGTGTTTTAAAATTTCACCATACCCACACACAACTTCTCTTTTTGGTAAAGAGTTTAAAAAATTAATATCTGATATAACAAGACTGGGTTGGTAAAATGAGCCAATTAAGTTTTTACCATACTTGGTGTTTATACCAGTTTTGCCGCCGATAGATGAGTCAACCTGCGAAAGTAGTGTTGTTGGTATATTAACAAACCTTAGACCTCGCTTATACGTACTTGCTGCAAAGCCTGACACATCACCAGTAATACCTCCACCAATAGAAATTAAACAGTCATTCCTGTTAAAATTTTTTTTTAAAAGAATTGATGTGATTTCATTGACACTTTTTTGATTCTTGCTTTTTTCACTTGCATTAAAATAATGAATTGTAACAGATCCTTTTGGTAAAGATTTTAAAGCACTTTTTACCAAATTTTTTGGAACATTTTTATCAATTACAAGAAGGCATTGATTAAAACTAATAGAACTTTCTTTCAAAAATTTATTTATTTTGTTTAAGATATTGTTTCCAATAATAATTGAATATTTTTGACTGTTAGTGCTAACTTTTAATTTAATTAAACTCATATGTTTTTATTATTGTTTTAACTATTTCACTTTTTGTTAATTTATTACAGTTTATTTTAAAATCAGCTTTTGAATATATTTTTTTTCTTTTGTTAATAATGGCTTTAATTTCTTGCTCAGTTGATTTTGAAGCTAAGGGTCTTTTCTTACTACCTTTAATTCTTTTAATTAGAACTAAATCATCCCAATTAAGCCAAAACGAAAAATGATTTGTTAAGACATCTTTTCTAATTTTATCATTAACGAAACCACCTCCACCCAAGGAAACAACAATATTTCTATGCTTTAGAGATTTAATTGTTATTTTTTCCTCTAAATTTCTAAAGTAGTCTTCCCCGTTTGCTTCAAATATTTCTGAGACAGTCATACCAGTATGATCTTCAATTAAACTGTCTATATCAATGAATGGTATATTTAATTTTTTTGAAACCATAGCTCCAATAGAAGATTTACCTGACCCCATCATACCTAAAAAAACGAGGTTTTTATTTGAATTCATAAGCTTTCTTTATTGAAAAAACACAAATATGTCTTAATTTGAAATTACTAAAGAATATATGCAATTTTCAAAAAATACAAGCAGCGGAAGCGGTAAAAGTCTATTAATCAAAATAGCATTGGTGCTAATTATTTTTATTGGAGCCATAGTACTACTTGGAAAAATTGAATTTCCATCTCCAAACAAAGACATTGAAAAAATCATCCCTAATGAAAAACTTAAAATTGTTAAGTAAGAACTATTTTTTAGTTATATTATTTTCTTTATTTTTTGGTTTTGCAACCAACTCACAAGAACCAGTGGATATCTGGGAGGTAGGTGAAAAAAAACCCAAAGAAAATACAACCCTAATCGAAGATGAAGCTGAAAAAAATATTCCACAGAATAGTATTTATGAAATGCAATCCCAAAAAGAAGGTGAATTAAGCATTGAGGAAACACAAACTTTAATTTCAAAAGAAACAAAGTTAGTTGGAATTTATGACCCTGCAGAAAATGGCTTAGATATTAATATGTGGTCTAATTCTAATGGAGATCAAATTTTAAACATCTTTCAAAGAATAGATAAATTAGAGCTTTCAAAAGATGCTACAGAAATTTTGGATATTTTATTATTAACAAATGCACATTATCCAGAAATGAATATTTCAAAAGAGCAGTTTTTAGAGATAAAATCAAATTGGCTTATTAAACATTCAGACTTTGAATTAATTGAAAAATATTTATTAAATAATCAGATTATTAATGAACATCCAAAACTTACTAAACACTTGGTAGATTATTATCTGTCTCAATCAGATGTTAAAAAGGCATGTGAGATTTTCTCTGAAATTAAAGAGCCGATACAAGACCTATATTTATCTAAATTTAATATTTATTGTTTAATTAACAATAATAAAAGAGATGAAGCTCAATTGCTTATCGATCTTCAGTCAGAAGTAGGTATTGCTGATAAATTTTTCAATAGAAAAATTAATTATCTAATGGGGTATAATACAGAACCAACTATAGAAGTTTCAGAAAAAACAATTTTAGATTTCCACTTATCTCACAGAACAAATCCAGAATTTAAATTTGAACCAAAAAATACTACATCCAGACAAATATGGAAATATTTATCAACTTCAAATCTATTAGATAATATCAGTGATATTGAGCTTACAGATTTGGAGAAAATTACCAGTATCGAAAAAGCAACACATGAAGGGAATTATACAGAAAAAGAATTATTTGAACTTTATAAGAGATTTCAATTTAATATTAATCAATTATTAAATATTAAAGAGTCAACTAAAGTGCTCTCAACAATAGAGACAAGAGCGCTAATTTACCAAGGAATTTTAATTACCACTGAAATTAAGAATAAATTGCAGTTAATGAATGCTCTTAAAAATTCTTTTAAGAATGACGGTATTGAGAATGCATTTAACGTAGAATTAAAAGATTTTTTAAAAAATATAGAAGAAGATAAAGTTCCTTCAAATTTTACAACATTTTATAAAAATAATTTAGGTGATGAGGAAACAGCACAAGCAAACATTAAAATAAACAATAAAATTTTGCATCAATCAAAATTGATAAATTATTTAAAACTAGAAACATCTAAAAATGATCCTACAAAAGACCTAAATGATTTCTTAAAAAAAATTAAAAAAGACAAAAAATATTATTTTTCTAAAAAAGATGTAATTTTAGTTGAGGCTTTTAAGTCTGATGGTATCAAGATTTTAGACAAGTATAATGATTTATACCAAATAAATGAATCAGAAGTACCATCTGATATTCAAATATTTATCAACACTGGTGACATGGCTGCAGTATTGCTTAGAATTGTTGAAATTATAGGACAGGACAGCTTAAAAAATATTGATGAAGATACGCTATACTTTATTATAAGCGCACTTAATCAGTTAAATGCGGACCCGCTAAGAAATAGGATACTCTTTAAAGTTCTTCCTTTAAAAGTTTAAAATTTATACTAAAATAATCAGTCATTATGTCAGTTAAACCAATTTTAACAGAGCCAAATAAAATATTAAGACAGATTTCCAAACCAGTTGAAAGTATTGGTGATGAAGAAAGAAGACTTATGGATGATATGCTGGATACCATGTATGCAGCGCCTGGAATAGGTCTTGCTGCGATTCAAATAGGTGTACCAAAAAGAATTATAGTGATGGACATAAGTAGAGATGAAGACAAAAAGGAACCAAGATATTTTGTTAATCCAGTGATTAAAAATAAAAATAATGAAACATCAAAATATGAAGAGGGCTGCTTGTCTGTTCCAGATCAGTTTGCTGAAATAGAAAGACCTAATGAATGTGAAGTTGAATATTTAGATTACAATGGAAAAAAACAATTATTGAAAGCAGATGGATTATTAGCAACTTGTATTCAGCATGAAATGGATCACTTAGAAGGAGTTTTATTTATAGATTATTTATCTAAATTAAAAAAATCTATGATAATTAAAAAACTTTCTAAAAATAAGTCGAATAGAATAATTGTTTAAAAATGACAAAAAAAATTGTCTTTATGGGTACACCATTATTTGCTGTACCAATTTTGAAATCTTTGTATGAAAAAAATTATATAATACCCACTGTATATACACAGCCACCAAAAAAATCACAAAGAGGTCAAAAAATAAATAAGTCGCCAATACAGACTGCAGCTGAAGATTATAATATAGATTGTAGAACACCGGACACATTAAAAGAAAATAAAAAAGAATATGAGTTTTTAAAAAAACTAGATCTAGATTTGGTAATTGTTGTAGCCTATGGTCAAATAATACCCAAAGAATTTTTAAATCTTGCTAAAAAAGGTTTTATAAATATTCACGCCTCCCTCCTACCAAAGTGGAGAGGTGCAGCACCTATTCAAAGATCTATTATGAACTTAGAAAAAGAAACAGGAATTAGCATTATGAAAATAGGAGAAAAACTTGATACTGGTCCAGTCTGCAATAGTTATAGATTAGAAATTAAAGATAATGATAATGCAGAAATTATATCAAATAAACTCTCAATTTTAGCTTCAGAAAAAATCATAGAAAATGTAGAGAATATATTTGAAGATAAATTAACATTTAAAGAACAAGACGACTCAAAAGCAACCTACGCTTCTAAAATAGAAAAGTCTGAGGGTGAAATTCAGTGGAATGATAATGCAGAAAGTATTATTGGAAAAATAAATGGATTATACCCAAGCCCTGGGGCCTTTTTTATTTTTAAAGAAGAGAGATACAAAATTTTAAAAGCAGAATTAGGCACTAAAAGTGGTGAGATAGGTGAAGTAATGACTAGTGATTTGGAAATTAGCTGTGGAGATCAAAGATCTATAAAAATTATTGAAATTCAAAGACAAGGAAAAAAACCTCAAAATATTAATGAATTTGTTCTTGGTTCTCAAATAACAAAAGGGTCAAGATTAATAAATGTTTAGATATCAAGTTTTAATAGAATATATAGGAACTAGTTTTGTTGGTTGGCAAATACAATCTAAAGGAAAATCAATTCAAAAAGAAATACAAGTCAAGTTATCAAAACTTTTAAAAGAAAAAGTGGTCTTAATAGGATCTGGAAGAACAGACGCAGGTGTTCATGCAATAGAGCAGTCAGCTCATTTTGACTGCAAAAAAGAAATTCAAAATTTAGATAAGTTATTAAAATCAATTAATCATTTTATAAATGATAAAGGTATTTCTATTTTAGCAATTAAAAAAAGAAGTCTAAAATTTCATGCAAGACATTCTGCTAAACAAAGAATTTATAAATATATAATTTTTAATAGATTAAGTAAGCCTTCTCTTGAAAAAGAAAGAGGTTGGCACATAATTAAAAAATTAGATATTGAGTTAATGAAAAAAGGTGCAAAAAAACTTTTAGGCACTAAAGATTTTTCTACTTTTAGGGCATCAAGTTGTAATGCAAAAAGCCCAATTAAAACCATGAAATCTGTTAATATTAAATCGAATGGTGAAAAAATTGAAATACAATTTAAATCTCAATCATTTTTACAACAACAAGTAAGATCAATGGTAGGTAGTTTAAAATACTTGGCTGAGAATAAATGGAATTTAAAAAAATTTGAATTTATTATTAAATCAAAAAAAAGAACTCTTTGTGCACCACCAGCACCTGCTGGAGGGTTATTTTTAGAAAAAGTTATTTACTAGCTTTTTGTTGGCCGATACTAAATTTTTTATTAATTCTCCATCTAGACTCTGCTCGAACAATATAGCCACAACAATTCTTCGACTTACATTTGCAGGCGAATTGTTTGTAATCTTCGTCGTAACCAAAGCCATAATCAGCTGTTATCTCTTCACCTTTTTTAATATCTTTTATAGCAACCACCCATAATTTTAAACCTGTTCCGTTATAATCACAATTATTAGAACAAGAATGGTTTATTAAACGTGCAGTATTCCAAGAAACATCTCCATCCATGTCATACTTTTTATTTAAATTAAATAAGTAGATAGGTTTTGCATTATCAAATTTTTGTGATTCTTCCGTTTGTTTCTTAGTGATAATTTTACCAACGTAATCAATAATTCTAGTGCCTTCTTTAATATCTTTTGTAGCATATAAGCCACGACCTTTTTTATCGATATTAGACTTTTTAATTTTATAAAGTTTCATTTTGAATTCTTTAATGCGTATTGAGAAATTATCAATTAAATTCTAGTAAAGCTTTTACATGCATCTCAGTACTTTCTTGAAGTGCTAATAGGTCGTATCCACCTTCTAAAATTGACACTACTTTTCCATCACAATATTGTTTTGATAGCTCGAGTGTTCTTTTAGTAATATTATAAAAGTCTTTTGACTCTAACTGAAGTTGTGCCAATGGATCATCTTTATGGGCGTCAAATCCTGCTGAAAGTAAGATAAATTCAGGTTTAAATTCTCTAATTTTCTTAAGTACAAATTCATAGGCATTTAAATATTCTTCCGAGGTTGTTCCTGCTGGCAAAGGAATATTTAATATATTGTTATGTTTTCCTTTTTCATCATTAGTGCCTGATCCTGGATAATAAGGATATTGATGAGTAGAAATATATAGAACTTTTTCATTATCATAAAAAATATCTTGAGTGCCATTACCATGGTGAACATCAAAATCAATAATTGCTACTTTATTAAGTTTGTATTTATTTATAAGATAATTGGCTCCAACAGCTACATTGTTATAGATGCAAAAACCCATAGCTTTATTTTTCTCTGCATGATGTCCTGGAGGTCTGACGGCACAAAAAGCGTTTTTAAAATTTTTATTTTGAACACCATCTATAGCTGTAATAATTGAACCTACGGCATCTGATGTGGCATCCTTACTTCCTGGGGAGACAATTGTATCTCCATCTAAAAAAGATAATCCTTTTTCGGGAAAAGATTTTTCTACAAAATTTATATAATCAGAATTGTGAGTTATTTCTAAAAGTGATCGGTCAAATTTTGAAGGTTTTTTCCAAACTAAATCTTTATTATCTAATTTTTTAAAATTATCAATAATTACTGTAACTCTATCAATTTTCTCTGGATGACCGTCGCCCGTATTATGATTTTGATAAGT
>JACKQG010004637.1_pt1 | contig 15830 bp, 13 predicted proteins | sample 8237621 | NCBI WGS metagenome assembly JACKQG01 (sample SAMN15677084, study PRJNA649215) | marine metagenome | biome: marine; feature: Black Sea; material: saline water; isolation source: suspended particulate matter (SPM) from the Black Sea western gyre | collected 2013-06-09/2013-06-10 | depth... | reverse complement strand
CCGAAGTCGAACTTCCGGACCCGGGAAACGACCTGTTTCGCGAGCTGCGGCGCGTCCATATCTACATGTAAAATTATTCGAGAACTCATTCAATCCCTCACTAACCGCACCCCACTGGAAGACTGCCTCCGGTGGCTCACCGGTCATTTATCAAACTTGCGCAATACGCCAATGACCACGCCCTGAATTGCGAAGTCACCTTCGCGGACAATGATCGGTTTCATATCCGGGTGAGCGGGTTGCAGACGCACCCGGCCCTTTTCCCGGTAAAACCGTTTCAGAGTAGCCCGGTCGTTATCGATCAACGCCACCACCGTTTCCCCGTTTTCGGCCACTTCGCGTCGTTCCACAATCACGTAGTCTCCATCCTGAATATGGTCTTCGATCATCGAACTGCCTTTGACTCGGAGGACAAAAATATCCTTATCTCCAGCATCTGGCAACAGGGCCATCACTTCACGATGGTCCATCACCTCAATTGGCTTACCCGCCGCAATATGGCCCAGTACCGGGTATTCCCGCGCCGGTTCTTCCACCACTTCAATCGCTCGGCTCAAATTATGCTGCTTCTTAATCAGCCCTTTTTTTTCCAAATGACTCAGGTGCTTGTGCACCGTGGCCGGGGAACTGAGCTGGAACTGTTTACCAATTTCCGCAATGCTCGGCGCGTACCCCTTTGCATAGATATGCTCTTTGAGATATTCGTAAATCTCCCGCTGGCGTTTGGTGAGATGCATGACGTAATTCTCCTTTGGCTTTCGCCCTGCATTTTAGGCGAAAGAAAAACGAAAATCAAGTCCGCAAACCGACCAATGAGTAATGGTTCCTGAGAGCTTTTTTCTAACCAGCATAAATTATTGACAGTTTCCTCCAACGTTAGAGGGTGGTATCCTTAATCCGTATGACAGAGAAACTGAAAATTCTGTTTTTGTGTACTGGCAATTCATGCAGAAGCCAAATGGCCGAGGGCTGGGCGCGGCATTTGAAAGGCGACTCCATCCAGGCGTTTTCGGCCGGGCTTGAAGCACATGGGCTCAATCCCAATGCGATTCAGGTTATGCAGGAATCCGGAGTGGACATCACCGGTCAGAAATCGCAGAAAGTGGAGGAAGTAGAAACTATTCCTTTCGATATCGTAATCACCGTATGCGGTCACGCCGATGAAAACTGTCCGGTTTTCACCTGCGCCACCCGGGTTGTGCATGTCGGATTTGACGACCCACCCAGACTTGCCAAAAACGCCAAGACAGAGGAGGAAACTTTGAGTCATTATCGTAGAGTGCGGGATGAAATTCGCACTTTTGTTGAAACCCTGCCGGAGGTTTTGTCCTAACCATGAAATGGTTCACTGTGAAAATTATTTTTCTCCTGACTCTCGCTCTGTTTGTGAACTATTCCCTCAGCGAGAGCGCACCGCGTAAAACAACGCGGGGAATCCAAAAGGTCATGGCTCCGTTTCCCCAAGGCACGGTCACGCGCATCACCATAGTCGGCGATACCGGAACCGGAGAACGGGCTTACGCGCCGGGTTTTTCCGCTGTACAAAAAGCCATGCGCGACACAATGCCAGATGCGCTACTGCACCTTGGCGATTTCGTTTACCAGCCCGAACCGTTTCCCGACTCCTGTCCTGATCGATACATAAAAGAAATCAAAAAAACTTTGGTCGGTCCCTATCCTTTGCGGCTTTTTGTTGCAGGCGATAACGACCTTCCGGCAAACAAGAACAAACCCAAGGGTTCAGGTTGCTGGGATAAAATCGACCCGCTTGATTCTGGTTTCGACAACCCGCACGGCCAACAACCACGGGCTTATGAAGGCACCCGTGTCGTCGGCAATGCACTGATAGGGGTCATCCATAATTATCCATGGCAGGACCCAACCGAATGGCTGAAGCCACGCATTGAAAAAGCGAGAGAAAAAGGTCTCTGGGTCATTCTTGCCGTCCACGAACCGGCACTCACCACCGCATGGTATGTGGACAAACGCGACACCGTCCTCAAACAGTTGAACGCCTTAAAACCCGACATCGTTTTCGCCGGCAACCAGCACTCCTACGAACGGTTCCACCCCATAGGCCCCGATGGTAAAGTGATCAAATCAGAATCCGGGAAATACCAAAGCAGTGACGGAACGATGCACATCGTTTCAGGCGGAGGCGGAGCCACCTTCAAACCTTTTGCCGACCAGCAAAAAAATGAGGAACACACCGCACCCAAAGATGTGTTCGACGCGCTGGCAAAAAGGGCACTGATGAATCATTTCATCACTCTGGATATTTCGCGCGATGTTTTAACAGGAACGGTCTGGCGGGTGTGCGTGAAGGATGAACCGTACGACCATCAAAATCCACGCTGGAGATCGAGAAAAGAGTTTTGGAACAGCATCACCCTCGAATGCGACGGCAAACCGGAAGGCGTAACGGTTTATGAAGAATTTGAAATTAAAGAAAAGACCCGCAAACCCTATTCGCTGATCCCTCCACTCGGCGTGGGGGACAACTAGCTATTTGACAAGTCATTGCTAATTACTACCGGGCGTTGCCCGGTTGGCGTGGGGGACAACTAGCTATAACGTTACTGAGTTGGCAAAGAGTTCTCTCGGCTTGACAACTTTTTCGTTCAGGGTGGCAGGAATAACCAAATCCCCCTAACCCCCTTCGCGGAAGGGGGAATTATTTATCTGTGTTCTTCTGTGGCTAAAACAGGTTTGCAACATTGGCCTCACGCCTAGTGGACGTTGCCCCTCTGGCGAAGAGTTAGGAGCCGTTTTTCAGTATCGCGTCTACTTCATCACAGGTTTTCTTTACATCCTGCGCTGATTTATCCAAGGCCACTTTTTCTTCGTCAGTCATTTCCAGTTCAATGACTTTCTCGATTCCGTTGATACCCATCATGACGGGCACGCCGAAGAAAATCCCGCTCCAACCATACTCCCCCTCCAGATAAGCAGTGCAAGGGAGGATGCGGCGTTTGTCCTGCAAAATTGCCTCAATCATTTTCACGACTGAAGCACCGGGCGCGTAGAAGGCACTGCCGGTTTTAAGCAGTCCAACGATTTCCGCCCCGCCTTTTCGTGTGCGCTCAACAACGCGATCAATCTGATCAGAGGTCATCAGTTCGGTGATCGGGATCCCCGATACGGAGGTATAACGAGGTAGCGGAACCATCGAGTCACCATGCCCACCAAGAACCATCGCGTCCACATCCTCCATTGAGCACCCCAGCTCGAGTGAAACAAAAGTTCGCAAACGGGCCGAGTCGAGCACGCCAGCCATGCCGATGATCTTGTTCTTGGGCAGATTGCCGGTTTTTTTAGCCATGTACACCATAGCATCGAGTGGATTCGACACCATGATGATGATCGGGTCACGGGAATGCTCCATGATCTTCTCTGTCACCGATTGCACAATTTTGGCATTGGTCGCCAGAAGATCTTCGCGGCTCATGCCCGGTTTGCGGGGGAGCCCTGCCGTGATCACCACGATATTCGAATTGGCAGTATCTTTGTAATCGTTGGTTCCTGTCACCCGACTATCAAAAATCTGCAGACAACTTGACTCCTGCAAGTCCAGCGCTTTACCTTGCGGAACCCCCTCAGCAATATCAATGATCACCACATCGCCAAGGTTTTTATACGCTGTCAACTGAGCAACGGTGGAGCCAACCTGACCCGCACCGACTACCGTGATTTTTTTTCTTGCGTTTGACATACAGTTCCCTCACATGAAAACAAACCTTAACCAGGTTTGATCAGTTTATTAACCATTCTGACGTTAACCGCCTATTAAAAAGACCATGCGTACTAATTCAAGCTATCTATTATGGCATTAAACGTTGCACTCGGACGCATCGCCGCCGCAACCTTCGCAGCATCCGGCTTGAAATAACCACCGATATCTTTCGGCTTTCCTTGCGCGGCGTCCAATTCTCCAGTAATTTTATCCAGATTAGACTCAAGCTCTTTAGCCACTGGAGTGAATTTTGCTTTCAGGTCGGCATCATCATTTTGCTTCGCCAACTCCTGCGCCCAATAAAGCGTTTCGTAAACATGGGTGCCTGCATTATCCAACTCACCGACCGCACGACCCGGTGATTTTTTATTTTCCATCAACTTTTCGCTAGCCAGATTCAACGTATCGGCAAGAACCTGCGCCTTGGCATTTCCCTTTGCCCGAGCCAGATGCGCCAGGGACTCTGAGAGAGCGAGGAATTCGCCCAAAGACTCCCATCTCAAATGACCTTCTTTAACAAACTGCTGAACATGCTTCGGTGCAGACCCACCTGCTCCGGTCTCAAAAAGTCCACCACCTTTAATGAGCGGTACAATGGACAACATTTTTGCGCTGGTGCCCAGTTCCAAAATCGGAAACAGGTCGGTCAGGTAATCCCGCAACACGTTACCAGTTGCAGAAATGGTATCTTTACCGTCTTTCGCCCGTTGCAACGAATGTTTCATCGCTTCCAGGGGAGACATGGTTGAGATATCCAGACCATTGGTGTCGTGATCCTTCAAATAGAGCTCCAATTTTTTGATGATCTCCGCGTCATGCGCTCGATCTTTATCGAGCCAGAAAACCACAGGGGTTTCAGAGAGTCGGGCCCGATTGACCGCCAGCTTGACCCAGTCTTTAATGGCAATATCCTTGACCTGGCACGCGCGGAAGATATCTCCCTCTTCCACATCATACTCATGCAGAACATTACCAGTGCCATCCAATAAGCGCATTTTCCCTTTTCCAGACGCTTGGAAAGTTTTGTCGTGAGAGCCATATTCCTCTGCCTTCTTAGCCATCAGGCCGACATTGGGAACGGTTCCCATGGTGGTGGGATCAAACTCACCGTTATCTCTACAAAAATCGATTGCAGCCTGATAAATCCCTGCATAGCTACTATCCGGCACCATGGCCAGCGTGTCGTGTTCCTTGCCATCAGGGCCCCACATTTTTCCTGAGGTACGAATCGCCGCCGCAAGGGAAGCATCAATAATGATGTCACTGGGAACATGCAAATTTGTGATTCCCTTGTCCGAGTCCACCATAGCCAGATCCGGCCCTGCTTTAATGCATGCGTCGATATCTGCTTTGATTTCATTTTGCTGGGCTTCCGGCAGGTCTTTAATTTTTGCAAAGACATCACCCAAGCCATTATTTGCATTGACCCCGATTTTTTTAAACGTGTCGGCATGCTTTGTGAACACATCTTCAAAGTACGTGGTCACCCCATGACCAAAAATGATGGGGTCAGAAACCTTCATCATCGTTGCTTTCATATGCAGCGATAACAGAACTCCCTGACTCTTGGCATCTTCTTTAGCCTTTTTCATGAATTTTCGAAGAGCGGCAACACTCATCTTCGTTGCATCGACGACATCTCCTGTTTCAAAAGGAACGCTCTCTTTTAGTACCGTTGTGTTGCCATCTGCCCCAACAAACTCAATTTTCCCATTTCCAGCCATAGCATCCGTTATGGTCACAGATTTTTCATTCGAGCAAAAATCATCGGCACCCATGGTTGCAATATTTGACTTCGAGTCTTTGGACCATTTGCCCATTTTATGCGGATTGCTCTTGGCGTAATTTTTAACCGCAACAGCGGCTCTTCGGTCCGAGTTTCCCTGTCGTAAAACAGGGTTGACCGCACTGCCCTTGACCTTGTCAAATTTGGCTTTGATCGCCTTTTCTTCGTCATTTTTGGGGTCTTCAGGATAGTCCGGAAGATCATAGCCCTGGGACCGCAACTCTGCGACAGCGGCCGCTATTTGAGGGTTAGAGGCACTTATGTTGGGGAGCTTGATGATATTAGCATCGGGATCCAACACCATTTCACCCAGCCGCGCCAAGTCATCCGGTATCTGTTGTTCCGGTTTAAGCCTTTCAGGAAATTGAGAAATAATCCTGCCCGCGAGAGAAATATCCATGGTGCCTACATTGACACCCGCCACCTGAGTGAAAGATTGAATGATAGGAAGAAATGATCCACTCGCAAGTTCCGGTGCCTCATCTACTTTTGTATAAATAATATCTGGCTGTTCTGACATGTTTTTTACCCCAAAAAAGAAATTACTTAAAAAAAATAAAGTTTAACTAAAATGAATGTTTGATAATCAACCTACTTTTCACATCACTTCGTTTATCCTTTTGAGACCTCAAACCTTCGCAAGATACCATCGAATGTGTTTAAATATGAATTGCAAAAATTATCAAATCTCGAATGGTAGATATAACAGGTAAGCGCTTCGTAAAATGTATGTAGAAGAAGAACCGGTAAGCTAAATTATTACCCCCTGCTTGTCAAGCAATTTTGACCGGGCAATTTACCAGAATAATACTGCAAAAAGAGGCTGAGAAGGAACACGACCAAAACAGTCAAAAAAGCCGGGATTTACAAGGCCCGGTATAAGATCAAAAATGAACAATGTTTGAAATTTGATATAATTGTTTTATTCTTCATTTAATGATCTCCCTGCTGATTTTCCCCTATGGATAATTCTGAATACAACTACCGGCTGGCAATTGATTTCAGTCAGGTGCAAAATATCCCTGCCGACCCCAGGCAGAGACTGCCCTATTTTCAAGCCTTTAAACAATTATTAAAGAAAGAGAAAGAAAAGATCAAAGGATGGCATCGCTCGGGAACCGGTGGACGCGAAATCATTCAGGCCCATACCAGTCTAGTCGATGAGGTCATCCGGCACGTCCTCCTTTCCATGACACAACTTGAAGATTATGCCGGTGGTGACGTTCTGGAAGGTTTTTCTCTTATCGCGGTGGGGGGCTATGGTCGAGGAGAACTCAATCCGCTTTCAGATATTGACTTGTTGTTTCTTCTTTCTGGAAAAACCCGGCCTCTCACAACAAAATTTATTCAGGACGCACTGTCGGTAATTTGGGGATTCGGCATGGAAATCGGCCACAGTTCTCGCACCATTGAAGACTGCGTAAAACTTGCCCAAGAGGATTTGACCATCAAAACCTCTATGATCGAAACCCGGTTCCTCATTGGCAACCGAACCACTTATGACAAGTTTTACAACTCCATTCATAAAAATGTTTTACAAAAAAAAGTGAAGCAGTTCTTGAATTCCAAGTTAAAAGAAAAATACACCCGGTACGGCCAAGGAGACAGCGTTGTGTGTCACCCGGAACCCGACCTTAAAAATGGACCAGGAGGATTGCGCGACTACCACAGCGCCCTGTGGGCTACCGCCGTGCGCTATGGGTGCCATTCTCTCCGGGAAATTAATGAGGCCCATGTGCTTTCCCATGAAGAAATTGAGTCGCTCTATCATTCAGTCGACTTCACACTTCGAGTTCGTAATGAACTGCATTATCTGACAGAGAAAAAAACCGACGTCCTGGCTTTTGACACCCAGAAACAATTGGCAGCCAATCTGGGGTACCAGACTTCCGCCGACGGTCAACCGGTTGAAGAGTTCATGCACGACTACTATCTGCACGCCACCAATATCTACACTTTTTCGCAAAACCTTTTCGAGCATTGTCGGCAACCTAAAAGATCGCTCAAAAAAGTAATCTCTTCATTGACTAAAAAATCCGTCGGCCATGGGTTTCATATTTCAGACTCTTCTCTGATTTATAGCGGTGACGCTAAAGAGGATTTTAAAAAAGACAAATCACTTTTACTGACAGCATTGGAACTTTGCAAACAACATCTGGTCTTGCCAGACTACAAACTCCAACGGCAAATGCGACTGAGCAAAAACCTCATTAATGCGCAGTCCATGAAAGGTGAAGAAGTACGAGGTTTCCTGTTCTCTATCCTGCAAAATAAAGCCTCCGAGAAAATCCTGCGACTGATGCATGAAACGAATATTCTGGAACAGATTTTGCCGGAATTTGGACTAGCGCATTGCAAAGTGAACCATGACTTCTATCATCATTACACTGCCGATGAGCATTCCCTGCGCGTCATCCGCTTTCTCGATGAACTGGCTGTCACCGGCATCACCAATCCCACAGACCTGTTCGCCTTGTATCAGGGTTACCTCCCAAAGGAGATTCTGAAATTATCAGCCCTTCTACAATCGGCGAGAAAGGTGCCTGACGAAGGACCGGGCAAATTTTTAAAATCCCTGACCGAAAGACTGAGCCTTGAAGAGGCTGACGTGCAAATCCTGCTATTTTTACTGGCTAATCCTTACACCATGATTGAAACAGCCTTGCATCAGGATATACACCAGCCAACAGTGATCCGGAAATTTGCAGAAACTGTTGCGAATACAGAAAGGCTGAAAGGACTCTACCTGCTCAGCTATGCCGAGTTGCGGGCTGTAGCACCGGGAACTTTAACCGCCTGGAAAAAAATATTACTCTCGGAACTCTATGAACGGACCCTGAAACACCTGCAGGACCCGGAGTCCCTGGAGCAACAGCCTCTTGCCACACGGGCGGGAGTTTTCAAAGCCCTGCAACGGGAACTGCCTGTGAACGATATCGAAGAACATCTTCGCCAAATGCCGGAAGATTATCTGATGACAGCATCCTCCGAAGAGGTCGCGCTTCATATCCGCCTCATCCGGTCTTTCAAGGATAAGTTATTTATTCTGCATCATCAGTTCCATGAAGAAGGGAACTATCATAACCTGACTCTTTGTTGCCCCATTGGTAGTGAAGCTTTTAAAAAACTTGTAGGAACCGTCACCGCCAAAAGCCTGAACATTCTTGGCGCGCAGATCTATCTCAAACAGGACGGCATCGTAATAGTCACCATACAAGTAGAAGCAGGCACCAAGGCCAGTGGCGAAGACCTGGAAATATGGAAAGATATTAAAAATAGCCTGAGTCAGTTGTTTGCGGGAGAGACCAGTTTACAAAAAATGTTGAAGTCCCGAATCCGTTACGCTGGTGAGCAGAAAAAGATGGCTATGGTTCCCAGAGTCCATGTTGAAAGAACAGTGGGCAATCCGTTCACAGTGATCCGGGTAGAAGCCCGAGACCATATCGGCATGCTCTATAAAGTTTCAGCCGTCTTTGCAGATTTTGGCATTCGCATTCACCGGGCCAAGATTTCCACTCAAGGCGATCGTGCCATTGATGTTTTCTATGTATCGCTGAGAAATCCGAATTTCGACCTCAACAAAGTGATCCGCAGTTTCAAGGAACATATGATCCATACTCTGTTAATTGAAAAACTGGAAGATGTGCGGTAATGACAAATTGTAGGGGAAAACTTTTAAGCGTAGCACTGTTCCTGACACTCATCATCGGACCGCTGCTGCCCAAGGCCTACGCAGATTCTGTTGATCTCGAAACCGGGCGCGACATCTTCCACAAACATTGTCAAGCCTGCCACGGAGATAAAGGCGATGGCAAAACCTTCGCCGCGAATGCACTGAATCCACCCCCAAAAAATTTCACCTCCGAAAAATCAAAAAAAGAGCTGACAGAAAAGAGGATGATCCAGTCTGTAACGGAAGGCAGAAAAGGCACCGCCATGATGCCATGGAAATCAAACCTCAGCCAAAAAGAAATCCGCGCTGTCGTGAGTTACATCAGGCAAAAGCTAATGAAACTGTAGCCACCGGTGAACACCGGTGGACAACGATGATAACCAAGCAGAATCTCAGTCGTCATTGCGAGCGAAGCGCGGCAATCCAGAATTTAAAATCTGCTGACCCTAGCCGGCAATTTCACTAATCTTTTGATTGAAGATTGAATAAGTGGCATTATGAACTTGTATTTCTTCAACTAATGGCTCTATTCTGTACCGACAAAATTTGGAAACAAACTTTTGCACCCAATCCTGATCTCCACTATAAAAAACAGATTTTTCAGCACATTGGACAATCAGTTTGTTTATTGTTCTGACTTGTTTCCGTGAAAGCTTTTTGATTATAAATCGATGTTGGCTAAAATTTTGTTTAGCCGCTTCTTTATCATAATAAATATTCGGCACAATTCGGAGGGCTAAGTCAGGCGCAAGTGGAACAACCCTATTAAGACCTCTAGACAGATTAGTATTTTCTATTGTTACTGGAAAATCACTCGTAAAAAATGGGCTATCAGAGTATTTGTTGAGGAGTATTTCCCAGTAGAAATTACCAAATGCCGACACACTGTCCATTATGTTGCCTATCCCAATTGATTGAGGGTATTTTGGATCAACCTCCACTTTTATCACACCAGTTTCTAGTAGTTCTGTAATATTTTTGCCTCCTAATGCAGCGGGGGCAGGGGGCATTTCTCCTTTCGCATCTAACATTTTGGCAGTATTTTCTACTGCATTTTTAGGCATTGCAGAATGTATTCGCATTCCAGCCGGGGAACAAGACTGTACGTAAGCAATGAATCCAGAAATCACATATATACATTCTGCATCCACTTCTCCTCTTCTAAGCTTATCAATGGCGGTATTATATTTTGGTTCAATCCCATACAAAAATTCTTCGATCGCCCGGTCATGGAGGAGGTATTCGTTGGTACTGCCATTTTGTATCCTACAAACATCTTCTGACCCACACGGAAACTGATGCAGGTCACGCTTTCGAATGCCAAACAACTTTTCGCCTAACTTTGAGGAATAAAAATTCCTGAGGTAAACTTGGGATACGTAATGGTCTAATGGCATAAATCAACTCTGTTTAGGCAATTAATGGCATGTTGACACCTCTGGATTGCCACGTCGGCAAAGTCTCCTCGCAATGACGGCTTTGCAAAACCCAGTTTCATATTTAATCCGCGTTCATCTGTGTCTATCTGTGACTAAAAAGGTTTTTACTTCCGCACCTCTTTGCCCAATTTATTTTCAATGGAAGCGATTTTGGATTCCAGCCTGCCCGATTTGCCTTCCCGATAATCGATCTTGATACCACAGGTGATGCGCTTGCAATCTGCCTTCATGGTTTCGTAGCATTGTTTGACCACACCCATGACTTCGTCAAACTCCCCTTCCAGCACGGTTCCCATCGGATTCAACCGATACGGCACACCACTTTCGTCAATAATTTTCAGCGAACGGCTGACCTGTTCGCTGACGCTTTCCCCTTTGTCCATGGGGCTCATGCTGAATTCAAGCAATATCATTGGAATGACCTCTCTATAACAATTAGTACGAAAAACCCGATAATTCGCCAAGTTTCAGCGGTTTTTTGAAATTACCCCTTGCATTTTAGTGCTGAGTTGTGGAATTATCAACCATCCCATACAAGAGATTGAGGGAAATCCAAGTAAAGGCGGTATTTGTTTTTTGTCCCAGTTAGATGATCTGCGCCAGCAGATTGATAAAATTGACGACCAGCTAGCAAAGCTGATCAGTCGCCGAGGTCGTTTGGCCCAAGGAATTGGCGAAGAAAAATCCCGGCAGGGGAAGATGAAGCATTTTCATGTTCCCCAGCGTGAGCGGGCTATTCTTGACCGATTGAAAGAGCAAAACAAGGGCCCTTTTCCCGATTCTTCCATCGAATCTATTTTTCGTGAGCTGTTCTCCGCCACATTAGCTTTAGAAAAGCCTTTGAAGATCGCTTTTCTCGGGCCGGAAACCACCTTCAGCCACCAGGCGGCGGTGCGGCATTTTGGTCACTCCTGCACTTTCAATCCTTGCGGAAATATAGAAACCGTTTTTTCTGAAGTCGAGATGGGCAACTCCGACTATGGAGTGGTGCCGGTGGAGAACTCCATCGAAGGAGTCATCAACCTGACTCTGGACTGCTTTGTCGATTCGCCGCTTTATATTTGCAGCGAAACTCGGCTCCCCATCGGACTTTTTCTTTTGTCCAACACCACTGACCGGAAAAAAATCCAGAAAATCTATTCACATCCACAACCTTTGGCGCAATGCAGAAACTGGCTGAACACCCACCTACCAGGTGTTGAGCAGGTGCCCTCTTCCAGCACGGCCCAGGCGGCGGAGTTGACCAAGAAAAATAAAAACACCGCAGCCATCGCCGGAGAACTGGCCGCCGAGGTCTATGGATTAAAAATTATCGATAAAAACATTCAGGATCGAGCCGAAAACCACACGCGGTTCCTGATCATCTCCAAAGACAAGGCTAAAAGAGCCAGGAAAAACAAGACCTCTCTCATGTTTTCCATCGCTGACGAATCCGGGTCGTTGCTCAAAACCCTTCAGCTATTCGCTAAAAACAAAATCAATCTATCGAAAATACAATCACGGCCTCTGCGCAACCGGCCCTGGGAATATTTGTTCTATGTCGATTTCATCGGCCACATTGAAGACAAGGCTGTCGAACACGTCTTAAAAGTATTGGGCAAACAAACCCTGTTTTTGCGGGTACTGGGTTCTTATCCCGAACAGGAACAACCATGAAGCTGTTTAAGAAAATGACGGTGATTGGCGTTGGCCTGCTTGGAGCCTCTTTGGCCAAGGCCTGCAAAGAGCGAGGCCTTGTGGACGAGATAACCGGTTACGGCAGAAACCGTGAGAATCTGGAAAAGGCCAAAGGCTTAAAAATCATTGATCACTGCCCCAATGATTTGGGTGCAGCAGTCAACGATGCCGACCTGATCGTGTTATGCACACCGGTTTCAACAATTGTTCCTTTAATACAAGACCTGATTCCGCAGGTTCAGCCTCGCACCCTGATCACCGATGTCGGCTCGGTGAAAGGCCCTGTCGTTCATGGCGCAGACAAGCTGGTTCCCGAAGGAATATTTTTTGTTGGGTCACATCCGATTGCTGGAGGAGAAAGCTCCGGACTGGAAGCTTCCATCGCAAACTTATATCAGGACGCAAAATGTATCGTGACCCCGACCGAGAAAACCGATGAGACAGCTCTGAAAAAAATCAATGCTCTCTGGCAGGCTGTCGGCATGGATGTCATTAGTTTGTCCACAGAGGAACACGATTTTATTTTTGGCGCAGTGAGTCATTTACCTCACATCGTGGTTTACGCCCTGATGAACACACTCGGAGCCTTGAAAACTCCAGAAAACCGTGACGTCACTGCGTTTTCCGGTGCCGGGCTGAGAGACATTACCCGCATCGCTGCCAGTGATCCGGTTATGTGGAGAGATATCTGCCTTTCCAACCGCAATCACACGCTGAATCTGATCGATAAGTTCCAGAGCAAGCTCGGAGAAATCCGTAGCACCATCGAAAAAGGGGACGGACAGGAATTGAAAAAGGAATTTATGACGGCGAACAAGTACCGACTCAACGTGATTTAAGAATATGATTATCGCAATAGACGGGCCTGCCGGAAGTGGGAAAAGTACGGTCGCGAAATTGGTCGCCAAGCGGCTGAACTACAGATACATCGACACCGGCGCCATGTACAGGGCAGTAGCCTGGACCGCCCAGCAAAAAGGCATGAACCTTGCCGATGAATCGGCCATGGCAAAAATTGCCCAGAGTCTGAACATTGAATTTGTTCCCGGTGCTGAGGGGCAAGCAGTGCTGGTGGACTACGAAAACGCCACAGCCCTTTTAAAAAATGAAACGGTAGGACGGGGAGCCGCCACAGTTGCCGCGCAGAAATTTGTTCGCGAAGCGTTGGTTGCCCGACAACGACAAATCGGCGAGACCGGCAATGTGGTCATGGATGGACGCGACATTGGCACAGTCGTATTTCCTCAAGCCGAGAAAAAATTTTTTTTCGTTGCAGACGCTGAAGAACGCGGACGGCGGCGGTATGAGGAACTGAAATCTAAAAACCCGGGTTTGGATTTAAAAACCATTATCGAGGAAATCCGACAACGAGACCATGAGGACAGAAATCGAAAAATTTCTCCATTGGTCAAGGCGGGCGATGCCCTGGAGGTCGATACCACTCGATTAAGTATTGAAGAAGTCACCGATCATGTTTTTGAAAATATAAATAACCTTTAAACATCCCAAGAGAAAGTGAGAATCATGCGGTCATGAAGATATCCAAAGAATTACTCGCGCAAATGGAAGAAGATGATAAGGCGGAACTGGAGGAGTTAACTCCAGCCGAAACTGCCGCCTACGAAGAAATGGAAGGCTATTTCAACGATAGTCTCGGTAGATTTAAAGCTTCACAGATCATTATAGGAAAGGTCATCGCTATTTCTAATGGGCTGGCCACCATCGATGTCGGCTTCAAATCAGAAGGCATGGTTTCGCTTTCTGAATTCCCTGAAAACGGCAAAAACCTGCAACTCCAAGAAGAGGTCGAAGTCTTTCTTGAAAAGGTTGAAGACAACGACGGCAATGTTGTTTTGTCTAAAGAAAAAGCCAATAAAATTAAAATCTGGGATGATCTGGTTCAGACCTATGAAGCGGATGAAATCATTCAAGGTGTGGTTGTCGCCAAAGCAAAAGGCGGTTTAACTGTCGATATTGGGCTGAAAGCCTTTCTGCCGGGTTCTCAGATCGACCTTCGTCCGATTCGCAATCTGGAAAAATTGCTTGGCGAAAAGTTCGACATGAAAATCATCAAGATGAATAAAAAGCGCGGTAATATTGTTCTGTCGCGGAGAATTCTCCTTGAAGAGCAACGCAAACAGATTCGTGAAGGAACTCTGGAGAGAATGAGTGAAGGCAACCTCATCGAAGGTATTGTTAAAAATATCACCGAATACGGTGTCTTCATCGACTTGGGCGGAATTGACGGCCTGCTACATATCACCGACATGTCCTGGGGTCGAGTCAACCATCCTTCCGAGATGTTTTCCATTGGTGACAAAGTCACGGTCATGGTTCTCAAATACGATAAAGAAAAAGAGCGCGTCTCACTGGGTCTCAAACAAACCAGTGCCGACCCATGGGTGGATGTCGATTCAAAATACCCGGTCACTACCCAGATCAAGGGGAAAGTAGTCAGCATCACCGACTATGGCGTGTTTGTAGAACTTGAAAAAGGCATCGAAGGTCTGGTTCACATTTCTGAAATGAGTTGGAGCCGTCATGTCAAACACCCGAGCAAAATGGTTTCAATCGGAGATGAGGTCGAAGCAGTCGTGCTGACCCTCGACAAAGATAAAAAACGTATTTCACTCGGCATGAAACAAATCGAGCCCAACCCGTGGGAAAAAATTGAAGACAAGTATCCCATTGGTTCTGAAGTAGAGGGTACCGTTCGCAACCTGACTGATTTTGGCGCCTTCGTGGAACTTGAAGATGGCGTGGATGGACTGATCCATATTTCCGATTTGAGTTGGAAAAAAATCAAGCATCCTTCTGAGATCCTGAAGAAAAAGGACAAAGTCGCCTCTGCCGTGCTCAGCATCGACAAGGAAAACTGCCGCATCTCCCTTGGAGTTAAACAGTTGCAACCTGATCCCTGGGATGATATTGCAGCCAACTATCCTATCGGTACCGAAGTCAGCGGCAAGATCATTAAGGTGACAGGGTTCGGAGCGTTCGCCGAATTTGGCGATGGATTAGAAGGCCTGATCCATGTTTCGCAGCTCAGTTCTGAAAATATTACAGATCCTGAATCCGCTGTAAAGGTGGACGATGACATCAAGGCAAAAGTGATTAAGGTGGATACCACCAGAAAAAAAATCGCTTTAAGCATTAAAGCCTTTTTGGAAAACCTCGACGTTTCGCAGATCGAAAAAGAGCAGGTGGACCTGGAAGTCTTTAAAGACGAAGAGTAAAACCTGAGAGACTCTGGACCCGAGAGGGTCCAGAGTCTTACATACATCCAGAACCTTATATCTTATATATGGAACCTACTATCCAAGACAAGCCGCAAAAATCTTTTTTCAGATCTTTTATGCGGTTTTCGGCAGGACTTTTTGCCGTGATGATATTGGTCATACTCGGCTCTGCCCTGTTGCCAGATCGCTGGAAATCCCCTTCTGGAGAAATCGCCATCGTCAACATTCATGGAATGCTCATGGATTCCCGGGATATTGTCCGTCAGCTCTCCGACTATCGCCA
>JACKQG010001717.1_pt1 | contig 15831 bp, 31 predicted proteins | sample 8237621 | NCBI WGS metagenome assembly JACKQG01 (sample SAMN15677084, study PRJNA649215) | marine metagenome | biome: marine; feature: Black Sea; material: saline water; isolation source: suspended particulate matter (SPM) from the Black Sea western gyre | collected 2013-06-09/2013-06-10 | depth... | reverse complement strand
ATCATGAAAAACATCCCCCAACATATAATCGTGCCCGTCAATTACTCCATTGAAAATGGCGTGGCATATGACCTTGAGTACATGACTGAGGTATTCAATAAGGCTATCAATAATCTACCAACCCCAAATTCAATCCTTCCTTAAATAATCTAAAAAAAACTAAAAAAACTTTTTATCATGAGAGATTTAAAAACACACACAAGCAAAGACCTAAGGGCTGAACTGCAAACGCGAGGGTTTTTCACAGAAAACCTATGGCATGTACATGACGTAATGGATAGATTCATGTGCAATGAGGCAGAGGCAATGGAGGTACTTCGTGCCGCGCTTGAGGGTCAATTTACGATTGAAAACATTTCTGAAATAATCAAGCAATTAGCTTTGGATTCCGACTTGGAAGAATTTGAAGAGCCCATGCAAAAAATTCAATTATAATCATGAAAAAAGAAACACCAAGATACTTTCGGGTGATGTTCGCCAAGGAATATTTTTGCACCACCATAGCACACACTAAGTGGCAAGCCATAGACCAAATAGTCAACAAGAACAACCTTCCGCGCCATTTAATTAGCGCAAGGCTCATAAGTAAATAAAATAAAACAAAACTTTTTTACAAAAGATTGCTGTAATTAAAAAACTTTATGTATCATTGTATTGTAAGTCCAACTAAAACCAAACCAAATCATGAAAATAAAAGAATTTAACCAAATGATGAAAGAGACATTTGGAGATAGAGTAATCAATGTGTCATCCACATCACCAAAAGAAAAGATTACGGACAACAACAAACTAATAGCCGAATTTATGGGACTATCTCATTGTTCAGAGGGGTGGATATTAATCCCCTATCACGGCAGAGAGGAAGTAGCGGAGGAAGAAATTGTAGATGAACTACAATACCACACCTCTTGGGATTGGCTGATGCCCGTAATTGAAGAGATTGACGGAGCGTTCAACCACGACAAGGAAATGGCTGTCAATCACCACACATCCTACGAACCTATTGAAAGCATTGAAGATGGGATAGCTACAAGGTCTTTGGAGATGACCTACAAGGCTGTTGTTGAATACATTAAAAAATATGTGCGATGAGAATCATTGAAACCAAAGTTTACACCATTGACGAACACCCTAACAAAAGCCTATGCTTTGATTGGATTCGTAACCATTGGCACGACCTTAACGACCACAGCGTTCAGGAAGTGAAAGACAGCATTGAGGCATTAAGTGAAGCAATAGGAGGCACTAATGACTATAGCTTTGGCTCAGTGCCAATGCGGGGAGAATTTGTCGCATTCAAAGACTACGATAAGGAGATATTGATGAAACTTGATGCCGACTTCTTGCCAATTACGGGATGTTGGACGGACTACAGAATCATTAAATCATTGCAAGACAACGAGCCATCGTCAGCTTTAACTGACCTACACGATGATACTGAATACCTATACTCGGATGCAGGATTGGAGGATATGTGCGAGGTGATGGAATGGGAATTCAACAAACAAGGCAAAGCAGTTTGACCCCCCAGATAGTACATAGGGCAGTCGTAGAATTCATAACTAAAAAATAGAAAAGATGATAGCAAAATTATTAAGCAGAATAGGAATAGAGATTTGGAGAGACATCCCACAATATGAGGGACACTATCAGGTCAGTAATTTAGGTAAAGTCAGGAGCCTAAAATTGAATAGAATTAAAGACGTAACTTTTTTAAATAATAAAAATAGATTTGTAGCATCCTTATACAATGATGGGGTTAGGGAATCGGGTCGGCTTGTATCTGTAATATCTGCTATAGCTTTCTTGAATCATAAACCATGTGGGTATAAAATAGTTGTAGACCACATTGACAACAACCCATTGAATGATAGGCTCTATAATTTACAATTAATAACGCAAAGAGAGAACCTAACAAAAGATAAAAAAAATAAAAGCGGCTATACGGGGGTGTATAGTATTAGGAATCGCTACTATTCTTTAATAAGAATTGGGGGGGAGAAAAAATACTTAGGATATTTCAGCACAAAAGAGGAGGCATCAGAAGCGTACCAAAATGAATTAAAAAAAATAAAACAAAAATAATTTTGTAGTCTCAGAATTTAGCCGTACTATTGTAAAAGATAATAATAAACACCAATACTATAACCCATGAAAAACTTCAACCTACAACCCCAAGCCCACACGTCATACATGCACGCACTAACCATTCAGATGGCAGAGGTGTTCAACCAAGGCGAGATTGTTCTACTGAACGGAGATAGGCTTCAGTCAGAGTACAAGGGTAAATTCTTCAACGCAACACCGCAACAAGCGGGGACAGATACACAACGTAAGGCCTTTGCCTTGCAAGTGGTACAGAAAGCAATCAAGCGTTCACTTTAAATCCAGTAATAATAAAAAGATAATCATGGGATACGTAAGCAGAGTAATATTAGGGGTTAGTAAATCCAAGTTAGATAAACTAAAGCGGCTTCACTTAGAGGAGTTGGACATAGAAGGGAACGATGTGAGATTCTTGAACCTATTTGAGTACGCCAAGTCAGGTGTTCACAATAAAAACGATGAGATGACGATATGGGAGGCCGAGTACATAAAGTGGCACATAAACGATGACACATGTGATATTATCAGTCAGTTCATTGATGGTATTGGTGAAGATGGGTTCATTGTTGCCATAGGTGAGGACAACGAGTTTCACTCACAAGTAGGTGAGCATTGGCCACATGTGCAGTTTGACATAGGTTGGGAAGCATACAACGAATTAGTGAAGCCATAAAAGTTTAGATAATTAATAAAACTAATAATAGGTAAGAAATAGGAGGTGAAAGCCACACTAACTTGCCAATAGGTAAGAAATAGGAGGCGAAAGCCACACTAACTTACCAATAGATAGGTCTGGTATTAGACTACTGACGAGTATGGGGTTCAATTCCCCACTATCTACAAAGAGGTTACAGCTCGGCCACGAGATGATATGGATACAATAGATAATTAATAATTAATAAAACCAAGTAATGATGAAAATAAAAAATAAGACACCAATGCAGAACGCCCTGTTCATGGTGAAATCTCCTGTTGGCTCTGAGGAATTTGAGTTAGGAGACAGCCACATTGAGTACGACATTCAAGTCCGTCACTTCCAAGAGTATGGAGGGCACGGCCTTGAGGTTGAGTTTCAACCGGTGTCCATGCACCTTTTACTTGATGGTGGCGCATTCTTGCTTAAGCTTGAGGGTGACATGCTTGACCACTACTATCACATAGTACACGAGGAACTTAATGGATGGAACTCATGAGAAAAGAAAACAAAATGAAAGTAATACTAAGAGTCAACAAGGGGATGCACGACACGCACCTGACACCAACCATTGTTATGTTTGGTCACAGCCTTTGGGCTGCCGACATAGGGTTGACCGCAAGGTCATTCGGTATCATGTGGCTCAACCTCGCCATCTTTATTCACATTAAATATAGGTGGTCATGATGAAGGAGATGATGTTTATAGTAATGACATATGTGCTATGGATTCTTGTAGCAATGGTGTTCAGGTATTTCGGGAAGAAAATTTTTAAAGATTAAAATAAATAAATAATATAGTTATGACACAAGATAAAATTAAAGAACTAAAGGAGATAATCATTGAGGCCTTGCCTAAACCATTCACACCAAAGTATGGGGGAGTGATAGATGAGAGTCCGGAGTTGATTGCGGACAAGTGGGAGGCAAATGTTCTTGCCCCAAGGGGAAACTTTATCCCAACAATAGGTGGTGACGTTGAGAACATTATCCTTGATAATTTCTCATGGAACCTATCAAAGGAGGGGTACAACTACTGGGCATCCATTGACGAGAAGTTCAATCAGGCCATAGTAGAGTACAACAATGAGGCCCTTGAGGTGACGGAAACAAAGGAAACTAACGGAAATTTTGAGGTAGACTAATCATGAATTACACAATAACAAAGGGAGGGCTCAAGACAATCGCTGAGGCCTGCCAAGACCATACAATCGTAAGCATATACTTTGATGGGGAGTTAATGGATAAGATTCCAGTAAACTCAACAGACATTGTTCAGTCGGCAGAAGCTATAATGAGCGGAGCAACGGCTATGTTCTCAACTAAAAATCAATTACTATGAATATCAAGGATATCTCTTTCGGTGGGCCCGTCTCACTACGTAGCGACATCAGCCTCGCTGTGAAGCTGTACCTTCATCAGCGTGGGTTCGTGCCCATCGGTAGGGGAGGACAGATAGATGACTGCGAAACGTTCCTCAGTACAACGAGCGACGACACACTAACCATTAAGATATTGACTGACCCATTAACGAGGGCATCAATATTCGCAGAGGGGGCGTGGGATGAGTGGCACGGAATGTACGCCACAAAGATGGAGTACAAAGGTTTCATTTACTTTGTTCTCGTATCACCTCAGGACTTGAGTGAGGCTGTTGGTGCCCCCCAAGCTAAAGAAGCCCTTAGACGGGCCCTAAGGGGTGTCTGCGTGGACGAGAATGAAACGCTACGCAATCAGTTGGTTCGCGACAGATACATTCTGCTGTTACACAACACCTCTGATAAGGTTGGCTACTCCGCAACAAAGAACGAGGCACTCCTGAAGGCTCAGTCAAGTTAGGGTTGTTGATAACTAAAGACTTATGCACAAAAGCTTGACCGCATCAGTATGGGTTGTATCTATACTACAATCGCTTCAACACTACAATTGTTTCAACACTACAATAGCTGTAACACCCTAAGTGTTACAGCTGACTATAGTCTTTAAGACTAAGTACACAAGAGTTGACTTAGGTTAACTTAAGTATGGGCTTGTCGCTTTAGGCGACAGCCCTAATAAAAATATTTTGAAAATAAATAGAAGAAAGTTTGGTGGTTCGGAATTTTATTCGTAAGTTCGCCACTCAATCAAAAAGGAAAAGCTGAACCCTAAAGACAACAGCTGAGAATTAAATTAAAATAGTAATGATGAATCTAACAGAAACCATGTCCGCCATCCAATTTAAACTGAAGGCACCTAAAGGGCAGTTCAATAGCTTCGGCAAGTATTCTTACCGCTCACAAGAAGATATCTTGGAGGCAGTTAAGCCCTTGCTGTCCAAACATAAGCTAACCATGCGTATAAGCGACAGCGTAGAGGAGGTTGCCGGTACAATAATCATCAACTCATGTGTGTGTGTATCCAATGGGGATGAAACGTTCAGCGTGACGGCACAAGCCGGTGTGGATATTAACAGAAAAGGAATGGACATCGCCCAATCTTTTGGTTCATCATCATCGTATGCACGCAAGTACGCACTCAATGGTATGTTCCTTATTGATGATACCAAAGACTCTGACAGCTCAAACACTCACGGCAAATCAGCTAAGGAAATGTACACCAAGGCGGCAGCCCCTAAGGCTGCGCCAAAGACTGCACAAGCGGAGTCTAAGGACAGCTACGCTAAAGCCTTGGACTATGTTACAGCGAGCAGTAACCGAGCACAAGCATTGAAGTTGGTGATGAGCAAGTATGAGGCAGACTTCACGCCCGCACAGAAGAAGAACCTAAACGACCTTGCATAATGGACTTCGCTAAACAACTACAAGAGAGGACGGGCAAAGGATATGTTTCGTACTCAGCGTTGAAATACGCCGCCGATGGCAGTAAGAGTCAGGACATGAACAAGTTTGAATTGTACATGACCGGTAAATTAAGGTGGACATCAGCAGCCCTTCAGTTTGGTTCACTCTATGACTGCATGCTGCTTGAGCCAGATACACTTGATAGTCGGTTCATGCGAATTGATGACTCAACAATCTTAGACACACTGGTTACTTCATATAAGAACCCTCGTTCATCTAAGCCCTATCGTGAATGGAAAGCACAACAGGAGGAGGTTGCGTCAGCAAAAGGGTTGAGCGTGGTATCTATATCTGACTGGGATATGTCAACAGAGATGGTTAAAAGACTTAACTCATCCAAGGTTGTTGACCAATCCACAGGAGAGATGGTTGACGTGTCTAAGTACTTGACTGGAACTGTTCAGCACGAAATCAATGCTTGGATTGAGGATGTCCCTGTGCGTGGGTTCCTTGACGTGTACTCTAAGGAGGGTGGTTTTGTTTCGGACTCTAAGAGCTCAAAATCTTTGCACTCTTTCAAGTGGGATGTACCGGGATACTGCTATGATATTCAGGCCTATATCTATACGCAAGCCATGGGTGTTGATGACTTCTACTGGGTGGTTCAAGAGAAAACATCCCCATATTTATGTGGGGTATATAGGGCAACGCCAAGGACACTTGACGAAGGCAAGCGTAAGTTTTGGTCAGCAATCGGTAACATCAGGCAGTGGCTTGATGGTAACGACAAGACAGAATCCTTCGCTTTATTCGGGGAGATTTAATCATGAAGGAGGAGAGAGAGCAGTTCATGAGGGTGTGTCAGGCGGTTATACGCAAACACTATCCCTACCTACAGCAACGGGTTGCTACAGCGGCCCGAATGTATCACGAGTTCCTTGACAGGAAGGAAAAGAAATAGTAATATGTTAGAGTGGACAATAGTAGTACTGTTATATGCCGTATTCTTTTTCGGAATACTTAGAGACCAAGATAGATAAAATAAATTAAGCAAGAACATGATAAAATACCCAAGCATCTTAAACCTAAAGAAAGTAATACATGGATTCTTCATCAGGCGTAGGTACGCGAGCCGTGTGCTTCGCGCATCTGATAAGCGATTTGAGATGAGTTGTTCACATATACCAGCGGACATTAGAATACGTAAGTTCACAATGAACTACTTACTTGACCACACTGACTGGTCTGTCCCGCGACTGGCTAAAGAACTTGAGGAGGTTGGTATGAATACGGAGAGTCTTAGCCTAAGAACGCTGTATCGTCACCGTAGAGAGCACAACATGTATGTGTTTCAACACCAACAACTTCCGATAGAGTCTGGTAAGACAAAGTCCCGTGCGTACCGGGATGAATACAATTCTTTTGTACGCGTAATCAATTCTAATATTTAATTTTATGTCACAGGAAAAAATCTTTGTAGGTCGTGTAGAAGTACGCGAAGGACAATATGGACCAATGACCACCATCTCTTTAGGTCCTCAGGACACAGAGAAAATCGCAGCAAATCTCAATGAGAAGGGCTGGATTAATCTGTCACTGAAGGAATCACGAGCGGGTGGGTTCTACCTTGAGGTGTATCAAGCGAAAGCTAACACAGGAGCGCCAGCTCAGGAGAAGGAAGCCGCGAACTTACCGTTCTAAGTTTCCATTAAGGAGAAGGGGGTTGGGCCTAATCAGCCCGACCCCTCTATCTTCCTAATCAATAAGCAATGAAGGGCCGGATGATATACCTACTGAAGGTAAGGATAAGTCACAAGAGCGGAAGGAACGTGGTATCTCAGAACGTTGAAGTCATAGGGATGGAGACAACAACGGATGCCATACAGTCATCAGAAAAGATGATGACATACATAAGGGCAGCGGCTTTCAGCACGATGACCCCGAAGAAGAGAGATGCCATAGCCATTGAGGTCACTGACATCGTCTCAGGACAAAGGCTGTCAAGGTCTTTTTTCCACATGGAAGAATAAATAAAAAACAATATATATGAAAACACCAATACAAGAGTTCATTGAAACTCTAGAAATATCCAAATGGATGTACGGAAGTAACACAGTTAAAATAGATGCTGTAATACAGCTGGCAAAGCAAATTCAGTCCAAAGAGAAATGAAAACACCAATGCAAGGACACTTAGCGATGGAGACATCAAAGGAAAGCATTGAGAGAATATGCGAGGCTACTCGCGTCCTGTTGATAAACAAGAACAGGGACTACGGCAACAGCGCACTAACACCCATAGGTATCTTCGGCACAGGGGATGCTGTCATCAACCTTGGCGCAAGGATGGACGATAAACTTGGCCGACTGAAGAAGCTTGGCATAGGGATACAAACAATAGATACCCTCTATGATTTGAACGGGTACATTGTTCTTCTCATCATTGCTCTTGAGCGCGCTGAGGGTGTGCGAAGTGAAGAGTTCATTCATGAGGGTGACTCCAACACAACTGAATCTCTGTCCAATGAGTAAGGAAAAGGAACCAGTTATATTAGAGACGCAAGAAAAAGTTCACATCACAGACGAGGATATCAAGAACTACTTTGATAAAGACCACCACATGCTGTTCATCGCAAAGAGATATGGGTTCTTCTTCAACGACCCTGAAGATTTAATGGATGCCAAGCACGAGGCGGTTATGACAGCTCTCAGGGCTAAGAAAAGAGGTAAGGAATTCAATGGTAAAAAACACCTATACTACTACATGGCAAACGCCGCCCGTTCAGGAATGAGTAGAGCCTTCAAGAAGAAGAAAAACCTCAGCTACATAGACATCAAGTACGAGAGTGATTTCATGAGCTATGAAGACGGAAGCACGGCCTATGAGAATAAGCTTCTGTCGGTAGAGGATGAGGGTTACTGTGATAGGTCTGATTATGTAAAGGAGATAAGCCGCAAGGTGCTAACAGAAGGCGAGATGGAGATACTGGACCTTCACCTTAAGGGATACAATGGCTCAGACATAGATAGGAGGCTTAAAAAAAGCATAGGCTCAACCCTACGTACGATTAGAAGGATAACAAACAAACTAAAGAAAGAATATGGCAATACTAATAACAAAAGAGGAATTTCAAATGCTGTGCTCAGGTTACGAGAGAAGAACAGGAGTAGCCCCACTTCTAAGGCGAAGGCATCGAGCGAACGTTGTATCGCGGCAAGTAATTTCCTTAATCCTAAGGAAAAGATACGGAGCGTGCTTTCGTGAGATAGGCGAGCTGCTTATCTGTGACCACTCAACGGCAATACATGGGGCAAACAAGGCCGAAGACATGATTAACCTTGGGACGGGTGACTTCATTGAGTCACTGGAGTCATGGCAGATGTGCATCTCGGAGGTTATAGACACCGGAACAGTGAGCTACGTTGCTGACAGGGTGGAAGAACTGATGGCCTCATGCCTTAAGGAGTTTGATACAACAGAAACAGTAATCGCATCCATCGCATCAAGGATTCTAACCAGCAAGATTGTCACACATGACTGAGTTAATAAAGAACCCTATGGTCACGATGTTTAAGAGCGTGTATGATACGAGCAACCCGTTCGTCGTGGAGTTGAGCGTGGCCCTTGATAGAATCAAGACCGGGAAACAGAAATCAATCATTGAAGAAATCAGGGGGTCAGAGGAGGGCCGCAAAAAGAAGGCGGAGCTGCCCGTTGTTATCTTCAGTGGTGAGTTCAATAGCCGCAGAGATGTTGACTTGGTGGAGTACAGCGGACTAATGGTCTGTGACTTTGACAAGGTGGACGTAGTTGAGACAAAGGATAAGCTATCTGAAGACGATTACGTCTTAGCTTGCTGGACGTCACCATCAGGTAACGGAGTGAAGGCTCTCGTGGAGGTTGAGAGCGAGAAGAAACACATTGAACACTTCACTGCACTCACTGAATATTTTCAGGAGAAGCATGACTTGGCGCTTGACCCAACAGGTAGGAACATGTCTCGTGCATGCTACGAGTCCTTTGACCCGGACATCATTATTAAGGGCAAGTCCAAGATGTATGTTGACTTCAAGGCAGAGGAACGTGTGGAGGTGGCGCCCATGCCAGAGGTTGTTGGTACCTCTCAAATCAATTACGCTAAGCTACAGGTGGCTGCAAGCATGATTCGTTCCTCGGCTGACGGGGACAAGCATGCTACGCTGCTTCGCGCTTCACGCTTGATGGGAGGGTACGTTGCGTCTGGTGTCTTAAACAAAGAAGATGTCATCCAAGTATTGGAGACAGAGATACAGGCAAGAGGCGTGGACGATATGTCCAGCGCCAAGCGAACTATAAGAGACGCCATACGGGAGGGTATGATGGTGCCTATCACGGATGTTGACAGAGACTTCTACGATGAGAGGCGTAAAATGGAGTTGGCTGATGACACCAACACAGACTATCTGTCAGACTGTGATGAGGACTTGGCTGAGATTATGAAAATTAAGAGAGGAGAGGTGGACCTCGGACTGAAGACGGGCCACTCGGTCATTGACAAGTACTTCAGGTACAAGCGGGGGTCATTCGTTGTAATGAATGGTCACTCCTCTGTTGGTAAGACAACACTGGTTCTTCACTTCATGATTAACGCAGCCATACGGCTGGGTTGGAAGTGGTTTGTGTACTCGTCAGAGTCAAGGACAGCAACACTCAAGACGCGGCTCATTGAGTACGCGTCACAGCTGCCCCTGTCTGAGCTGTCTGAACATCAGATTGTACACTACTACGAGTGGGTGAACGAACACTTCTCATTCCTATCCAACAAGAGAGGGTACTCCTACATGGACATCCTCCTGTACTCAGAGAAGGAGATGAAGAGGCGTAAGTTTGATGCCCTGTTCATTGACCCCTACAACAGCCTATCCATGGAGAATAATGGTAACGCTGGTTTTAGTCCACACCAGTATAACTACGAGGCAGCTACGGCTATGCTGACTTTCTGTCAGCGGAGTGGTATATCTCTGTGGCTTAACACCCACGCTAACACGGCAGCACAAAGAAAGAAAGGTCAGGACGGGCACTCAGTAGCCCCCTACGCAGAGGATAGCGAAGGAGGTTCTCTGTTCCTTAACCGCTGTGATATGTTCCTTACGTTTCACCGCAAGGTGCAACACGAGGATGAGTATGTGCGTAGAACAATGGAGCTACACGTTAGGAAGATGAGAGAACAGGAGTCGGGTGGTAGGCCAACGGCATCTGATAGTCCTATATTATTTGAGATGAGCGGCGATTCTACATCGTTCTGGGTGAACGGTTCGGACAAGTTTTTCCCTTCTGTCAATCAATCTTTGACGGAGGAACAGACACAAGTCCCTCTCTATGAGGCGCCTACACCTGACTCAAATATTATTGAGAATTTTTAATTAAAACTTGCCCACGTCAGAAGAAATGCGTATGTTTGCAACACCATGAGGAAGAAGAAAAAAAAGACCGGTGCAGTCAATAGCGCGAAGGTTACCATTGATGGTATTCTTTTCGCCTCTAAGATAGAGGCGTACACATACAGTCACCTGAAGGCCGCGGGATTGGATTTCTCATATGAGGGCGACAGCTTTACCCTCATGGATTCATTTAGGTATGATGGGGTTCAGTTTAAATCTGTAAAGTCAAAGAAAGATTTAGTAGACTATTCGGGGAAACTCACAAGAGCTATCACTTACAAGCCTGACTTCGTAAGTCATACTCATAAGTTTGTGATAGAGGTTAAGGGTTTCATTCCGTCTCAGCACACCTTTCCTTTAAGATGGAAGCTGTTCCTCAGATACTTAATGAATAACAATATGGGAGATTATACTTTATACATACCGAGAAACCAGTCTCAAGTTAATGAGATGATAAAACTAATTAGTAATGATAGATAAAGATATTGATGAGGCCCAACGCCTGTCAACGGATGCTGAAATGAGAACGTTTCAGATACGCATGGTGGATAAGATGTTTGAGTCACTAGCCGTATACGAGGAGAAGGTTCTATCCAATACAAGTAGGGAGCTTGACCCCTATCATAAAGCCTTCCGTAATCTAGCTAGACAGATAAAGTCCCTACACGATGGCGTGCTTGAAGCACACAGGGAGAAGTTCCACAACCTTTATCGTGGCGTTGAAGAGGGGGAGGAGTCATGATGAGTTACGCGGCAGGGAATGCCGGAGAACTTATGTGGAGGTTGCACCTTGAAAGGAAGGGATTCGAGATAGAGGCAGCCCCCAAGAGGGTTTTCTATGACTGGGATATGAAGTCCACACGTGGGGACTCAGTCACTACATATGAAGTTAAGTATGACGAGAAGGCTTACTGGTGGGCGCAAAGGAGAGGCAAGCCTGAGGAGCCCAACCTTTACATAGAGTTCAAGTCAACAAAGAGGAACGGTCCATCCGGGATACTCCTATCTAAGTCCGACTACTACGTGTACATCCTTAAGAGGGTGAGCGAGAAAGTGTCTGAAGCTGACGGCAGCACCCACAGTGTAACAGATAACCTCGCCTACATATACGACAGGGTTAAGCTGTGCTCCTTCTGTCAAGAGGGTGGCTTCAGGGTGGTGGGAAATAAGGCCACCGGAGACGATAATGCGGAGGGTTGGATTCCACCCGTCAGTGAGACACTCAATGATGCAGCGGGTTTTGTAAAACTAATCTTCCTGTAAATAAAAAACAATACAGCGTACATTTGTAAACACAACTTCATTATGACAATTACACACGACCAAGACTCCAAGTGGGGCACTGACAGCACATACAACGCAGGGGATTTTCTGTTCTGCAAAGACTACTTGTCTAACGCTTCCAGTACTGGTGATAGTTTAATGTCTAAGGAGTCAAAAACTAAATAGATATGTCAGACTACAGGCACAAAGAGACAGGTGAAATAAAGTCTGTCTCAAGGACACGTACATACATTAACTACCCAGAACCAAATCGTTGCATCAGCCTCGATGACGGTTCGTCTCTGGACGATTGGGAAAGTGTGGACGACAGCACAGATTACCGCTCTGTGTTAACTAAGAAAGCCTCGGGTGACGGGTTAGGATTGCGGTAGTAATTCTTCAAGTCATCTAATTTTTACACAGCACTTGTTGCTGTTTTTTTTTCATTAACCATTAAAGTTTAAGCTATGGTAAACAAGGAGACCCCATGGGGTGAAGTAGGATATGTAACATACAAGCGCACGTATGCAAGACCAACCAAAGGGGGGCAAACAGAAGAGTGGCACGAGACAGTAGATAGAATCATATCGGCAAGCAACAAGCAACTTGGTTGCGACTTCACGGACAAGGAGCAGGGAGAGGTACGAGATATGATGCTCGAGCTAAAAGGAACTGTCGCAGGCAGGTTCCTGTGGCAGCTAGGAACAAAGACAGTGGACCGCTTAGGTTTGCCTTCACTTCAGAACTGTGCGTTCACTGTGGTAGATAAACCTATCAGACCTTTCACTTGGGCGTTCGAGATGTTGATGCTTGGCTCAGGTGTGGGCTTCAACATTCAGAAAGAGAATGTGTACCAGCTACCTAAGATAAAAAAGAAGGTTAAGATTTCTAGGCTCGATGAGAACGATGCAGACTTCATCATCCCCGACAGCAGAGAGGGGTGGGTAGAGCTACTCAGGCGCGTTCTAGAGGCCTCATTCTATACGGGTGAGGGGTTTACCTTCGCTACGCATTTGATTCGCCCTAAGGGCTCCGTAATTAAGGGGTTCGGTGGTATCGCGTCAGGGTCTGAGGACCTAGTGAAGGGAATGAACAGTATCAATGAGCTACTTAACGGGCGCTCAGGTAAGCGCCTACGCCCTGTTGATTGCTTGGACCTGATGAACATCATCGGTATGATTGTAGTGTCCGGTAACGTAAGACGTTCCGCACAGATTGCACTCGGTGATGGTGATGACCTAGAGTTCTTACGCGCTAAGCGATGGGACCTTGGTAACATCCCCAACTGGAGGGCTATGTCAAATAACTCTGTTGCCTGTTCAAATATCAATGAATTGCCTGATGAATTTTGGGAAGGATACAAGGGTAACGGTGAGCCATATGGTCTCATTAACCTTGAGGCTTCACGACGAATGGGACGAGTAGGTGAGACCCAGTACCCAGACCACGGCATACAAGGGTATAACCCATGCGCGGAACAGGGACTTGAAGACAAAGAAACTTGCTGTCTTGCTGAAATCTACCTGCCGAATATCACGTCTTCCGCTGAGCTGCTCAAGGTAACCAAGTACCTGTACCGAATTAGTAAACACAGCTTAGCTATCAAGTGTTCACTGAAGGAGACAGAGGAGGTTGTTCATAAGAATATGAGAATGGGTATCGGTGTAACTGGGTACATGCAGTGCACTGACGAGCAAAAGAGCTGGTTATCAGGTGCTTATGAGAAGCTTCGCGAGTATGATATTGAGTACTCAGCTAAGATGGGGTGGCCTGTGTCTATTAAGCTGACGACAGTGAAGCCATCAGGCACGCTGTCATTACTAGCTGGTGTAACTCCCGGAGCACACCCCGGATACAGCACCCACTACATCCGACGTATCCGTATGGCCTCTAACTCTGAGCTTGTTTCAGTTGCAAGAGAAAGCGGATTCCATTGCGAGTATGTACGAGGCTTTGACGGGACAGAAGACCACAGCACGGTCGTTGTTTCATTCCCCTGTAAGTTCCCTGAAGGAACTACAGTGGCGGCAGACATGACAGCTATTGACCAACTGATGGCGGTCAAGAAACTTCAGGCCGAGTGGAGCGATAACGCAGTATCTGTTACCGTATACTACCGTAAGGAGGAACTGGGCTCTATCAAGGAGTGGTTGTCTGAGAATTTTGTAGATGTCAAGACAGTGTCTTTCCTACTGCACAATGAGCATGGCTTTGAGCAAGCTCCCCTTGAGGAAATCACAGAGGAGAAGTACTTAGAGCTTAAGGCTACCACTAAACCAATCACCTCTATTGCACAGCTAGACTTCGATGACCTAGAGATTGAAGAGTGTGAGGGTGGAGCATGCCCAATCCGGTAGTGAGTAAGATTGCTAAATTAATGGAGGATTCTAAGAAGGACCCTATTGCACAGCGCATCATCGACATAAGAGTTGGTGATGTGCTTGCCATTAAAGACCCCAAGGCACTTGACCGAATCAAGGAAGTCAACGCTGGAAACCTTATAGGTTTCGCGCTAGACATAGACGAAGATAAAATGACAATCAGAAAGGTTAGACCAACCACAGCTGAAGCATTACTGTGGAATTTTGGAATGGATTGAAGAGCTGTACTATCGCCCCCAATGGGGCGAAGCAGCAGCGCCGGAAGGTGAGGATACTACTTACCCAAAGACTTCCAAATCTTCATAGTCTTCTCAACACCACGGCTACCAACATAGAAGCCTAGGTAAGAGATGTACACTGACTCAATCAGAGGTAGGTATGAGGGGTTAACCTGAAAGGAACCCATGTTGCCATCGAACAGAACGATGAACACAATGATAAGTGTCCACAGGATGAACCCCATAGGTCTCACTGACTTAGCAAGCCAGCTGTCTGACTTCATGTCAGCCTCGAGGCGAGCTGTAAGCTCAGACTCGTAGCTCCTTTCCGCAGCCTCAATCTCTTCAGCCGTAAACTTGTATTCATCAAGCACCCCGGCAACACGCTCGATAATATTCATATTGATTTTAGTACCGAATACTTTCTTTAGTATACCACCTAGTATTTGTTTCATAATTATTATTTTTTTAATTCACTGTCACCATACATGAGCTTATCAGCTATCTCGATGTCTGTTGCTGTCCCTTTACTCCCGTTGATGGTGAAGTAAACGTACATGTAATTTCTAAAAGCATCTCGGTCCTCAACAGGCATCTCCTCCGCTATGTTGCGAATAATATAAGCCTTCTGTTGTGCGGAGCGATACCTTTTCTCAATGTCTCTTGCTGTAGCAATGAACTTAACGTTCTTTGTGAGTTCACTCTTCATTCGCTTGAGGAATCCAGTCTTCCTTGATTTAACCCAAGCCTCTGCTGTCGCTGGATTCATCTCTACCCTTTTACTTAGTTCATCAAACAGAATGTCTGTTGCCCCCTCTTCCTCGTTAAGTAGTCTTTCCGCAATAAGGTTCTCTATGCCCTTATCCTTAGAGGATGCTGCCCGCTTACCAACACCTCTCTCTCCGGCCTTGATAGTTGCATTCACCTCCTTTGCCATGATGCCTGTTCCGAAACCAATAGTCATGAC
>JACKQG010004636.1_pt1 | contig 15832 bp, 15 predicted proteins | sample 8237621 | NCBI WGS metagenome assembly JACKQG01 (sample SAMN15677084, study PRJNA649215) | marine metagenome | biome: marine; feature: Black Sea; material: saline water; isolation source: suspended particulate matter (SPM) from the Black Sea western gyre | collected 2013-06-09/2013-06-10 | depth... | reverse complement strand
AGTTGGGGAGGCTTCGCGAGCTCACCCTAAAGGGCTCGCTCGCCTCCCCAACATCCATAACTCGGAAAGGTACCAGGTTCAGAGGTTCAAAGGTTGATGAACCCGTAAAAAATCAGAAAGCACCCGTTTTTGTCATTCCCGCGAACGCGGGAATCCAGGGAAATTAATCCCGCCGCGGGAGTGACGGCTTTGGAGATTTTTTGCGAGGCCATTAAGGTTCCATCCCTTATTTTTAACCCTGAACCTTTATAATATGTGAAAGGACGGACCATGGAAATCAACAACAGTGCTGCAATTATCACCGGTGGCGTGTCGGGTCTCGGAGAGGCCGTCGCCAGGACCCTTATAGATGGCGGCGCTCGAGTAGCCCTTCTGGACCTGAATCAGGAGCTTGGAGAGCAGGTGGCGGCTTCCCTCGGGGACCGCGCCATGTTCTTCCCCGTAAATGTGTCAGAACATAAGGAGGTGGACGGGGCAATAGAAAAAATCAAGACCGCTTTTGGCACGTTTCATATTGTGGTGAACTGCGCGGGAATCGGTGGATCGGTCAGGATTGTGGGGAAGGAAGGGGTTGTCTCCCCTGACTGGTTTACCAATATCGTAGATGTCAACCTGGTGGGCACCTTTAATCTGCTTCGTGCCACCGCGCCGGTACTGATGGAGAATTCCACCAATAATGAAGGGGAGCGGGGGGTGGTTATCAATACCTCATCCGTGGCTGCCTTTGACGGTCAGGTCGGGCAGTCTGCCTACTCGGCTTCAAAGGGCGGAATTGTTTCCATGACCTTGACGATGACAAGGGAGTTCGCCAACAACGGGATCCGTGTCATGACCATCCTTCCGGGGATATTCGAAACACCGCTTCTCGGAAAACTCCCCGAGAATGTAAGAGAACGTCTGGGCAGGCAGGTGCCCTTTCCACCACGGCTCGGGAAACCCGAAGAATTTGCGTCATTGGCCCGCCATATTATTGAGAACCCCTACTTGAACGGTGAGTGTATCCGCCTGGATGGGGGATTGCGGATGGGATTTGGACGAAAATGATCCAGAAGGGACCTTGAAAAATGAACTTTGATTTGACCGAAGAGATTGTTGCCATGCAGGATATGGCAAGGAAATTCGCAGAACAGGATGTCCTGCCAAGAGCAAAGGAAGACGTTTTCAAACGCGACCTGGTGGCAAAGATGGGGGAGTTGGGGCTTTTCGGATGTGCCTTTCCACCGAGGTATGGCGGGGTAGAGGCGGGCTTTCTGGCCCACTCGGTGGTATGCGAGGAGATATCGCGGGCCGACTCGGGGCTCCGTTCGCTGTTTAATCTTCAGGCCATGACCGTCCCCTATACGATCATGGAATGGGGAACCGAAGCAGCGAGGAAGAAGTACGTCAGAGATCTTGTCTTAGGGCGGAAGATCGGGTGTACCTGCTTTTCAGAGCCCAATGTGGGATCGGACATAGCCGCTACCGAGACCCGGATCGAGGATCGGGGAGACCACTTTCGAATCAACGGCGCCAAGACATGGATCTCAAACGGTACGGTGGCGGACGTGGCCATCGTGTATGGTTCATTTGACCGGAAACTTAAACATCGCGGGATGTGTGCCGTGGTCGTGGAAACGGATCAGCCGGGCTGGACACCCAGAGAGACCCCCAAGTTGGGGGACAAATCTTCACCCATTGCAGAGATTCACATTGAGGATGTAACGGCCCCCAAAGAAAATCTCCTGGGCATATGGGGTGAAGGGTTTAAGGTGGCCATGACGGCCCTTGACCGGGGTCGTATCAGTGTAGGAAGCGGTGCGGTGGGTCTGGCCCAGGCCTGCCTTGACGCCTCGGTGAAGTATGCCAATGAGCGGGTCCAGTTCGGAAAACTGATCGGGGAATTTCAGCTCGTCAAAGGGGTCATAGCAGAAATGGTCTCAATGGTGGAAGGGGCCAGGCTTCTGGTGAGACGTGGGGCTTGGCTCAATGACCAGGGCCGGCCCTTTACCCGGGAAATCGCCATTGGTAAGTATGCTGCCGGTGAGGCGGTGGTAAAGGCCGCAGGAATGGCCATGGAGGTCCATGGTGGAATGGGGTATTCCTTAGAGATGCCGGTTGAAAAATATTACCGGGATGCCAAGCTCTATCAGGTGGGAGAGGGAACGGCAAACATCATGCGGCTTCTCATCGCGGATGATGCCCTTGGAATAAAGAAGGCCAACAGACCCAGAGTTCACGTGCCCGATGATTTCCGTGATTTGGATTAACCAAGAAAAGACCACTATATTATAGTTGAATTTTGACCCTCCCCACAAAAACAGAAGAGTACGTCTGGTAGTCCAAACAAGAGAGGTGGCCCTTGCCCAGGAGTTAGGGGCGGGAAAGTATATTAAAAAGCCGTATACTCTGGGAAAAGTCGGCCTCGCTGTTAAGGAAGAATTGGAAAAATAATAGGTTTTGAACGTGAAATGTGATGCGTGAAACGTGATGTCTGATGCAACAGTGGCTGTCTTTTGAATCAGGGCAGGATCCGGGCAGACGGTCCAAACCGATGACAAAAGTTCCTTTGTCGACCTGTTTGAGATACCCCGGTGTTTCAATGACCTGGAAGGCCGTTTTATAGGATTCTGAAAAATAGTCAAGACTTTTTTCTATTAAGAATGGAAAATGGACAGGTATTCGGGAGCAGGGGATGTCCCCATTAACACACGCCTGAACGGTTACGGTTTTTTATTGCATTTTATGGGCTACTTATATAGACTAAGTAAATAGACTAACCCAAAGAAGGTGATTATCATGGATGTTGTTAATGTGCATGAGGCAAAAACACACTTTTCCAAATTGTTGGTTCGTGCTCATACCGGTGAGGAAATCATAATTGGCAAGGCGGGTAAACCCTACGCTAAATTAGTTCCACTGTCTCCGGTGAAAGAACGCGTTCCCGGCATTGCAGAGGGGGCGGTGAGCGATTCATTTTTTGAGCCCTTGCCTGAAAATGAATTAAAAGCCTGGGAATCATAGCCATGTTGCTGGATACCCATATTTTCTTATGGTGGCTATTTGATGATCCTAAATTGCCGACTGGGATTAAAGGGTTTGTAAAAGATAGAAATAATGCAGTATTTGTGAGCGCTGCATCGGTTTGGGAAATCGCCAAGAAATTTCGTTTGGGGAAGCTTCCTGAAGCTGCTCAAGTCGCGAGAAATGTACCTGAATGGATAGCACGAGCAGGTTTTGAAGCAATGCCTGTGACCGCTGAACATGCACAGCTTGCGGGAGAATGGGATCTTCCGCATCGTGATCCATTTGACCGAATGCTTGCCGCGCAAGCTAAATTGGAAAAAATGCCTTTGGCTACGGTGGATATTTTACTTAAAGATTTTCCCGTGGAAATTTTTACGGGCGAAAAAACGTGATCTTAGACCCGCAACGCGCAACCCAAACCCTCTCTTTCAGAAGACGCAGGGTTCCAGTGTTGAAAGGGTCATGGAATCGGTATCGAGTTGCGCGGGTATACCAAGGGGGAGGGTCAGGTTTGTCATCCCGTGTCCTACGGGAAACCCGGTTATCAGGGGGATTTTCAGGTTAGACACGGCAGTATTGAGCAGATCATCGATGGCAGATGGGTCCCTACAGTCGATAAACTCTCCACCGATCAGACCGGCAATTCCTTTCAATTGCCCAGCCAACGAAAGATGGGTGAGCATACGGTCTATGCGGTACAACGGCTCCCCTTTGTCCTCAATAAAAAGGATACAGCCGTCAAGGAATGGAAGAAAAGACGTCCCTACCAGATAACAGATAAGACTCAAATTGCCCCCCATAAGGGGTCCGGCAGCCTTTCCTGAAATCAGAGAATTCCCTGCCATGGGGCTGAATGAAACCGGCTGATCTGATGAGATGAGATTGAAAAGGCTCTCCCGGCTGGTGTCGTGAAGGGCGGAAAGCCCACGAACCATGGGTCCGTGAAAAGTTACGAGCCCGGTCTTTTTGTTTATGGCCATCAAGAGGGCGGTGATATCGCTGTAGCCTACGATTATCTTAGGGTGTTCCCTGATCAGATCATAGTCAATCTTGTCAAGGAGTCTCAGAGTTCCATATCCTCCGCGGGCACAAAAAATGGCTTTTATCTTTCTGTCCTTGAACATGGCATGGAGATCTGAAAGCCGGGCCTCATCATCTCCTGCGAGGTAATCATGCCTGTCATATACATGAGGAGCAACATGAATTCTGAAACCGGAGGATTCCAGCAACTCCAGATCGGGTTGCAACTCGGATTCATCTACAGGTCCGGCAGGAGAGATAATCCCGATCAGATCCTCTGGCCTCAGCCTTGGCGGCTTGATAAGGGGCAGTCTCTGGGGTTTAGAGTTTGGCATGGAAATGTCGGGATCCCTGGATTCCCGCGTGCGCGGGAATGACGAAAGCTGGTCAATGACTTTTTACGAGTTTGTCATTACTGGTTTCTCTTGAAGAGGATTATAAGCCCCTGTAGGGTCAAAAATTCCTCAACATGGGCTATTGTTTCCGAGACTTCTGAGATAATAGGCGCCAGACCTCCTGTGGCAATAACCATTGGCTCTTCTCCTGATTCATTTCGCATCCTGTTGACAATGCCGTCCACCAAACCCGCATAGCCATAGATAATCCCGGCGTTCATACTGCTGATGGTGTCTTTTGCTATGACCGTGTTCGGCCGGCTAAATATCTCGACTCTCGGAAGTTTTGAGGCCTCTTTAAAGAGGGCTTCGCAGGATATTATTACCCCCGGGGCAATGGCGCCGCCCATATAGGAACCCTCCTTTGAGATATAATCAAAGGTCGTGGCTGTGCCAAAATCGACCACGATCAGGGAGGTGCCGTATTTTTCGTAAGCGGCTACCGCATTTACAATCCGGTCGGCGCCCACTTCCTTGGGGTTCTCATATAGAATCGGCATCCCTGTTTTCGTGCCGGGACCGATAACCACGGGCTCAACTTTGAAGTAGCGGCGTGAAAACTCTTCCACGGTATTTAGCAGCGGGGGGACCACACATGAGATAATCGTATCCTGGATATCCTGGAATTTTATATCCTTCCATTGGAAAAAAGTGCCTATAAGGATGCCCAACTCATCGACAGTGGTCTCCTTTTCGGTCCTGATCCTCCAGTGGTGCAGGATTTGTTCCTGATCTGTCACCCCCAGGACAATATTTGTATTACCGATATCAATACAGAACAGCATAGGTTTCACCCTTTGGATTGATGATTGTTGATTGTCGATTGAAAAAAGTTGGCAAACTGGAAAATTCAGGCCAGGTTCCCGGTATTTGGTCCAAGTATCCATGCAGGCATTATGGTCTCGTCTCGTAAAAAATCCCCAAGTCCGTCACCCCCGCGAAGCTTGTCCTCGACTCCGACCGGGGAGCGGGGGTCCGTAAATACCTAGTTTTCCTAGATTCCCGCGTTCGCGGGAATGACGAAAATGGAAGATTCTTGACTTTTACGAGTTCATCAATTTTATTTTTTTATGACTTTTGCGCCTTGCGGCTACACCATCATCAATCGACAATCAACAATCATAAATCATCAATCCGCAGTTCTCCCGCGTTTAACCGCATCAATGATCCTAACCGTCTCCACTGCCTTTTTTACGTTATGCGCCCTGATGATGTGAGCGCCATTCATTACTCCCGCAGCCACAGCAGCCATGGAGCCTGTGTCCCTCTCGTGGGGTTCTCTATCTAAGATATGACCTATGAAGGCCTTGTTGGAGGGGCCTAACAAAACGGGTCGTTCAAGAGATTTGAATCGGGAAAGATCTCTGATGATTTTGAGATTATGATCAAAGGTCTTTCCAAAACCGATGCCGGGGTCCACTACGGTTAATTTCCTGCTGATACCGGCCGCCTCGGCACGGTCAACCGCATCTTTTAAAAAGTCCAGGATCTCATTTATCAGGTCATCATATACAGGGTTTTTCTGCATGTCCCCGGGTGTGCCCTTCATATGCATAAGGATCACGGGAACACCTGCCTGGGCCGCAATTTGGGCCATTTCTGGATCGAACCTGAGGGCGCTGATATCGTTGATGATGGATGCCCCGGCCTTCAATGCTTCTTCTGCCACCGTGCTCTTGCAGGTGTCTATACTGATGGGGGCGGAGATTTCACCCTGGAGCGCCTCTATAACCGGGATCACACGGTCTATCTCTTCTGCAATAGAGATTTTTTTGGAGTACGGTCTGGTTGATTCCCCTCCGATGTCGATTATGTCTGCGCCGTCTCGATCCATCAGGAGGGCATGTTCCACTGCCCTGTCTGCCTCAAAATAATGGCCCCCGTCTGAAAAGGAGTCGGGGGTTATATTGAGGACACCCATGACATGGGTCCTTATGCTTAAGTCGAGGCGATGGGCTTTCCAGCTTAGAGTAAATCCCATTCCTACTCTTTTCCGTCCTCAGAAGACTCAACCTCAGCCTCTTCTATGTCTGACGCGGTGCGCGGCCTGGCTTTTTTTGGAGCAGATGCTTTCTTAATTTTGGCCTTCTTTTTTACGTCCGGCTCCTGATCCTCTGCCATTATCTCGTCTATATCTTTGCCGGTGAGGGTCTCCTTTTCAAGGAGGGCGCTGGCCATTCTGTGTATGGTATTTAGATTATCCCTGATAAGCCGGCAGGTTTTTTCGTAAGCGTCGGTAACGATATTGCGCACTTCCTCATCGATCTTTCGCGCAGTATCTTCACCATAATCCCTATGCTGGGAGAGTTCACGCCCTAAGAATATCTGTTCCTCTTTTTTCCCGAAGCTCAAAGGACCCAATTCCTTACTCATGCCAAAATCGCAGACCATTTTACGGGCAAGCTCTGACGCCCTCTCAATATCGTTTCCAGCGCCGGTTGTTTCGGTGTTCAGAACGATTTCTTCAGCGGCCCTTCCCCCCATTAATATTGCGATGTTATTCAAGAGATGTTCTTTCGGGTAGGTGTGCTTTTCGTCTATCGGGAGCTGTTGGGTGAGACCGAGAGCGCGACCTCGCGGGATAATGGTGACCTTGTGAATAGGGTCTGTGTCGGGAAGTAACCTGGCTATCAGGGTATGCCCCGACTCGTGATAGGCAGTAAGTTTTTTCTCTTCTTCGCTGATAATCATGCTCTTTCGTTCTGCGCCCATCAGGACCTTGTCCTTTGCATCTTCGAAATCATCCATCTCCACCCTGTCTTTACCCCGTCTTGCTGCCATCAGGGCGGCCTCATTTACCATATTTTCGAGGTCAGCGCCTGTAAACCCGGGTGTGCCCCTTGCAAGCACGGAGACATCCAGATTATCCTCCACCAGCTTTTTCTTGAGATGAACTTTGAGTATACCCTCACGTCCCCCGAGATCTGGGACCGGCACCACCACCTGGCGGTCGAAACGGCCAGGCCTCAGCAGGGCAGGATCGAGCACGTCCGGCCTGTTGGTCGCCGATATGAGTATGACTCCCTCATTGGACTCGAAACCGTCCATTTCCACCAGGAGTTGATTAAGGGTCTGTTCACGCTCATCGTGTCCGCCCCCGAGACCGGCTCCACGATGACGGCCGACAGCGTCTATTTCATCTATGAATATGATGCAGGGCGCATTCTTCTTGCCCTGGTTAAAGAGATCTCTGACCCTCGAAGCCCCTACCCCGACGAACATCTCCACAAAATCTGAGCCGCTGATGGTGAAAAAGGGGACACCTGCTTCGCCGGCGATGGCCCTTGCAAGAAGTGTTTTTCCCGTGCCTGGAGCACCTACGAGCAGGACGCCTTTAGGGATTCTGCCCCCGAGCCTGGTAAATTTCTTGGGATCGCTCAGGAACTCCACTATCTCTCCAAGCTCTTCCTTGGCCTCATCAATACCCGCCACATCTTCAAAGGTGACCTTTTCCTGAGAATCGGTCATGAGTCTGGCGCGGCTTTTGCCAAATGACATGGCCTTTCCACCTCCTGCCTGCATCTGCCGCATGAAAAATACCCATACGCCTATCAACAACAGCATGGGGACCCAGGAGAGAAAGACCTGGAACCACGAGGAATCTTCCTGGGGCTTTGCGGTTATCTTGACCCCTTTACTCCTGAGCAGGGTGATGAGTTCAGGATCTTTAGGGGCATAGGTTTTGAAGGGCCCCTGCCCGGACATCCCGGAGATATTTTCCCCTTGAATAGTCACCTGGTTGACGCTTCCACTGTCCACCATGTTCAAAAAGTCACTATAGCTGATAGCTATACTGGCCCTGTCTGGCTGTTTGAAAATCTGAAAAAGCATCACCATCATAAGGCTGATTACAAGCCAGAGGGCAAGGTTTTTGTAAAATGGGTTCAATTTAATATGACCTCCATTAAAGGTGTTTAATAATTACAGTTCGTTGTTGATGCTCATTGTTCACTTAAGCAAATCAACCTTTCGAATCAAAACTCTATTATTATAGTTATAAATTTTATAAATTCCATATAAATTTCTAAGATATCGTTAAGGGCACATGCCATTCTGCCTCTGTTTTTTGGGTGTTTGTGCAGTTTTTTGTTGACATCCGGGATGCTTTCGCGATGCTGGGTATTGGGTACTGGCTACTCGTTACTCGTTGCTCGTTACTGGTTACGGGATATTTGATACTTGATGCTGGATGCTGGTCGAAGATCCCGTTTTTAAGCGGGAATGTTAGATGGGCACGAATTAGTAGATGAACATTATTTGGAGCAAATTGTGAAACGAGGCGCAGATGGACAAGAATATTTTTTCCGATAAGGATCTTAGGCAGATAGAAGAGCATGGGCTTAATATTGATGAGGTCAATAGACAGCTCGATTTATTTAAAATGCCTAAATTTTTTCTTAAATTGGCTGGCCCCTGCATTGTTGGGAATGGCATTATGGTCTTTGACCGGGAAAATATGGCCTCTCTGATCGAGATCTATGAGACAGGGGGACCGGTACATGGCTGTGTCAAGTTTGTTCCGGCATCAGGAGCTGCCTCAAGGATGTTCAAGGTCCTTCTCCGGTATCTGAATCAGGGGAATGAAATAACGAGGGATGATGTTTCCATTGAGGCATCGACAGGGGAGGGAGATGCCCAACAGCTCCTTGATTTTATGGATGGGCTGAAAAGATTCGCATTTTTCAGGGAACTCAAATCGGCATTATCCGATCAGGGTTTCAACGTGAATGCCTTATCAAAAAAGGGGTATTTCAGAGACATTCTCCGCTTTCTTCTCAGAGAAGAAGGTCTCGATTATGCGAATCTTCCGAAAGGGCTGCTTAAGTTCCACGAGTATCCGGAGGGGAGTCGGACAGCCTTTGAAGAGCACCTGGTTGAGGCTGCTTCCTATGTGGCGGATGAAAATGGACGGTGTCCTCTTCATCTTACAGTCTCACAGGAACATTTGAATGGGTTCGATTCCTCTTTTAAAGCAGCCAGACCCATCTATGAAGAGAGATATGGTGTAGCCTATGATATTTCCTTTTCCATGCAGGCAAAATCCACCGATACCATTGCGGTTAAATTGGATAATACACCTTTCCGGCAAGAGGATGGAAGGTTGTTGTTTAGACCGGGGGGGCATGGGGCCTTGCTCAAGAACCTGAATGAAATCGATGGAGACATCATATTCATAAAAAATATAGACAACGTAGTGCCTGATTATCTTAAACCGGAGACCTTCAGATGGAAAAAGATCATTGGCGGTTACCTTATTTCCATTCAGAACCAGATCCGGGGTTATATGAAAAAGCTCGCATCGGGTGATGCAGACCACCAGAAGATAAAAGATGAACGTCCAACATCGAACATCGAAGGTCCAAAATCGAATGAAAAACAAACATCAACTTTAGGCACTCTTTTAGACGAGGCTGCCTCTTTTTTAGAGGAGAAACTTCTTCTTTCAATCCCCGGACATATAAAGAGCGCATCCCCTGAGGATAGGAGAATTTATCTGATGGAGAGACTGGATCGTCCCGTAAGGGTGTGCGGAATGGTAAAAAATGAAGGAGAACCCGGTGGCGGCCCTTTTTGGGTGGAAGACGAAACAGGGGAAAGGTCCCTTCAGATAGTGGAAACCGCCCAGATCGATCCCGATTCAAAAGAACAGCAGAATATCCTCGCGGCTTCTACCCATTTCAATCCTGTGGATCTTGTATGCGGAGTTCGTGACTGGCAGGGAAAACCCTTTGATCTGCGTAGATTTACTGACCCAAAGACCGTTCTTATATCCCAAAAGTCAAAATATGGAAAAGATCTCAAGGCCCTGGAGCACCCGGGGCTGTGGAACGGGTCTATGGCTCGATGGATAACCCTCTTTGTGGAAGTGCCGGTTATTACTTTTAATCCTGTTAAGACGGTGAATGACCTGCTTCGAAAGGAACACCAGCCGGGTTAGTGTCTGAACCACGCCTTGGCGTGGTTCAGACACGATTTTAGATTTTGGATTGCGGATTTTGGATTTAAAGACTCACTTAATAAGTGAAGGAAGATGAAGAAGAAACTCGAAAACATAAACACCAATACCCGCTATTCTTCATGGTTTGTGGTGGTGGTTGCCATTTTTATAACGAGTCTGATTGTTGCGAATATAACTTCAGTGAAGTTGATCGGGGTGCTGGGTCTTGTCTTACCCGCAGGTGTGATCATATTTCCTGTCAGTTATATTACTGGGGATGTCCTGACCGAAGTGTATGGATACTCTCAGGCGAGAAAAGTCATCTGGTTGGGGTTTTTCTGCAATCTTCTCGCGGTAGCTGCTATCTGGGTGGGCCAGATAATGCCTCCGGCATCATTCTGGGACGGGCAAGCCGCTTATGACCGAATATTGGGGTATGCGCCAAGGCTTCTCGCCGCCTCTTTTTTGGCCTATCTTGTTGGAGAGTTCTTTAACGCCTATATAATGGCAAAGATGAAAATAGCCACAAAAGGCCGCTGGTTATGGACCCGCACCATAGCCTCCACATTAGTGGGCCAGGGGATCGATTCCCTGGTTTTTATTGTTCTGGCCTTTGCCGGAACCATCCCTGCCAGGGCGTTGGCTCTTGCCATCATTACACAATGGCTTGTTAAGTCTGCCTATGAGGCCGCTGCTACACCTGTTACTTATAAAGTGGTGGGCTTTCTAAAACGACATGAAGGATTAGATGTGTACGACGATGACACGCGTTTCAATCCATTGCTGATCAGACGTTGAAGTTCTTGAAGATTTCTCTGTATTGTGTTATAAAATTGACACCCATGTAAAAAGTCCTTTTTACATGAATTCAGGAATTTAGGGATTCAGGAATTGGGCATTATTGTGAGTGGTTAAGACTAAGGGCGTTGTTCCAAATCCTGAAGTTTTCGACTTTTTATGAGACCATCATCCTTTAAGCTAAGAACCATATGAACCTGCTTGACCTGATCATAATTGCCTGCATGGTTTTCTTGATAGTGCGCGGCATATTCCGGGGATTTATCCGGGAGGTGGGATCTCTTGCGGGTGTCATTTTAGGCATCTGGCTTGCTTCTGTTTATCAACCACAGCTGACCGACTTCCTGAAGCCGTTCGTCCCAGCAGGAAAATACCTTGCTTTGATAAGCTTTGCGCTTATTTTTTTTGTTGTCCTTGTCTTCTGTAATGTAGTTGGCTGGCTGCTGAAAAAATTAGCCAGGAAGCTTTTCTTAGGCTGGGCAGACAGGACCCTCGGTGCGGCCCTCGCTGTCTTAAAGGGTGTTCTGATAACCTATTTTGCTATTGTTTTGCTTACTTTTTTTGTCCCTTCGAAGTCAAATCTCATAACTGATTCAAAACTGGCGCCCATCATTATCAATTCCTACCAGTCCATCATCGGACTCCTGTCTCCAGGGGCCTATCAGAATTTGAAGAAGAAATTTGTCGGGCAGAAGGAGAGGATCGAAAAGGCCTTTTCTGAAAAGATCGAGAGAGTCATCAAGGAGGATGGACATAAATAGATCAGCAGATGCAATTCGATCTCTCGTGAAGTTAGTGGCCCGACTAAGGGGTCCTGGCGGCTGCCCGTGGGATGCCGAGCAGACAGATGACACCATTAAGATATATCTTCTTGAAGAGGCTTATGAGGTCTTAGACGCTCTCGAAGGCGTATCACCCCGGGAGGTTTGCTCGGAGTTAGGTGATCTTCTGTTTCAAATCCTTTTTTTGGCCCAATTAGCATCGGAGAGGGGGGAATTCGATTTCAACGAGGTTGTTGAAGGAATCACCGAGAAGATGACCCGCAGACACCCCCATGTCTTCGGCGATACAAGGGTAGATGGTGCCGAAGATGTTGCATCCAACTGGGTAAAGATCAAAAGGAAAGAGACAGGGAGGCCCAAAAGCACCTCGTTTCTGCTCCAGAGTGTCCCTTCGGATTTACCGGCCCTGTTAAGGGCGCACAGGTTGAGTGAAAGGGCCTCCAAGGTCGGGTTTGATTGGGCAAATCGGGATGAGATCTGGGCAAAGGTCCGGGAAGAGGTTGAGGAATTAGGGTCTGCTATAAACGATGGGGATCAGGAAGGGATTGTCGAGGAAATGGGCGATCTTCTTTTTAGCCTGACGAATCTGGCAAGGCACTCGGGGGTAAATGCCGAAAATATCCTGAGAAAGGGAAATCATAAGTTTTTGGAGCGTTTTGAGAAGATGGAAGCGCGATTAGCAGATTCGGGAACGGGGCTGGAAGAGGCCACCCTGGATCAGATGAACCGGGCATGGGAAGATGTGAAGGAAGGTCAGGGGTAATTCTGTTTTGCCCAGGAAGAAGAAGAAAAAGAGGTTTTTACCCCGGATTCTGAAATGGATAGGGATTGCCCTGTTCTTTTTTGTGATTCTGAGTGTCCTACAGGTGGTCTTGTTGAGATTTATAAACCCACCCTTTACTGTGATGAGTGCCTGGGAGGGAATCCGGAACATGGGGTCTGGCAAGGAGGTAGCGTCTATAGAAGAATGGCGGCCGCTAAATGAGATAGCTCCCCATATCAGAAAGGCGGTTCTTGCAGGTGAAGATCAACGCTTTTTGTCTCATAATGGATTCGATTTTACGGAGATAAATGAAGCCATGAGAGATATGGTTTCAAAAAAGGGTTTCAGGGGCGCAAGCACCATAAGCATGCAGACGGCAAGGACCGTATTTCTCTGGCCCGCCAGAAGTTTTTGGAGAAAGATCCTGGAGGCCTACTATACCGTCCTGTTAGAGATATTCTGGACCAAGGAAAGAATCCTTGAGATCTACCTAAACACGGTGGACTGGGGAAAGGGGATCATGGGGGTGGAAACGGCTTCAAGGACCTATTTCCATATTTCATCAGCCCATGTTTCCAGGCGCCAGGCCGCCCTGTTAGCGGCCATCCTTCCGAGCCCGCACCGCTGGTCTCCAACCAAACCAAGTCCCTATGTATTGAAAAGACAGAGAAGGATCCTCAGGGATATAAAAAAAATGCCCCTGGTCTCTGCCAGAAATTGAATATTGAATATTGACAATTGAAGATTGACGTCCATGTAAAAAGTCACTGACCCGTTTTCGTCATGCCCGCGAACGCGGGAATCCAGGGAAATCATCCAGTTCTGAACTCCCGCTTTCGCGGGAGTGACGGCCTTGGAGACTTTTTACGAGACCATCATGTTTTACCGGGTCTATTTGAGAAATGTGATCTTTACAGAACGATGAGGGAAGCAATTTTAATTTTAGGCATTTTAGGCACTTCAAACTTTAGGCATTTTCCCTTCTGACCATGTTATCAGACTTCATATACCGGATCCAGGGTATCAGTTTGAAATGGAAGCTCTTGATCCCCTTCCTTATGTTTTCCTTCCTGGGGACCACGATGCTGGTGTATATCGGTCTGAGCTCGCAGCAAGACCTCATTAAGAGGGAAGAGCGAAAGGAAATCCTCGATTTCTACCATCTTTTTTTGACGAGGATCGGACATAAGGGAGATCAGGCCCTTTCCATGGCCACCATCGTCGCTCAAGATCCCCGGGTCAAGGGGTTATTGGCAAATGGAGATCCTGAGGCCCTGTACGTCTACGTCTTGCCCCTGTATGATCTTCTCAAAAGAGATTTCGGGATAAGCCAGTTCCATTTTCATACCCCTCCAGGAAAATCATTCCTGCGGGTGCATGCCCGGGATATTGGTGAAGAGATGATCTCTTACAGGAAGACGATCATGGATGTTATGAAGAGTGGAAGGGGAATAGCAAGTCTCGAGTTAGGACTGACAGGCTTAGGTATTCGAGGGGTTGCCCCTGTATATTACAGGGATAAGCTGGTGGGCAGTTTTGAGATAGGATACCCGTTTGGAAGGCCTTTTTTAGAAGATCTCAAAAAGAGCTGGGGCGCTGACATCACCGTATATGAAAAAAGGAGTAAATCTTACACTCTTCTTTCAACCACCATACAGGAGATAAAGGCCTCCTGCCCTGATAGACATCTGTCTGAACGACCACCTGAATACCCGGTAATCTCGATTTCCCCATCCAGTCATCCAGCAAGCTGCATATTGGTGGGGCCCATAAGAGACTATTTTGGAGATGTGGTGGCTGTGGTGGAAATGGACGCAACCCGTCTGGCAATAGTGGGGCGATTATCAAAGACAAGAAATCTGATGATTCTTGTTGGGGCGGCCGGGATTTTAATCTCTTTTGCCCTGATATGGGCGGTTGCCATACTTTTTATCCGGCCCATAGAGGACATCGTAACCAAAGCCGGGGAGATAGCCGAGGGAAAGAGAGAGACTCGCCTGGAGTCAGGGCCTGACGATGAAATCGGGTTATTGACCCAGTCTCTGAACACCATGCTGGATTCCCTGAAACAAAGAGAGAGGCAAATAGAGGATTATGCAAAGACCCTGGAGAGGAGGGTCCAGGAAAGAACTGCAGATCTGGTTTCTTCCGAGGAAAAATATCGCACCCTGGTTGATAATCTGCCACTCAGTGTATACAGGATTTTATATGATGGTACCACGGAGTTCATTAATCCCTATTTCACGGAAAAATTAGGATATACCATAGATGAAGTGGTCGGAAACAGGAGGTTCTGGCAGGAAAAGATCTGGGGGTGTAACAGGGAGCAGGCTGAAGAGATATTGAGATCTTTAAAGAAGGATGCAGAAGGATTTCGGGTCCAACGGGTAGTGAGAAATAAGGCGGGACGCAGGCTTGTACTTATAGATCAGGCCATTCCCTTCAAGGATGATGATGGGAAGCTCGAATGGCTTGAGGGGATTATGGTGGACATTACCGAGCTGAAAAAATTGCAGGAAACGGCGCTGCGAACCGAGGAGATCAAGGTCCTGGGGGAAATATCGGCACGGTTTGCCCATGAAATGAGAAACCCTCTAACCACAGCCGGCGGGTTTGCACGCCGACTGAGAGACTCCCTTCCTGAGGATGATAAGCATCGGAAATTCGCTGACATCATCGTTGAAGAGGTGGCCAGACTTGAGCATATTTTAAAGATCATCCTCTCTTCCATAGAGCCATTTACCCTCTCTGTGTCAGATGTGGACCTGAACCATCTCCTCCACTCCTTGCTCCAGGATCTACAAGATCAGATCGACGCGAAAGAGATTGATCTGATAGAATCCTTTTCTCGGTCAGTCACTGGTATTCAGGGAGATGAGGGGTTGCTTGAAAAGGCCCTTGGCAATCTGTTGAAACATTCAGTCCTGTCCATGCCTGAGGGAGAAAGACTCTTTGTCTCCACAATGATGGAAGACGAAAACCCGGTTATTACAATCAGGTACAGGGCCGAAGGGCTGGCGGAAGATGATCTGGAGCAGTTCTTTTTTCCCAGGTTTACGGGAAAAGCAGAGCCCACAATGCATGATCTGCCCCGTTCCAAGATTATCATCCATCGACACGGCGGAAAGATCGA
>JACKQG010004635.1_pt1 | contig 15839 bp, 13 predicted proteins | sample 8237621 | NCBI WGS metagenome assembly JACKQG01 (sample SAMN15677084, study PRJNA649215) | marine metagenome | biome: marine; feature: Black Sea; material: saline water; isolation source: suspended particulate matter (SPM) from the Black Sea western gyre | collected 2013-06-09/2013-06-10 | depth... | reverse complement strand
AATTCGAAACCAACAATAGTCTTCATTGCCTTTCGGCTTTTGGTCTGTTTGGGACTACCAAAGTGGTCGTGGATCAGGATGCACTGGCCAAGCGTCTTCATTGCCTTTCGGCTTTTGGTCTGTTTGGGACTTTGTGAGGAGTTCAGGAAACTGCCGCTTTACCTTGAGTCTTCATTGCCTTTCGGCTTTTGGTCTGTTTGGGACGCAGTGTGCGGGTGCCGCTAGTGCCGGAGTATGAGGCTCGGTCTTCATTGCCTTTCGGCTTTTGGTCTGTTTGGGACACGTCTCAGGCCGCGAGATCAACCAGTTTCTAAAGCACCGTCTTCATTGCCTTTCGGCTTTTGGTCTGTTTGGGACCTCCCCCAACGGGTGGTTTTTTGTCCCAAAAGAAAAGCGTCTTCATTGCCTTTCGGCTTTTGGTCTGTTTGGGACAGGCCGCCGGAGCGTTGGATGACGTTCAGCGCATCATGACGTCTTCATTGCCTTTCGGCTTTTGGTCTGTTTGGGACATCGTCGGGCTTGCCCGGCATCCGGAGTTAAAGGATGCGTCTTCATTGCCTTTCGGCTTTTGGTCTGTTTGGGACCTCGCCGGGAAAGGCCGGGCGACCACCGAGCCGGTGGTCTTCATTGCCTTTCGGCTTTTGGTCTGTTTGGGACGGCGTTGGATGATGTCCAGCGCATCATGACCGAGTTAGTCTTCATTGCCTTTCGGCTTTTGGTCTGTTTGGGACCCCATCAGTTACTGGCACGTGCCGTTAGCGCAGGTGTCGTCTTCATTGCCTTTCGGCTTTTGGTCTGTTTGGGACCTAGCTCGGTTGCACGCTTATGCAACGGAGACAATCACGTCTTCATTGCCTTTCGGCTTTTGGTCTGTTTGGGACGAGCTAGAAATTATTCTAGCTCGGTTGCACGCTGGTGGTCTTCATTGCCTTTCGGCTTTTGGTCTGTTTGGGACCACGTGCCACTCCAGCACGTGTCTTTGCTCGGCCAGTGTCTTCATTGCCTTTCGGCTTTTGGTCTGTTTGGGACCAGGGCCAACTGTATGTCAACAAAAAGCGCATCCCCAGTCTTCATTGCCTTTCGGCTTTTGGTCTGTTTGGGACATGACCGAACTAGAAATTAGTTTGTCTCGGTTGCACGCTTGTCTTCATTGCCTTTCGGCTTTTGGTCTGTTTGGGACGCGGGGCCACGCTTCCGCATATGCCGAGGTGATTATGTCTTCATTGCCTTTCGGCTTTTGGTCTGTTTGGGACTGCACGCTTGTGCAACCGCGACCATCACGGGCCCGCGCGGGTCTTCATTGCCTTTCGGCTTTTGGTCTGTTTGGGACGCGGACGTCCGCCCCGGCGCGGATGAAGGCGTCGAGTCTTCATTGCCTTTCGGCTTTTGGTCTGTTTGGGACGACGCGGCGCCAATCGAATATTGGCACGTGCCACTCCAGTCTTCATTGCCTTTCGGCTTTTGGTCTGTTTGGGACCGAGTGGGAAGATGACGAAGCCGGGGAGTACTTCCGCTGTCTTCATTGCCTTTCGGCTTTTGGTCTGTTTGGGACTCCCCGACCCGGATGACGGATTCGAGTGGGAAGATGACGTCTTCATTGCCTTTCGGCTTTTGGTCTGTTTGGGACAATGGCGCGGAAACAGACTCCGCCGAAGTTCCGATGTGGTCTTCATTGCCTTTCGGCTTTTGGTCTGTTTGGGACGCTTTGCAACCGGCACGCACTACTTGCGCTCATGGAACCGTCTTCATTGCCTTTCGGCTTTTGGTCTGTTTGGGACGAAAGTGGCGGCCAACGCAAAGATGATCCGGCGATAATGTCTTCATTGCCTTTCGGCTTTTGGTCTGTTTGGGACACGGGAGTAAAACTATGAAAAACATAACCTATAAAACCGTCTTCATTGCCTTTCGGCTTTTGGTCTGTTTGGGACCGCCAATCGAGTATTGGCACGTGCCATTGGCCCACGTGTCTTCATTGCCTTTCGGCTTTTGGTCTGTTTGGGACGCGTGGTACGTGGGCATTGCCCACGACAACGTAGTGTGTCTTCATTGCCTTTCGGCTTTTGGTCTGTTTGGGACAGCGCGGTTGCAGTCTTGCGCGACTGAAACCGTCACCGGGTCTTCATTGCCTTTCGGCTTTTGGTCTGTTTGGGACCGGATTCGAGTGGGAGGACGCCCCAGCCGGGGAGTACTGTCTTCATTGCCTTTCGGCTTTTGGTCTGTTTGGGACGAAATTCGAAACCAACAATAACGGCCAAGTCGTCGTCAGTCTTCATTGCCTTTCGGCTTTTGGTCTGTTTGGGACGTTCGGGGACGGAGAGAAGGGTCAGCGAGGTTTTATTGTCTTCATTGCCTTTCGGCTTTTGGTCTGTTTGGGACAGCGGCTGATCCGCGTGATCGCCACGGAGAAGTCGGTGTCTTCATTGCCTTTCGGCTTTTGGTCTGTTTGGGACGGCGCGACGCATCATGGAGTTGTTCCACCGACGAGTAGTCTTCATTGCCTTTCGGCTTTTGGTCTGTTTGGGACTGATTATAATGCGAGGAAAACACTCTACGCGACGTAGTCTTCATTGCCTTTCGGCTTTTGGTCTGTTTGGGACACGGGCGTGCGCGGCGACGCGACGCCAATCGAGTATTGTCTTCATTGCCTTTCGGCTTTTGGTCTGTTTGGGACAATACAGTCTGAAATGACCCGGCTGTTCCGGGACGAGTCTTCATTGCCTTTCGGCTTTTGGTCTGTTTGGGACGTTCGACCGTGCGCTGGATGCCGAGGCAGCGGCATCGTCTTCATTGCCTTTCGGCTTTTGGTCTGTTTGGGACTCTCCGACCGGGCGACAAGGGTTGGTTCGGGGACGGAGTCTTCATTGCCTTTCGGCTTTTGGTCTGTTTGGGACGCGCGGATGAAAGCCTCGATGGCCAGCGCGCGGGAGTGTCTTCATTGCCTTTCGGCTTTTGGTCTGTTTGGGACGAGATTGTACAGCTTGAGTCGGGCAAGTCCCGGAAGGTCTTCATTGCCTTTCGGCTTTTGGTCTGTTTGGGACGCGATACAGTAGGCTGGGCCGGTACAGCTATCGGCCAGTCTTCATTGCCTTTCGGCTTTTGGTCTGTTTGGGACGCGCGTAGTTGGCAATCTTGCCCGCGAACGTGCAGCAGTCTTCATTGCCTTTCGGCTTTTGGTCTGTTTGGGACAAGCTGGACGATACGGCGTGGTACGTGGGCATCACAGGGGGTCTTCATTGCCTTTCGGCTTTTGGTCTGTTTGGGACCACGCGGCGACGCGTCGCCGATTGAGTATTGGCATGTGCCGTCTTCATTGCCTTTCGGCTTTTGGTCTGTTTGGGACTGTCAGACGAACACGCTGCGCTGATTGGGTGGTGCATGTCTTCATTGCCTTTCGGCTTTTGGTCTGTTTGGGACAACTGAAATGAACCGGCTGTTCCGCGATGACGACGGGTCTTCATTGCCTTTCGGCTTTTGGTCTGTTTGGGACCAGAAAGGAAATTATCATGTTATCAGTTACATTCGAGGGTCTTCATTGCCTTTCGGCTTTTGGTCTGTTTGGGACCTGGTCTACGCACGGGAGACCTACCGATCGGAACTTGTCTTCATTGCCTTTCGGCTTTTGGTCTGTTTGGGACGCAGACTACGAGGCCGATCGCGCCCCTAGCCGCAAAAGTCTTCATTGCCTTTCGGCTTTTGGTCTGTTTGGGACCGCAGGGGGGTTTTACTTTGTTTTTTCGGGGGTGAAAAGGGGTGTTTTGGATCGGGGTGTTTTTTTAGGGGGTGTTTTTTCCTTTTTTGAGGCTGTGGGGCGATGTTCCTGTGTTGTATTTGTGGTGTTATGTCGCTGGTTTTCAATAGGTTGGCGTTGTTGAGGATCGGGTTGGGGTTTTTGGCTTGTCTGGGGCCGATCCGTTGGTTTTTAGATGAGGTAGCAGATGTAGCGTTTGCTGCAGGCCATGGTGCCGGCGGTTTCGGTTTGTTTGGCGCATTTTGCGTCGAGTTTGTAGGCGACGATCCGGTCTTCGTCTTCGTCGATGAGGTCGAGGAGGCGGAGCCAGAGTTCGTCGAAGTCGTCGTCGGTGAGGTGGCATTCGAAGAAGCTGTATTGAACGCGCAGACCGAAGTCTTGGCAGGTTTTGGCGACCTTGGCCAAGCGCTTGGGGTTGCCGATGTCGTATCCGATGAGGGTCAGCATCTGGTTGTTTCCCGGGGGATGGGTTTCGTAGGAGAGTTGCGGGAAGGCTTCGTACCACCACATGGGTTTTGTTTTTTGGGTGTGTTGAGTGCGCTTGGCCAGGCGCTTGGCCAAGCGGGGTGTTTGTGGTTGTTCAGTTCATGAGGAAGGGTTGAAAGTCGGCGGGGTTCTCGAGGGAGGTCTTGTATTGGGTGGCTTGTTTCTCGAGTTGGCGGCGGAGGGTGGTCCGGTGGCCGATGGTTTCGCTCATGAATTGGCGTTCCATCCGGCTTTCGTATTGTTGGATGAAGATGCGGCGGCCTTCCTCGGTGAGGTAGACGCCGCCTTTTTTGTCTTCGAAATGTTTTTGGGTGAGCATGTTGTGTGAGAAGAGGTCGAGGGTGAGGGCCTCGATGAGCACGGGGCGATACGGCTCCATGAGGTCGAGGGCGAGGGACCAGCGGTTGTTCTCGGTGGCATGGAGGTGGCCCAGGGCGGGGTCGAGCCCGTGGGCGTGGAGGGCGCTGACGGTTTCGTTGTAGATGAGGGTGGCGCCAAAGGAGATGCAGGCGTTTACGGGGTTGAGCGGGGGGCGGCGGCTGCGGCGCTCGAAGGGGAATGTGTCGGGCAGGAACTGGGCCCAGGCGGCGTAGTAGGCGGCGGCGGCGAGGCCTTCGGTTCCGCGCAGGGTCTCGATGGTTTTGGCTTGCCCGAGGGTGGCGAGGGTGGCCTGGAGTTGATCGGCGGTGCGGCGGGCTTTCTCGATGGCGTGCGTGGTGGCGTGTGGCTGGTTTTGTTCGGGTTCCTTGTTTTGGCGGTTTCGATTTTTGGCGAGTCGCTGGAGGGCACGGCGTTGGTTGTAGGTTTTGGCGGCGAGGATGCGCCCGGCGATCTGGAGGCCGAAGTGGGGGTCGGTGTTTTTGCGGTACTGGGAGAGGCGGATGAGGCCGTGGGTGTTGGACGGGGGGTGGAATCCGCCGATGTATTTTCCGTTCCAGCCGATGATGGCGACGGGGATTTGGCGCTTGAGGAGGGTGGTGAGGGTGCGGTTGGTGATGTGGACGGATTCGGTGATCAGGACGCGTTCGATGTCGCGTATGGGTACGGCGCGGAGGAGGGTGTCGCGCCCTTGTTCGTCGGGGCCGGTGATCTCGATCCGTTCGGATTTGAGGCCGAGTTTGGTGCAGGTCTTGTTGACGCAGAGGGTGGGCATGCCGGGGGAGGCGGGGTTACGGGTTGGCGAGGATGACGTGGATGCTGATGGGGCCCCGGGGGATGGGCATGAGGTGGGGGAGGAGGTGGCGCAGGCCGGCCTTGGCGAGTTTACTGCGCAGGGTGTTTAGTTTTCTTCGGAGGTCGTCCTCGGGAATGCGTTGCCAGGTGTCGGCGGCGGTGTTTTGCGGGGTGAAGAGGGGGTGTTGTTTTCCCCACTGCGCGAGCCATGTTTGGAAGATGGCGGCGGCGGCGGTTCTTCCGTCGATGGCTGGTTTGCCGTCGTGACAGCGGCGTGCCATGAAGCAGTAGAGGGCGTACTCGATGGCGGAGAGGCGTACGGGGGTGTCGTTGACCTGAACGTGGAGGCCGTCGTTGTCGAAGGTGACGGTGGGGATGTCGGCGGCTTGTTGGATGCGGTTGCTGTAGAGGGAGATGAGCTCGGAGAAGCGGCCGGGGAGCTGGCCGAATTGTTGGGGGAAGAGTTCGCGCAGCCTGAGGACGGGGACGTCGGCGAGGCAGATGTTTGCCCTTGCGGCGGGGTGGGTTTCTGTCCGGGATGAGGTTTTGAGGTGATGGGTTGTTCCTTTGGCGGGAAAGTAGAATCGGGGTTCGAGTGCGGGGGAATCGTAGGGTTCGTTGACCAGTACGTGTGTGAGTCGGTCGGTGGTTCGTGCGAGCAAACCCATGACGGTTTGCAGCATGGCACCCATGGTTTTTCGGCCGCCGGCAAGGGAGGCTACGAGTTTGCAGCTTGGGTTTTCGGTGACTTTGCGGACTTCATCGAGCAGGAATTCTGCCACGGCCTGATTGTCCTCAATGGAGCGGATGTCGTCCAAGGGGGTCATGAGGCCGGAGTCGGCACAGGCTGTTGAGATGATTGCGGGCTGATCGAGGAGGATGTTCGCGGCGGGAAGTCGTTTTGTTTTTTTGAGTTCGGAACGCAAGGCCTGCCAGACGGTTTGCCCGTTGTATTGTGGGGCGGGAGCCAGGAGTGCGTTCTTGATGCCTTCGGCCCCTTTTGATGTGGTGATGGGGATGACTCTGATTGTGCCGGAGAATTCTTTCTCGGAACAGAGTGCCCAGACCGTTTCGGTGATGACAGCCGGGGACATCCCGGTGAGTGCCAGAAGTACGGTTTCCCTGGGTGTGCTGCGGGGTTTCTTTCTGGAAGCTGCCAAAATCAGAATGAATTCTTCAGTGATTCCAGGTCTTCGGGTGCAGCAGCCTGGTTGGGATTTAGAACACGATTCAATTGTTGGTTCATTGCTATCTTATCAATGAAGTTGATGCCGTTTCTCTCCCCCCAAGATTGGGCCTCATTGTTAATTCTTGATTTTCTAACACAGATCACCTTCCCAAGGAGGCCGCCGATTTCTGCGGCGGCCAGTAAATCCTCTTTCAGGGCTTTTGTGTCTCCGATGGCTAGCATCGACTTGATTCGTTTCAGTAATTCTCTGCCCGAATCTGACAGTGTGCAGCCCTGGCTGCGCATTTCTGCTGAGAGTTTGTCCGCAAAATTTTCCTGTGTTTGTCTGTCCTTGCAATCCACCACCCAGAGGCGGCCGGCATGGATAAAGATCAGGTCGATTTCAGCATGGGGGTTTTTTGTGGAAACACGGTGTGCAGATTTGGGCTTAAGCCGAAGGCTGCGCCTGATTTGATTGACCCCCCGTTTTAAAAGGATCAAGGCGGTGGCGTATTCCAATGAATCCCCCTTGGCTGGTTCGTCACCGGTTGTACCGGATATATCGAGCAGTTCTTTCACTGATGCAGGGGAGTCGAGAATGGCCTGAAGTTTGCCGTCCGGTGTTGTTTCCCCTTTTTCATTGAGCGAAATCAGTTCGCCTTCCCTTTCAACCTCTGATGCCTGTAAGTGGCATCGAACGACATCCACCGGGTCAAGTTGATTCAAGTGTTCGAGATAAATGGGTTCGAAGTCAACACGGGATGCGTCTTTTTCCAGCCAGGTGAGTTTCTTGTTGTCACGCTCCAGATAGAATTTTTTCACGCCAGCGCGTTCGGCCCAGCTTGCGGCAACAGCGGCCATCAACTTGTTTCCGCCTGTAAAATTCAACACCAGTTCCGAGTTTTCGTGCTCCGCCTTTATCCCGTCGAGCGAGGCGATGATACCCTCCGGCTTCTCATATGGGATTTCAACCAATTCGGTGCTGCCTCTTGGCATGAGGTTGGTGCGGTCAAAGAATTTCTTTAAACGCGCGGCAGGCTGTTTGGATTCCTCAGGATGATCACTATGAAGCAAGATGAGCTTTTGCGGCTTTAGGTGTTCGACAGCGATTATCTGAGGCCAATGCTGGCGACTGGCAAGGGAGATGAGGGTTTTTTTCATCGTGGATTATACTGATAACTGAAGCGTTTGGGAAGCATATAGAATGTCACAACGAATAGCCGAAGCCAGTTATTTGGACAGCCTCAGCCAATGATATTTTGGAAAAAGTTAAACGTGCCCGAAAAAAACTTGATAAGTTACTCATTGCTTGAAGGACTACACTAGTGTTGAGAATTACTCGCCGGAAAAAACCCGATTTAGAATCGGGGCCCCTTCTCTTGATCTGTGATCCAATACCCGGTCGGGGGGGGCTTCGAAAAGGCATAACCCATATACACCGCCTTCCCGTTTGATAGGGCGAAAGTATACGCTGCTTGTTTGTCTGGGTGTGCTACTTCCCAGCGGGGTGGGACTACTCCCATTTTTCCCAGCGGGATATTTTTTTCTGAGTTCTTCCTTCAGGATATAACCGGCTTGACGTATGGCGTCTTCCCAGAATGTCATCGGCTTTGATTTTTCGATAAAATTGAATCCATGCTCATCAAGGTTTTTTTTAAGTGCTCCAATCGATTCGTTATTGAGTTGAAATTCATTACAAGAACATGAAAATGCTCCCAACCCCCTCGTGACCCTTAATCCGATTCCGCCCAGCATGAGGAAGCATTTTAATGCCAATTGAAAATTGGATTCCAACTTGGGTTTTATGAGGCGGGCCCGTCGAATGTGAAGCTTAAAACGGGATCCGGGAGGGATGTTGCCGTTCGCAGTCCAACGAACGCCTTTGGGTGACCCGGATACGCTTGCAAAATGGTAAACATACGCCATTGGGTCGTTTGGATTCACCCTGGGAGGAGTCCAAGTTTCTCCACGTGTGACTGCTTCCACCCGGAGCTGAATAGCGCTACTCAATCCGGAACCACCAGCAGTTGATCCGAATACGATGGTTTCTTCCTCCTTATTGCCGCCCAAGGCTCGGAACCACCAACGGAGTTGGCCTCTAATGGAGGAAGGCCTGATTTCCGCTTTGCCTTGGTCGGCACCGGCGCAGAAGCATGGGGTAATTATTTCAATAGGATAAATATTGGTAATCATCTTGGCATTTTCTCTTTTTTATTTTTGGCTAATTTAAACATGTGATCAGTGAACGGTTTCCAGCGATCACGCTCTCTCCTGTTTTTGCTGTTTGCCTTTTCTCGAATTTCCTGCCAAAGCCCCCTTTCGTTCTTTTTGAGGAGGCGGTAAACCGCTTCTATTTTATCTTTTGATAAATTGGAGAATCGCAAAAAATAGTTTAGTAGTTGATCCTCCTTCATGCGGTTGAGTTTATCATCTTCGCGTTCTTCCGGTGTCATGGCATCTAAGCGTTTGTTTTCTTCTCTATTTTTCTCCTCTCGCTTTTTCTCCTGTGCTTTTTGCCGCTCTATTTCCAATCTTTTTATTTCGGATTCTCGTTCCCTTTCGTAGTGAGATTCAATGCAGCATTCGACTTGCTTATGTGTGCCTTCTGAACAATCAAACCATCCGTATCCGGCATTCGTCTTGGCACCGATACCGAATTGTTCCAATCCGCTTTTGAGCCAAGATTCGGCCTGATTGAACAAGGGTGTTTTTGTTGATCCTAATCCCAATAATGCGAAGGTAAACGCATGGCCGGTTTCTACGGATGGAAAAATAACGGGGATCGGGTTTTCGTTGTCCAATGCTACGGGTTTCGTGGGGCTTGATTGGTAGTACTCGCTGTGATGAGAGGTCAATACATCCAGCACTAGGGCACCCGGAGCGGGTTGATTAATCGCCAGTCCGGAAACAGTGAGCGTCAGCGGTTGGGCCGGTAGAAAGCTGATTCTTCCCGCGAAACTTGGCAGTTGAGTGGCGAATGGCTCATCCGATTCCTTAGGGCTTCGTCCAAGTTCCTCGAAAAGTTTTTTAGCGGTTCGTTCCGAAACCTGCTCCCATACAAGGTTTCTGGATTCATCGGCTGAATGGTCACCGGTGTCCTGTGCCATAGCCCACCAAAAGTCGGAAATGCTGTTTTCCTCCCGTTTGGTTTTTCTGTTGAGTGCCCGCCCGGGTAGCCAATCGTTGGATACCCAGCCAAATGTGATGGCAATTTGAAATAATAATTCGGCTTTGGCCTCTGGATCTGTTGCCGTTGAGAGTTGGTGAATTGCCATGCGCCGGGCACATCCTTTGATTGCACTGCCCGGGATGTACGGCATTCCGAAACGGTCGAGGCAGATTCCGGCGTTTTCCATCACACCCCCTGCCATGTTAACCAACAATCGGGATTGCAGTTGAGCATGGAAACGGCTGCATGAAATTGATTCAATCCATTTGAGCCACGATTTTGCCTTTTCAGAGAACGCTTTTTTCTTGATGACGCTCTCAAACCAGGAATGGCGCCTTTCTTCCTTGTATAGAGGAGGTGCGTACCGGTTCATGCTCAGGGAGCGGTTGTCCGGCAAGTTGGCGTGGCGAGAAAGGATTTCTTGAGTGTCTTTTGGCAATAAATCGGTCATGAGGGCATCAATTTCGGAACCGTTTCAGGTAGGACAAATAAGCCAGAGTTTCATCCGTGGCCATTTGAAGTTGAGCGGAGTTGCCGTTGATCAGATGTTGGATGAATTCATCTAAAGTTTCAATTTTGGCGCGAAATAAATTGCGACCGTTCTCACCCTGCGATGAAAGGAACTGTCCAATTTCGGTCATAAGTTTAAGATAGTCACCTTGCTTGTCCATTGAGAATGCCAGTGTTGCGAGAAGTCCGTTGGTCATAATGAGCGATGACAACCCTCGTACAACATTGTTTCTTTCGTTGCGATCGTCGGCTTCCTTTCTTTGGTTGCGATCGTCGGCTTCCTTGATCCAAAAACGGTGAGCGTGGAAGGCACGTATTTGTTCCAGATTTTTCATGGGTTGTTTTTACGGGTTGTTACTAGTGTCCTCTGGCGAGAATTGAGTCGTGCAGTATCCCAATCCGGTACTGGCATCGCCGCCGAATTGTTGCAGATTGTGACTTTCTCTCAGGTGTGTCTCGAGGGCTTCCAACGCCTCTGCGGCAGAGCGTTTGGTTCCGGAAGTTGTGCGTTCCTCTGTGGCGCGAGTGACGACATAGAACAGGGTTTCACTTGGCACGTTTTCCTGATTGAACAGGGCTCTATCTGCGGCGGTACCGGTTTCGTCGTCAATCCGAACGTGTTGAGCCACTTCGCATGCATTTTTTGCAAAGTAACTCATCATGCCGTCGCTCAAAATGACGAGTCGAAAAGCAACTTGCTGCCAGATCTCGTCGTCGGGGAGTAATTTTGAAACGGCTTGCCCCAAGCCTTCGGGGGGATTGCCGGCACGGGTAAAGGTATATTCATCAAGGATGACATTACCGTCGATGGTCAATGCTCCATTCTCTTCCAATAGAGACTGGTCGACACTGGGATTGATGGGAGATGCGGTGTCGAAATTGATCAAACCGTCCCGTTTGGCTCGATTTAAAATAAGTGGACAGGTAACCCACGCGAAGCCCCCCTTTGCGGAGTGAACGGGAAATGCGAGAAGTTTGGCCTCGGAGAATTGCAGGGCACCTGCCCTGGCTTGATCCGGATTGTCAGATCCGAACAACCAAGAGGCATCCGTATTGGCCCTTACCTTTTTTCCATTTTTATCGGTTTCCAAAAGGTGATTCCATCCATCGGCAAGTGAACCCTTGATGCTGCTGCCGGGGATGATTGGGAAACCGGTGTGGCGTTCGCGTTGGATCGGCTGGTCAATCGCCCCAACGCTGGATCCCGCCCCGACGTGCAGTGGGGTTCGTGTGAATATAATTAGGTTCTTGGTTTTCATGGTGTGATTTTAGTTTTTCTGTTCGGTTTCAAACTGTCTTCTTAACACGCGAGTGAGCTTATTTGATTCCACTGTCTGGATGGGCAACGGGGACGTCCTGAGACGTCGGGTAAAATTCCCACCTGCCGCAAACCCCGAGTCCGTAACCTTTCTCGCCGAGCAACGAGCTTCGGCGGTTTTGGATTTTGGTCCCCGGACTGGTGCCGTGCCAATTGAGGGCGGTGGCCAAGGCGGTGGCTTCTTCTTCAGTCGCAGCGTTAAAGTAGTAAACGGCCCCGGCCGGAACCGCGAGATGAACGGATTTTGCTCCGCCGACATCCCGTTCAGCGGCGGGATTCGCGTTTGCCCAACCGGTGATTATTTGTGGTTTTGGGACCACAGCGGAAACGAGTTTGGCTTCGATGCTGGGCAGATCGGCCACGCGTTTTCTCCATTCGGCCCGGTGTTCACGGTTATCGGTTCTCCGCAAGGTATCCCCGTTTTTTAGCAGGACCTGTCCGTTTTCCGGGTTCACCCAGGTGGGCAGCCAGCCGCCGGGATGTTCCGTGATGCCCTTGCTTTTGTTCTCCTCAATCCGGGGCCAAATGGAAGGGGTAAGGAGTATCCATTTGATGAGCCAGCCCTTTGTTTTCTCGCACTGAAATCCCGTTGATTTACCGAGCGGCATGGGGAGGTTTAATTGGCTGTCATCAAGTTGCACGGTGCAGGTTCGTTGTTGTCCGCCGATGATGATCTGTTGTGTCGCTGGAAACAGTTGTTTGATGATGTCAACCCGGCTGTTGGCACTCTGGTCGACTTTTTCCGCGCTGTGGGCGAACAGGCCGAGTCGCCAATTTTCCCTCAGGCGAAGGTAGTGGGCGGAGTATATTTGACCCTCGGTGGATCCCTGCCCGGTTGTCTGGGTGTCGGGGTCGATGGCAATCCCGATCGTTTGTTCTGTATCGGCGATTTGATCGTCGTTGACCGCCTCGTTTGGGTCGCCCGCGTCTCCGTTCAGGTATGTATCAAAGTCGCCCCGACTGATCCATCGCTTGTGTTTTTCGCCCTTGCTGGGTGCAAGACGATTGGCCATGGAATAGATGAGTGGTTTCTTGAGGCTTGAAAACGGATTGCCCGGAGAAGAGTGGCTGGATCGGAGGGGGAGGATTGCCGGGGTGAGGGTTGCATCCTGTAAATCGTGGGGGCGGGAGAAGAACCAATTTTGAGTTCCGTCCTGGTTTATTTTTACCGGAAAGGGGCCGGCGGAAGTTACCGAGCCGAAACGGCGGTCGCGGTGGCCCGAGTCGTTGCCGCTTTTGCCACGGCGATGTTTGTGACCCTCGAGCGTGCTGCGATGCAGCGCGGCGTGGAGGGCGTGGTCGGTCACGTCCGGCGTGGGCCAGGCGGCCGTATGCCCGGTCAGGGAGCCGCTCATGGGCCGTCCATCGCTGAAGAAGAGGACGTCTGTCGGTTGTAGAAGCAGGGTATTCATGCTGCGTGTTGGTTTTGATCGGTTTTGTTGTTGGAAATGGATTTGCCGCGTTCGATAAACGCAACGGATTTGCAAAGGCCATTCAGTGCGTTGAGCAGCCAGGTTGTTTTGCTGATGCGCTTGGCCAAGCTGTTATTCTTTTCAATCTGGTTTTCAAACGCTTCAGAGGTTGCGCAGAGGAAATCGTCAAATCGTTTCATTAACTCGTGTTGCAACTCCCTCGAGTCGCAATGTTGGCCAAGCGCGTGCGCGATCTCGCGCTGCATGATTTCTTTTGGTTCGAAGTCGTCCAACTCGGTGATCGAACCGTTCTCCTCGTTCTCCTTGGCCAAGGGCGTGGTGTCGATCGTGTATGGTTCGAGGAGTTGAGAGACCCGGTAGGGGAACCGATTCGTCAGGCGCCCGTTGGCCAACGCCTCGGCAAGTTGTTGATAGAGTTCCAATCCTCCATCCTTCCAGTTGCAGCCCCACTCAATGGTTTCGCCGCTTCGTTTTAGCAAGGTGAGGGCAATGGCCGCCCGCCCAAGTTTCTTCTTGGCGCGCTTTTCGGCGGCCTGCGCCTCGCGCACCACATCCTGCAACGGAGTCTTGAAGTGTGCGACGGCAAGCCCGACGGAACAATCCGTTGCGGGGCCGGGGACGAGGAACGGGATCGGTTTTGAGCTGCCATCGGAGTGTTGTTGTTGTTTGTCCAAACGGCACATAAATCCGTGGACGGGACCGGAACCGGTTTGATGCGCTCCCAGAAGGCATTCCGTATTCGCCATGGTCTTTGCATAGTTGGGGGTTGCTGACGTGGGGAGTTGCTTCGCCTGAGTGTTGAGAAATGTCTTGAGGGCAGGATCCCCCCGGAACGCCATGCGCAAGGCTTGGGCGCAAGGCAGGGCACTGTCGGCGGGTAACATGGCCAAAACATCGTCGCCTCCGCTGTAGATTAGGCGGCCATCAAACGCCTCGACGACCGGGCGGGCACATTTCAATGCGAAATTAGTGAGTGCCTCGCTAAATTGAAGATGATACCCTGAAGAGACGGGTCGCCTTGTTTCCAGCAGATTTTGCCCGTGCTTATCTTCAAAGCAGTTGTTTTCGAAGTAGTGGACTGCACCCAGACGGGCTTCTCCCTGCGTGTAATCAGCCAGTTGAGTTTTGAAACGTGGGCTTTTTTCGCCGTAGACCCATTTACCGATCTGATCTCCGTCCAATGCAAGTATGGCGAAGTATTTTTCTCCGGTTAAGTCCTCTTCCTTATCCTCGTCGTCGTTTGAAAAGGGCTCGTGCCGCGCCATACCGTGTGTGTTTGGCATTTTGGGAGGAGTGAGTTGGTAAACGGGCTCAAGATAGGCCAAGTCCCAAACGCGCTTGATCAGGCTGATGGCACTGAGCCAGTCGTCGTGTTTGAATCTCTTGCCAAGCGTGGTGAATTTAGGTTCCAACGATTTGCATTTTTCAACCATTCCAGAGCCACCCAAGACGGCTTCCTGCTCACCGGTGATGCTGTCCTTGTTTTGAATTGTGCCGACTTCCCAACCGCCCGATGTCCACCCGTCAAAGGCCCTGGTTTTGCGCACCCCATCAAATTGCCATGCGTTGAGTGCCACTAACAGTGCCCAGGAAATACCAACATTGTTGAGCTTGGTTTTCGACTTATCGGTATAATAACGCGCATCCCGGTGTTCCTCCGGCATTTGCTCCTGCGCCATTTTGAGAAGCATTTCGACCCGGTGCCGAGGGGTATCGCCTTTAGTGTCCCCCGGTTGGTCACTTTTCGAAAAGGGAACCGCTTTAACCCGTTCCAAGACTTCATCATTATTTTTCGGCCATGGGGTTACTTGCCATGAAACGGTCAATGTTTTGTCGACCTGATCATAGAATCGATCTTCCGGAATAACCCCGCCGAACTTATTCTTGTCTGGGATGATTTTGGCTTCTTCGCAATAGTCCCAGCAATATTCCGCGATCTCATGAAGCTCATCGATGATGGCGGATCGAACCTTTTCAGCGATCTCTCCGGCTTGTCTTGCGGGAACCAATGCCAGAAACACATGCGGTAAATTTGGAGTCATTAAGGAGTTGGCGTTCGTTTTTTCGTAGTCGAACGATTCCCAGACTGGTTGGTCGCCGATTTTCACCTGACTCCATAAATCCTGTTTCCAATGCAGATCGAAGAGCGGTTGTTCCCGGAGTGAGGGGTAAATTGCCGAATCCGGCCCGGAGAGTTCGGAGAGTTTTTTTAGGCCTGCGGCCATCAGCCACGAAAGCAGATAACTGCCACTCCACAGATCCCGGGTGCTTCGGGCTTGAGCTATCAAATCCTGAACGGGGCCAATTTGGAGTTTCAGAAAGGCCGGTGCCAGTGCATCAGTCGATCCCTCTGCCTCGCATCCCGCCATCGCAGAGACCAGTTGCATATGGTTCCAAATTGAGTGGTCGGGGATTCTTGTGTCGGCAGGAAGGAACCCGAAACGGTAATCCTTCTCGGTGGCAAATTTGGGCCAAAGCCGCCAATGGGCAAAGAATCGGGCTCTCCATTTTTCATCTTCCCCCCACTCCTCCGGGAGTACATTAAGAACAGGTTGAATGGATTGCTCCGTGTCCTCCATATCAAACGCTGAGACATCGGTCAGCTCCTGTTGAAAGGGTATTTTAAGGGCGTTTCCATCTCCGTCACCCAGGGGATGCAGGAAGGCATTGTTCACCCCATCGAATTTGCATTTCACCCCACTGGTTTTATAAAAAGGGAATGGGATTCGATCGGCCGCAGAGGCTGTGTGATCGGCCGGTTTGTTATATCCTTTAACCTCATCCTCCGAAAATCCGGCTCTCGCCATGGCTCCTTTAGCTTTTTCCTCGTGGTG
>JACKQG010004633.1_pt1 | contig 15839 bp, 9 predicted proteins | sample 8237621 | NCBI WGS metagenome assembly JACKQG01 (sample SAMN15677084, study PRJNA649215) | marine metagenome | biome: marine; feature: Black Sea; material: saline water; isolation source: suspended particulate matter (SPM) from the Black Sea western gyre | collected 2013-06-09/2013-06-10 | depth... | reverse complement strand
TGCCATCCTCACACGGTGGAAGTCGTGGGTTCAAACCCCACACCGCCCACCACCTGAATGAAGTACCTAAACGAGATGCCAACCAAAAACGGTTGGTATTTTTATTCCGGATTCCCTCTGGTTATGGCAATCCTCATCACTTCACCTTTTAAAGCATTTAAACTTAAGCTAAACATCTTTATCAATAAAAATGCCACCCTCCTTTGTTTGAGTTTTTGAAAATAATCGATTTTCTTAATAAAAATTCCACAGCTTTGACCTTATCTGTCAAAACCTTCTGTTATCATACCTGTATGTCATAGCGCAGTCACTGGTTAACGGGCCCAGTTTTAATTGACTTCCGGTGAATTTATTTATAAACGATAGTAGGCAATATTGTTATTCCAATTGCTTCTTTCAATCCCGAGAGGGAAAGAGGATTTAAAATGCTCTACGGTCGCCCCAAAATCCCGTTACTCTGAAAAGATGGAGAGCGGGGTTTTGTATTTTGTGGCCCGGGAAGATATACATGGTAAAAGATATGAGATCGAGAGTGGGAATATGTGTAATTAGTGAACAACGTATCGCAAATCCATATAACATCCCCCAACGTTTTGTACATGTTTTTCTGAATTTTCTGCGGCAGTTTATGGAATATAAAATATTTTTTGCGTTTTGAAACCAGAAGGGGCCTCAAGTTTTTTAGCCCATTTTGTGCCTACAAATGTCTAAAAAAAAATATAACATGTCCTTTACCACAGGCGGGTTATTTTATAATGAATCTTTAACAGTCGTGGAACTGTATTTATCGCTCATGGATTGGAAAAAGGTCCGTGGGCGGATGTTGTCGGACAATCTTCTCCAGACCAGAACAAAGAGCAGCGCTATCAGGATAAGCAGAGAAATCTGTCTGCGTCTTGAAACACTGACACATAAGCAACTGCAGTTGCTTGAATCCGGTTCAGCTCAGGAGCAGCGTTACCTCTTATGGATAGCAGTCTGTAAACGGTACGCCTTTATTCGACAATTCATGGATGAGATGGTTAGAGAAAAATACATACGAATGGATCTTCAAATCTCTCCGGCTGACTATGATATATTTTTTCAAGAAAAAGCGGAAATCCATATTGAGTTTGACCGTCTCAGCGCCTCAACGAGAGCAAAGCAGAGACAAGTCCTGTTCAAGTCCATGCGTGAAGCTGAAATTCTTTCAAGAAACAACATGATTCTCCCCGGCCTGCCGACAAGAGAATTGGTCGAAGCGCTGGCCGATGATAATCCCGGCCTGCTGGCAATGCTCCCGATTTCAGATATGGACATTAAGGAATGGTTGCAATGAAAGCGGATCATGACGTATTACCCATTAAAGAGCGGTATGATCACCTTCTTTCAGTGATCAGCAGTGAGCGTTTTTTAAAAAAGCAGGGCCTTGGAAACGACATCCCCTTTTTTATCTGCCCGTTTCCTCCTAAAGAAATCGTGCCCATGGATCGGATGAGGCAGCAGCTGAAAAATCGCCTACAGCAGCAGGGAATTGTTATCCTGGAAATCAATCTGTATGATCTAACTGTGGAAATGCTGAAGAAGCGCAAGATTTGGGAACATATCCTTGACATAGAAAGAGATACGGCCAAGGAAGAGATCCAGGAACTTCTTCAAGGCGTGCTCGATCCCGAATCTCATCTTGTTCCGGAAATCGGTTTAAAGATGAAACAGGCCCCCTTTGATGTGATGTTTATTTCAGGGGTCGGTGAAGTGTTCCCCTATATCCGCTCTCACAAGGTGTTGAACAATTTACAGAAAACTGCAAAGGAACAACCTACTGTCATGTTTTTTCCAGGTGTATATACCCAATCCTTGGAAAAAGGCGCTTCCCTGGACCTTTTCGGCCGTTTGCATGACGACAAATATTACCGCGCATTCAATATTTTTCATAGGGAAGCCTAAACTTTTTGGCGGAGGTTTAATCGCCCTTTCCATTAGCTGAGAATTTGAAACGCTTTAAAGAGGCTCAATATGACGATTTTAAAAGAAATATTTGAAAAACCGGTTGGCCGCGCCATCGAAGGCGTTATCAAGGCTGATGATGAAGCCAGCCTGTATTTGGAGGTGGAGGAGTACGTTTTGACCAATGAGGTCTCCAAACGCCTTGAATCGTTCCTTGACGCCTACATCAACTACGAAGGCGCCAACGGCGTCTGGATATCCGGGTTTTTTGGTTCCGGAAAATCGCATCTCCTGAAAATCCTTGCCTTGCTATTAGAAAACCGTTCTATTGACGGGACACCCGCGCTTGACCTGTTCTTACCGAAATGCGGGGATAACGAAATCCTCCGGGGAGATCTAAAAAGAGCCGCGGCTATCCCGTCGAAATCTATAATTTTCAATATCGATCAAAAGGCGGACGTCATCAGCAAGTCGCAGGTCGATGCCTTGCTTTCGGTGTTTGTGAAGGTGTTCGACGAAATGTGCGGCTATTACGGCAAGCAGGGCCACATTGCCCAATTTGAACGTGATCTGGACAGCCGCAATCAATATGAGCCATTCAAGGAGGCATATAGGGGAATTACAGGGCAAAAATGGTCTTTTGGCCGGGAGCAGGCCCTTCTTGAAGCCAAAAACATTGCCAAAGCTTATTCAAAGGCTACCGGGTCGGATGAACATGAGGCAGCCGGCATCCTAGATAAATACCGCAGCGAGTACAAAGTCTCCATCGAAGATTTTGCCGAGCAGGTGAACATGTTCATTCAAAAAAACGGGTCTGATTTTCGTCTGGGCTTTTTTGTGGACGAAGTGGGTCAGTATATTGCCGACAACATCAAGCTCATGACCAACCTGCAGACCATTGCCGAAAGCCTGGCTACCCGCTGCCACGGTCGCGCATGGATTATTGTAACGGCCCAGGAGGACATGGACAGGGTGGTCGGAGAGATGGAAAAGCAGCAGGGCAATGATTTTTCCAAGATTCAGGATCGCTTTGTCAATCGAATGAAGCTGACCAGCGCGGATGTTGCCGAAGTGGTCCAGAAACGGCTTCTGCTCAAGAACTCGCACGGCGTGGAAACCCTGGGCCATGTCTATAACGAGCAGGTCAATAACTTCAAAACCTTGTTTGATTTTGGCGACGGCTCCCAGACCTACCGGAATTTCAAGGACTGCGACCATTTTATCCACGCATACCCGTTCATTCCTTACCAGTTCACCCTTTTTCAGGCCGCTATTCAAGACCTTTCCCTGCACAATGCCTTTGAAGGTAAACACAGTTCAGTGGGGGAACGGTCCATGCTGGGGGTGTTTCAGCAGGTAGCCATCCGTATTGCCGAACAGGGCATCAGAGAACTGGCCACATTTGATCTCATGTTTGAGGGAATCCGGTCCGCCCTTAAGGCTCAGATCCAAAAGGCGGTTCTGGTGGCGGAAAGAAATCTGGGGAACGATTTCGCCGTACGAGTACTGAAAGCGCTCTTCCTGGTGAAATACGTGAAGGGATACAAGGCCACGGTGCGCAATATCAGCATCCTGATGATGGACAATTTGGATCGCGATGTGTCCATTCTGCAAAAACAGGTAGAGGAGGCCTTGAACCTCCTTGAGCAGCAGACCTACATTCAGCGTAATGGCGACATCTATGAATACCTCACCGATGAAGAAAAGGATGTTGAACAGGAAATCAAAAACACGGACGTTGAAAATTCCGATGTCTCCGATGAACTGGCCAGACTTGTTTTTGACCATACACTTAAAACCAGGAAGATCCGGTACGATGAAAACGGACAGGATTATCCCTTCTCCCGCAAGCTTGACGACCGGCTGTTTGGACGCGAGAATGAACTTGGCGTTCATGTTGTCAGCCCCTTTCATGAAAATGCGGGGAACGAAACCATGTTAGGCATGCAATCCATGGGCCGGGATGAACTTCTCGTGATCATGCCGGCAGATGAACGTCTGGTTCGTGACCTCCTCCTCTACAAAAAGACGGATAAATATGTCAGACAGAATATCAGCCTGACCCAGCAGGATACGGTCAAACGCATCCTCACAGAGAAAAGTTTTCAGAATAGAGAACGATACAAAGGTCTCCAGGAGCGGACAAAAGAACTCTTAGGCGAGGCAAAGCTCATAAACAACCTAAAGGCATTTGAAATCGGCAGTTCAGATCCTGTAACAAGAATTACTCAGGGGTTTTACGACCTGTTACGCAACGCCTATCCCAACTTGAACATGCTTCGCGGCATCACATACACCGAGCAGGACATTCCAACCTGTCTGCAATCCATGGGTGCCACCATGTTTGGCGATGACGAAAACATGATGAGTGAAGCGGAACAGGAAATGATCTCTTTTGTTCAGGGGAAGAGGCGGGCCGGCGGACGTACCACCCTCAAAAAACTCGTGGAGACCTTTGAACGTAAACCTTACGGCTGGTATCTTGCCGCTATCCTCTGTATCCTCGCAAAGCTTTGCGCCAGGGAAAAAATTGAGGTCCGAGCCGATGCCAACATACTTGAAGATGCCGCACTGGAAAAAGCCCTGCGCAATACACAAGGATATGATAATGTCATCCTTGATCCCCAGGTTGACTTCACCCCCTCTCAGGTTCGGCGCTTAAAGTCATTTTTTGAGGATTTTTTTGACAGGCCGCCCAAAGCCGGTGAGGCCAAGCCCCTCGCTAAAGAGACCCGCGCGGTTTTCGAGGACCGATTAAAAGCCATTGAAATCCTGGCTGCACAGGTATCAGACTATCCCTTCCTCACCATATTAGCGGAACCCATCAGACAGATCCGGGAGTTTGCAGGCAAAGAATACGCCTACTATCTCACGGAACTGTTTGACCAAGAGGACGTACTTCTCGACATGAAAGAAGATGTTCTTGGTCCGGTCTTCCGGTTCATGAGCGGCCCGCCAAAGACCATCTACGATGAAGCGCGAACGTTTTTGATGGAACAGGAGGCAAATTTTTCCTATGTAGAGGGCGATGAGCCCGAACAGATTTCCGAAATCCTGTCCGATCAACACTGTTTCAAAAACAATCGGATGCAGCAGGTGAAGGGATTGGTGGATACAGTAAAGAAGAAGGTGGCTTCCCAGATTGAAGAGGAAAGGACGAAAGCCAAGGATGCTGTCCTGTTCCTAAAGAAACGTATGGCCTCCATGAACGAATACCGGGAAATTTCACAGGACTATCAATACCAGTTGAATCTGCCCTTTGACAGGTTCATCCAGACCCTCGAACGACAGACCTTGCTCGCCGTGATTCGCGACCGGCTTCGAAACTTTGAAGATGCCGAATATCAGGCACTGCTTGCAAAAATGTGTGAATTTAAGAGGCTTGAAACTGAAAAGGCCCACCCGTCTGGAAAGAATGGAAAAAGTGAAGTGAAGGACCCCAAAATCGACTATGTGGCCGGTAAACACATTCGTATCGCCTTTCGTAAGCCATGGCTTGCAGACGAAGAGGATATTGTCAGCTACCTGAGCGAGCTTAAAAAAGCCATGATGAAAGAAATTGAGGCAGGGAAGCGGATACAGATTTAGGCTGTAGGCTATAGGTTGAACCGCTATTTCATTGGAGAAACACCATGATTGACAAACTGAAATTGACAGACTTCACTGTGTTCAAAGCGCTGGAAATAGACTTTTCATCAAAAATTAATGTGATCATAGGAGAAAACGCAACAGGGAAGACCCACCTGTTAAAAGCCGCCTACGCGCTTTGCTCTGCTAATAATGCGCTTAAGGGAAAGCGCGAAGTAGAAGATTCAGAACTGACTGATGCCCTGTCGGAAAAACTGGTCAATGTGTTCAAGCCGATTGAAAATAAACTGGGTAAATTACGAAGTCGTGGACCCTCCGGGGACAGCTGTTTCTCGGCGCGGTTTATTGACAAACAGATATCCGCATCGTTTCATACAAATTCTACAAGCATAAAAGATGTCAGCAGTAAAGAGTATGAAAATTATGGTTGGGAACCAGTGTTTATCCCCACTAAGGAAGTTCTATCCTTTATGGAAGGCTTTGTCAGTCTTTATAATAAATATCGTTTGTCATTTGATCAGACATATTACGATATTTGCTCTCTCCTGGACCTGCCCGTTATCCATACTGATCAGCTTGATGAGAAATCAAACTGGGCAATGGATGAAATAAAAAAAACTATTGGTGGGAAATTTATATTTCATGGTGGAGGAAGAGTTACCTTTATAGTCGGCAAGAATGAACTATCAGTCAATGATACGGCCGAAGGTTTTCGTAAAGCCGGGATACTTTATCGTCTCCTTGAGGTTGGCGCTATTCGACCCGGTGTATCCGGTACGCTTTTCTGGGATGAACCTGAAGCCAACCTGAATCCAAATCTGATGAAGCTCCTTGTTGAAATCCTTCTGGAACTGAGTCGGAAGGGCCAACAGATCATTCTGGCAACCCATGATTATGTCCTGCTTAAATGGTTCGATCTCCTCATGGATAGAAGCAGGGACGACCACGTTCGCTTTCATGCGCTATATTTCGACGAAGAATCCGGCGAAGTAAAATTACAGAGCACTGATGATTATCTACAGATTGCACCCAATGTTATTGATGAGGTTTATGCTGAACTCATAAACGAAGATATAGATCGTTCCATGGGAGGCCTGGGGAAGTGAAGATAGAACGTGACGGATTTGAATTTGATTTTACTGATGCAGTTGATGTCTTTGTGTTTGATGAGAAGGACAAAGCGAAAGCGACCTATCACGGCTTATCCCATGCAATGAAGGCAGTAGATCTTATTGTTGAACTTCCGGGCGACTATTTATTCGTCGAAGTTAAAGATTTTCATGCTCCCGGCTACTATAACGACAATGAGCACTTCAACCATTTGCGTGAAGTATTGAAATACAAATACCGCGACTCCTGGTTGTACCGATGGGCTGAAGATAAAATCGATAAACCCATTCGGTATGTATGTTTGCTGACCTTGGAAAACGCTCTTATAAGCAGGATGGGCAAAGAGCTGAGAAAGCAATTGCCGCCAGATATGCCGGTCGATCGATGGCAAAGAGAAATTGCCTCCGGGTGTGCGATTGTAAATTTGGAGCGTTGGAATAGCAGATTTACAAAATGGCCGGTAACCCAAATAAGCGAAAATGATGATCGCTGAGAACTGAAAGTTTTCAATAAGATGAAAACATCCAAACTGAAAAAATTTGCCCAGTATGCCAGGCGCACTCTTATTGAGCAGGTGTCGTCAAAACTGAAGCTTGTTCTAAAACTGGAGAGTGCGGCGCGGCGTGAAAACGATAAAGCGGTTGCTGATCTGGAAAAACAGATTAGACAGAGTTCCGATGAACAGATGGTAGAAAAAATTGCCTACGTCTGGTTCAACCGCTTCTGCGCCCTTCGCTTCATGGATGTCAACCGCTTTAATCCTGTGGGTGTACTCTCCCCTATTCCGGGGCAGTTCCAGCCTGAGATTCTCGCGGAAGCCAAAATGGGCGTGATGGATGAAACCATGATTCCCCGGGATGTTCAAGAGAAGGTGACGGGTCTTTTGAATGGCGCCGTTCCATCCGCCAATCCCCAGAATGAAGCTTTCCGTCTCCTGATCGTGGCGGTCTGTAATTATTACAGTCAAATCATGCCATTTCTTTTTCAGAAAATCGCCGACTATACCGAACTCCTCATGCCGGATGATCTCCTCTCCGGCAACTCCATACTCGCCTACACGCGGGAGGCCCTGACACCTGAGGCCTGCGAGAACGTGGAAGTCATTGGCTGGCTTTACCAGTTTTACAATTCCGAGAAAAAAGATCAGGTCTTTGACGGGCTCAGGAAGAACAAAAAAATCACGCCTGAAAATATCCCGGCAGCCACTCAGCTTTTCACCCCCCACTGGATTGTGCGGTATCTCGTGGAGAATTCCCTGGGCCGATTATGGATGCTGAACCGGCCGGACTCAAGACTCATCGACCGCATGGAATATTATATCCGACCCGATGCGTCAGAAAAGGGTGGTGACGAACATTTCATCAAAATTTCTACTCCGGAAGAGATCAAAATATGCGACCGTGCGTGTGGGAGCGGTCACATACTCACCTATGCCTTTGACCTGCTCTATGCCATCTATGAGGAAGAGGGCTATGATGCCTCCCGGATCCCCGGTCTGATTTTGCAGAACAATCTCTACGGCATTGAGATTGATGAGCGGGCCGGCGAATTGGCCGCCTTTGCTCTCTTCATGAAAGCAAGAGAGAAATACCGCCGCTTTTTCAAAAAGCCGGTACAGCCCAATATCTGCGTGCTCAGGAATATCGAATTCCCGGAAAACGACCTGGCCGCATACATGGACGCCATCGGCCGAGACCTCTTCACGGTCAACCTCCAGACCTTGCTTCACCAGTTTCGAGAGGCTGACAACTTCGGTTCGCTCATCCGCCCGGCAGTGACCAATGTGCGGGATATCCTCAAGATTCTCAAAAGCCGGGGCGTAGGCGACAACATGTTTTTGGCCAATACCCACGAAAAGGTCCTCACTGCCCTTAAACAGGCGGACTATCTCAGTCCCAGGTATCATGTACAGGTTACAAATCCGCCTTATATGGGTGGGAAGGGGATGAACGGACGGTTGAAGGTATTCGCTCAGGAAAACTATCCTGACAGCAAATCGGACCTGTTTGCCATGTTTATGGAGCGAAATCTTGACATGACCGTGAAAGCCGGTCTGGTGGCCATGATCACCATGCAGAGTTGGATGTTCCTTTCTTCCTTTGAAAAACTCCGTGAGAAGATTCTGAGAAACAATACCATTCTGTCTATGGCCCATCTTGGCGAACGCGCCTTTGACACTATTGGTGGCGCGGTGGTTTCAACCACGGCGTTTGTTATTGGGAATTTTAAGCAGCCTGAATTCAAAGGTGGGTATCTTCGTTTGATCGACGGAGGAAATGAGAGGGAAAAGTATGAAATGCTGCGTGGCAATCTTCCTGTCGGGGGATCACCAAGGCCTGGAGGGTTTTATGAAGCATCTGCCTCTGATTTCAAGAAAATCCCTCGATCACCGATTGCGTATTGGATAAAGGGTACAGATCTTTTTGAGCAAAAGATACTTGGAGATGAATTTGTTTCGGGAGGAAGAAATAAAACCCATAACAATGAGAAATATTTGAGATATTTTTGGGAGGTTAGAAAAGATTCCCCTTATTGGGCAGGTTATTTGAATGGCGGGGCGTTTAGGAAATATGCAGGTAATGAACTGGAGGTTGTTAACTGGTCAAAAAGTGCGCAAGAGGTTTACGACTTACATGGTGGGTTGTGCAATCCAAAATTTTGGGATAAAGAGGGAATTACTTGGTCGCTTGTAACTTCTGCAATTAACAGTTTTCGCATTAAGCGAGTACATTTATACTACAGTTCTGGGTCACCAACTATTTTTAATCAAAGTTTTGAATGTGACAAGAAAGCACTAGCTCTTCTCAACACTCCTATTTCACAATACTACTTGAAGGCCATAAACCCAACTTTGAACACAACTGTAAGCGACGTTCTTTCTTTGCCTTTCATAGACGAAAGAATACCTCAGTCCGTGGAGGAAAGAATTGATTCTTGTATCATCCTGAGCGAAGCTGACTGGGACTCCTATGAAACTTCCCATAAATTCTCGTCTCTACCCATCTTCTCTCCCGAAAACCGCCAACCCACGCTGGCCGCCGCCTACTCCTCACTACGCAATCAATGGCGCCAGGCCACTCTCGAAATGCAAGGCCTGGAAGAAGAAAACAACAGCATTTTCATCGAAGCCTATGGCCTTCAGGATGAACTGTCCCCGGACGTCCCTCTGGAAGAAATCACCCTGGCCTGCAATCCCCATTACCGCTACGCTACCGGAAAAACAGAAGAGGAATATGAAAAACTCTTCCTGGCCGACACCATGAAGGAATTTCTCTCCTACGCCGTGGGCTGCATGTTCGGTCGCTACTCATTGGACAAACCCGGTCTCATACTTGCTAACCAGGGCGAATCGATGGAGGATTACCTGGAACAAGTCCCAAATCCCTCCTTTGAACCGGACAGGGACAACGTCATCCCCATTCTGGATCAGGACTGGTTCATGGACGACATGGCCGGACGGTTCCACAGGTTCCTGCGGATTACCTTCGGGGAAACCCATTACGAGGAAAACCTGGCCTTCATTGAAAAGGGCATCGGAAAAGATATCCGCAAATATTTTCTCAAGGATTTCTACGGGGACCATCTCAAACGCTACAAGAAACGGCCCATATACTGGCTCTTCTCCAGCCCCAAAGACAGTTTCAACGCCCTTATCTACATGCACCGCTACCGACCGGATACGGTCTCGGTGGTCCTGAACGACTACCTGCGCGAATTCCGAACCAAGCTCATGGCTCGCCGAGAGCATCTGGAACAGATAAGTATCAGCGCCTCCGCATCCAGCGCAGAAAAAACCCGCGCTCTCAAGGAGATCGAAAAACTCAAAAAGACAATCGATGAGCTGGACAACTACGAACGTGACACCCTCTACCCTCTGGCCGCCCAAAAGGTGGAGATCGATCTGGACGACGGGGTAAAGGTCAACTATAAGAAATTCGGCAAGGCCTTGAAAAAGGTGCCGGGGTTGAGTTCATAAGGATTTATGCCCCGGTGAAATAAAAAAGGATAACATTTCACTGGGTAAAATTGTTGAGTGAAAAACGATTGAAACAAAAATATCTGTTTAAGAAGGAAGAGCTTTTTCTCGAAGGGCATAATGTCTCAAAACGAAAAACAGAAATGACCAAAATACAAGAACCCCTCATACGCGTCTTCAAAAAGCACCGAATCGTCTTCTGGTACGATGCAAAGAAGGAATTGCGAAGCGATTTTAAAGCCCTTGACCTGCCGGATGTGAATAAGATCGAACTGAACAACAACGAATTCGGCGTCAAGCACCGCATCCTCCGACAGGAACCGGACGCGAAATTCCTCCTGTATCACGAAGGCCCGCAACCCGATGATCTGAATAACTGGCTGTTGGATGTCTTGCTGGCGCATGGTGAATTCCGAACGGATCAGGCCTCCATCTATTTGAGTGAGCTGGCCCTCGGTCCTGAATTTTCTGACCTGGTGCGAGACCACTTAGAGTTCTTTAATGCAGTCAAACGCAGGGAAGCCCTCAAGGCATTGGTGAAACCGGACGACACGCCGGGGGCGATTCGAACAAAAATGTTAGGTGTCTGCTGCGCGACCGAACCGCGGGTGGATATGATCCTTGAAAGTCTCTTAGACGAACTGTCCAATGAACGGGATGACAAGTTCAGGCTCCTGGCCCGTTGCGGCCTTGAAACGTTTCTTTGGGAACAGCTCAAGCGTTTCTATGGGTATGAATCCGAGACAAAAGGCGTTGAGGATTTTATGATCAGCCTCTTTAAATCATGCTATGAAACAGAACTCGGTACACCGGCCCTTCTTGCAGGCGAAGCCATGGTCTTCCTGAGACGGTGGAAGGATTCCATTCGTCACTGTTCCGCTTTTGAGAAACTGTCCGAAACATGTGCCGATATCCTCTCCATAGAGCAGGATCTCCAGAAGCGGGATTTCAGGTCTCTGATGGATCTGGATTATTTTCGGCTCATTGACCAGAAGATTATCAGTGATCTTGTCCGGTCAGTGGCGGAAAGGACCTTGGGCCATGGTGAGTGCGTCGCATTGATCCGAAACCGGCGGCAGAGCCACTGGTATCCTGAATTCAGCCATCTTTATGAGGCAGTGGCCTATGCGGCCATGTTCATCCATGAGCTTGAGGCCATGGATCTGCAGACAGAAGACATGCCATCCGGCATTGAGCGTTATGCCGCCTTGTGGTACCGCGTGGATCAACTGTACCGAAAATTTATTTATCACGCCCGCAGTTCGGGACAGACATCACTCCTGGAACAACTTGCCATTCATATTGAAGACCTTTACACAAACCGCTACCTGTTGCAGGTCAATGACAACTGGCAGCGTGTCGTGGATGGATGCCGGAGCTGGGATTACCATATGTCTCTGCAAAGACGTTTCTTTGGTAAATGGGTCAAACCCTACCTCGTCAAGAATAAGAAGATCTTTGTTATCGTTTCAGATGCGTTGAGATACGAAATCGGGGAGGAACTCCTTCAACTGATCCGAGGAGAGGACCGGTATGACGCCGCCATTGCGCCTATGTTGGCCATGGTGCCCAGCTACACGCAGCTTGGAATGGCGGCACTTCTGCCCAATCAGACATTAGAGTTGACGGATAACGGGACGGTTCTGGTGGATGATGTCAGCACCCAGGGCACGGAGAACCGGGGTAAAATTCTCACAAAGGCTGTTCCCGGCGGCGGCGCTGCAATTCGGACCGAAGATCTCTTGGCTTTAAACAAGGAAGCGTGCCGTGAACTGCTTCGTGAACACCACGTGGTTTACATCTACCATAACCGTATCGATGCGGCAGGAGACAAGAAAGACTCCGAAGAACGGGTATTTGAAGCGGTGGAAAAAACCCTGGAAGAACTCATCAAAGTCATCAAGAAACTTACGGCCGCCAATGCCAACAACATGCTTATCACCAGCGATCATGGGTTCATCTATCAGCATCGGCCCATTGACGCGTCCGATTTTGCCGATGCCGAGCCTACCGGTGGAGAGCTCCTTTATCGCGACCGCCGGTTTGTCCTCGGAAAAGGGCTGAAAGCGCACGCCAGCCTTCGATTGTTTAAGGCAGAGACCCTTGGGCTGGCGGGAGATATGGAGATCCAGATTCCTAAATCCATTAACCGGCTGCGGCTGAAGGGATCCGGCAGTCGGTTTGTCCATGGGGGCGCATCGCTCCAGGAAATCATCTTACCGGTGATCAAGGTGAATAAGAAACGACAGAGCGATGTTTCCCGTGTGGATGTGGATATCCTTCGACAGGGCAGCACAATGATCACCTCGGGTCAGCTATCGGTAGCCTTCTATCAGACAGACCCTGTGACCGATAAGAAACAGAAACGCGTTCTGCGGGCCGGGATATACACAAAAGAGGGTGAACTGATCTCCGATCGCCATGAACTCATATTTGATTATCGCTCCGATAACCCTCGCGAAAGAGAGATACAGTTGCGATTTCTTTTGAGCCGAAAGGCCGATGAGGCCAACGACCAGGAGGTGATGCTTCGACTCGATGAGCAGCAGCCGGGCACATCTCATTTTAAGGAATACAGGACCCTTACCTACACCATACGACGGTCGTTTACCAGTGATTTTGATTTTTAAAGGACGGGTGACATGAACAAGCTTGACGACAAGATAAACGATCATTTTTCGGGCCTGGTAGTCCGCAAAGACCTGGTCAAGATCGTTAAGGGGAACGCCATTGTTCCATCCTATGTTCTTGAATATCTCTTAGGTCAGTATTGTGCCACGGCTGATGAGGCGAGTATTAAGACCGGCATTGAGACCGTCAAAGAGATCCTGCGCACCCATTATGTGCACCGAAACGAGGCAGGGCTCGTCAAGTCGATCATCAAGGAAAAGGGCCGGCACAAGGTGATCGACAAGGTTGTCGTGGCTTTGAATGACAATGCCGGGGTATATGAGGCTGCTTTTTCCAATCTGGGGGTAAAAAAGGTCCTGGTCGATTCAGATACGGTGAAGAAACATCCCAAGCTCCTGGTGAGCGGTGTCTGGTGTATTGTGGACCTCGAATACGATATAGTGGAAGATCCAAAGGCAAGTCCATGGGGACTGGAGACTATTAAACCGATCCAGGTATCACGGTTTGATTACGACGGCTATATCGAGACTCGTAAAGAGTTTACGACAGATGAGTGGATCGACCTGCTTCTGCAGAGCATCGGTTTCGAACCGGAAATGTTCGGCCATCGCAGCAAATTGCTTCAACTCGTCCGGCTGATCCCTTTTTGTGAAAGAAACTATAACCTCATTGAGCTGGGACCCAAAGGGACAGGAAAGTCTCATATCTACTCGGAATTCTCGCCCCATGGGATTCTGGTATCCGGAGGCGAGGTGACCGTTCCCAAACTCTTTGTCAATAATTCGACAGGGAAGCTGGGTCTGGTCGGTTATTGGGATGCCGTAGGGTTTGACGAGTTTGCGGGAAAGAAAAAACGCCCGAACAAGGCCCTCGTTGATATCATGAAGAACTACATGGCCAACAAATCCTTCTCCCGCGGAATTGAAACCCTGGGCGCCGAGGCCTCCATGGTCTTTGTGGGCAACACTCAGCACACCCTTCCCTATATGCTCAAACATACAGACCTGTTCGACGATCTTCCCGAGGCATACCATGACTCTGCATTTCTGGATCGCCTCCATTTTTACATCCCAGGCTGGGAAGTGAATATCATACGCGGAGAAATGTTCTCTGAAGGTTACGGTTTTGTTGTTGATTATCTGGCCGAAATCCTTCGAACCCTTCGAAATCATGATTTTTCCCAACAGTATGCCGGCCATTTTGAATTGCTCGCCGATATTACCACCAGGGATCGGGATGCCGTGAATAAGACCTTTTCCGGCCTCATGAAGATTCTCTTTCCTCACAAAGAGGCAACTGCAGCGGAAATTGAAGAGATCCTCCGGTTTGCCATTGAAGGCCGCAAACGAATCAAAGACCAGCTCCTGCGCATTGATCAGACCTTTGAAGCGGTCCGATTCGGGTTTACACGGATCGGGCAAAAGAAATCTACACTTGTTCAGACTATTGAGGAAAAACAGTATCCTCAACACTACCATCAGGATCGACCGGGCGAGATGGAGGAAGAAGAACCCCTTAATATTAAAGAGGCAGGGGAGTTAGCGAGCGGTGGCTTGTCCCGGGCCCGGGTACCCATGGAGCAGCATCTCGTTTTTCAGGAAAACCAGCGTGGCGTCAGTTATGACGGCCTATTCGGTTCTTACCTGAAAGGCGCCGTTAAAATCACCATCACCGATCCTTATATCAGGCTGTTCTACCAGACCAGAAACCTGATGGAATTCCTGGAAACCGTAGCGAAATTGAAATCCGATGACGAAGAGATAGAGGTTCATCTTCTGACCGTAGAAGATGAATTCAAGGGAGACCAGCAAAAAGAGCATTTGATGCAGATGCGGGAAAGTATCTGGGGTGCCGGCATCAAATTTGATTGGGAATTTGATAAAACCAACTCCCTCCATGCAAGGCATATCATTACGGATACCGGCTGGAAAATCATGCTGGATCGAGGTCTGGATATCTTTCAACATTACGATATGAACCAGGCCTTCTCCATAAACAATCGCTTACAGAAATATCGATCATGCAAGGCCTTTGAGCTCACATACTTGAAAGAGCAATCAAAAACCTAAACAGGAATAAAGATCCAGGGAATACATCCCTATAATTATGGACTGCCGTTTTAAATCCAAAAAGAGGGCGTGAAATGACAGAGAAAAGGAATAAGAAGAAAATCAAAAGGGAGTTGCCGCCGGTCGGGACAGTGCTTACAGGGCATTTTTTTGGTGAGCCATATGAGGCTAAAATTGTTAAGGATAAAACGAGGCCAACGGGAAAAGCCATAAAATTGCATGGGAAGGTTTATCCAAGTATGACTGCGGCGGCCAAGGCAATTACAAAGCAAGAGACAAATGGTTGGCGCTTCTGGAGATTCTAACAGACGATTTGAATTGCCGCGACCTTAACTAAAAAGGAAAAACACTCTCGTAAAATTCTGATAATTCCTGCAGGGTTGATTTCCCCGTCTGTTTTGCATATGATGCGATGTAAAATAGCCTTAATCCCACAGGTCGAAATGGTGTAGGGAGCACCGAGCTGAAACGCATATTGCGCCCCTTATAATATCTCGGGCCGCAAACCAGCATAAACAACATAAAAGAAAAGGAGTTTA
>JACKQG010004632.1_pt1 | contig 15840 bp, 6 predicted proteins | sample 8237621 | NCBI WGS metagenome assembly JACKQG01 (sample SAMN15677084, study PRJNA649215) | marine metagenome | biome: marine; feature: Black Sea; material: saline water; isolation source: suspended particulate matter (SPM) from the Black Sea western gyre | collected 2013-06-09/2013-06-10 | depth... | reverse complement strand
AGACCGTCGTGGTCCTGCGTAAACAGATTCGAGTCTCCTCGTACGTGTAGTTGACCGGTTGCCCCAAATCATCGGTTGCATCCCAGATTACTGATTTGTACCCAGCATCCTGCATTTCTGATAACAGAATTGCCACTCTCCTACCAAGTAGGTCGTAAACCGTGAGTGAAACCAGTGATCTATTTGGTAATTCATAGCAAATTTCTGTAACTGGATTAAATGGATTAGGATAGTTTTGATATAGAGTGTACCCATCAGTAAACATATCTCTATCAGGTTCGATAGAGATTACCACAACATCATTGTAAACAGCTAAACCGCCCCCGGTCCCGATCCACTTATTCCCGCTGCCATCAATTGCTATTGACCTGACATCGTTATCAGGCAAATCCGAATTGGAGGTGTCGTATACTGTCCAATTAGTACCATCAAAGAAAGCTAAACCTTGACGAAAAGTCCCAATCCATTTATTCCCGCTGCCATCGATTGCTAAAGAACTTACGAATTCATGAGGCATACCCGAATTGGAGGTGTCATAAACCGTCCAGTTAGTTCCATCAAAGAAAGCTAAACCGCCGCTTTGTGTCCCGAGCCACTTATTCCCGTTGCTGTCAAATGCTATTGAACGTACAATATTAGAAGGCAAGCCTGAATTGGAAGTATTATAGACTGTCCAATTAGTACCGTCAATGACCACCAAACCACCCCGCGTCCCGATCCACTTATTATTATTTTCGTCTATAGCGATTGAATGGACCCAGTTATCAGGCAAATCCGAATTAGAAGTATTATAGATTGTCCAACTGGTACCATCAAAGCAAGCTAAACCATGATGATAAGTCCCGATCCAGGTATTCCCACTACTATCAACAGCCATTGCATCGACAAAAATGTCAGTAGTATGCACTGTCCAGTTAGTACCGTCGAAGAAAGCTACACCTCCAAATCCAGTCCCGATCCATTTATTCCCGTTGCCATCGATTGCAATTGACATGACATCGTTATCAGGCAAACCCGAATTGGAAGTGTCATAGATCGTCCAATTGGTACCATCAAAGGAAGCTAAACCACTTTGGAAAGACCCGATCCATTTATTCCCGCTGTTATCTATAGCTATTGAACTGATATGATCATGATGCAAACCCGAGTTATCAGTGGTGTACACCACCCATTCCGGATTTTGGGCAAAATTGATAGAAAAAAATGATAGAAACAAAAAGATGGAAAATAGTAATCCACTGGTTTTCTTTTTAATTCCTCCGAAAAAAGATAACGATCGTATCGGGGTGTCGCAATTTTCGGTATAAGACCGGTGAAGCATGATACTATTTGAGCAGAATCATCTTATTAGACTGAACAAAATCATCTGCTTTTAACTGGTAAACATATATTCCTGCACTGACAGGTTTTCCCATATCGTTGGTTGCATTCCAGTTTACCGATTTGTAACCAGCATCCTGCATTTTTGATATCAGAATTGCCACTTTCCTACCAAGCAGATCGTACACGGTGAGAGAAACCAGTGATCTCTCCGGTAATTCATAGCGAATTTCAGTGACCGGATTAAATGGATTGGGATAGTTTTGATTCAGGGCATAGGCCGCTGGCAGATCTGGTTCGGTAAATGATATGCCCACAGTTGCACTGATTACAATCATCTCAGAAAACTCTGAAGTATTCCCATCCAGGTCAGAGGCAGTAGCGACCAGTAAATCGTCGGCTGCAATACCGGCTGCTTGTGCATTACCCAGATTGAATTGCTTATAGCCAATAGTGTGGTCGGTCGCTAAATACACATCATATCCCAGGAATGTTTGGCCGGACCCACCGGAATCAGATTTGAAAAACTCTACGAATATCGGGTAGGTTGAATTAACTGGATCGGAATCGACTTGATATTCGAAGATCAGATCACCGTTGTCATCAATACCGGCAGCTGTTATTTCAGGAAAATTCTGGAGATTATTCGGTCCTGTGTCAGCATCACCGGCATCATTGAGAGTCCGGCCATCGGTATATGGCCACGTTGTTGCCATACTCAAATCAATACCAAGTTCGCCATTGTGAAAAATTGAGTTACGGGATACTCTGTTACCCTGCAGCGGTGGACCATTAATACAGATACCGGTACTATTAAAAGCAATCAGATTCCCAGCATTTTCCTCGTTGCCTCCGATCTGGTTATCAGAAGCACCTAAATAAATATCTATTCCATTCTCATTGTTGCCCAACGGAATTTGTCCGGTTATATCAGTTCCAATAAGATTTCCCTGAACAATATTGCTGTCAGTACCGGAATAGCCAATGCTAATTCCCGCACGATTTCCGGAAATTAGGTTTGCAGCACCGGGATCGGTACCGCCGATTACATTGTTTGACGATCCTGATCTGAGCGATATGCCTGCACTGCCATTAGGAATTGTATCGGTACCAGTAGCATCTGTCCCAATAAAATTTCCCTGGACTGAATTATAGCTGGATAAATCCAATATATTAATGCCGATTCTGTCGTTTCCTGAGATCAGATTACCCGCACCGGTATCACTTCCCCCAATAGTATTATTGTCTGATTCGTTGATAGTAATACCATGGTGGAAATTGCCAATTGCATGTTGACCTGTTATATCGGTGCCAATATAATTGCCTGTTACAGTATTATTTTCAGTGTCAAATACATTATTCATACTCCCATCAATGCTAATACCCCCGTACTGATTGCCAGAAATGATGTTTCGTTCTGTCTCAGTTAAACCACCAATAACATTCTGCGAAGTTCCCTGCAAGCTGACACCTGCTCCATTGCCTAAGGCAATTGTTCCGGTAATATCAGTACCGATTTTGTTACCCGTAATTATATTTCCTGTTACCGGAAGTGCCTCGGCTAAAATTCCAATTCCTTCATATGTATTTCCCGAGATAACATTGCCTGCTCCTTCCACGCTTCCACCAATAGTATTATTGGGAGCTGTTATCGTAATTCCTGCTTCATTTGGTAATGCTAATGTTCCGGTAACATCCGTCCCAATTAAATTCCCCTGGATTATATTTCCTTCGGTCCCGGGCGAATCATCACCGAGCCAGATTCCTGCGCCATGTGTACCGGAAATCAAATTGCCGGCCCCCGGTTCGGTTCCTCCAACAAGATTATCTGGAGACGCGATGTTGATTCCATTTCCAAAGAGGGCTATTGTTCCCGTGACATCGGTACCAATATAATTACCCTGGATGATATTATTTGCTGCACCATCTCCGACATAGATTGCGGCATCGTTATTACCAGCAATTATATTTCTTTCAGTCGAGTTAATCCCGCCAATCTGATTGCCTGATGAATTATTTACTGCATATATCCCAACTTCATTCGGTCGGGCGGTTGTACCATTGACGTCTGTACCGATGTAATTACCCACAATGGTATTTTCACCCTGGAAAAACATATCAATACCGGCGTGTAAAAAGTTATTAATTACGAGTCCTTTTATAGTGGAACCGCCACTTCGAATATCGAGTCCAGCGGATTCACCGGCATTACTGCCGTCGATTTCAATTATGGGCGTTCCGGTGAAATCAGGCTCCGATGTACCATCGATAACCAGCGATTCATTTATATCCGGCAAAGCATAATTCGGTTGAATTGTATGTGGTCCAGTACCCGAAATATCAAATAAAATTGTATCGATGCCATAAGTGTAATTAGCCTGCTCAATGGCGGCCCGAAAAGTGCAATTTCCATAACCATCATTACAGATTCCGTCTGAAAGTTGACTATCGACACCATCACCCGTTGAAGTTACCGTAAAGGCAGTTTGAGAAAATACTGGAATGGCGGTCAGGAGTATTATTAATAAAGCAGGAAGCATTCTATGCCAAACATTTACTAAGAAAAAATTTAGATTAAATGTTTGGGACGATAATTGAATTTTTTTTGACATCGCCATTTTCTCCTTTTTGTTAATGAAATTTCCCCCGCTCCCAAATTAATAACGATTAAGCCGGTCTTATTACCCACGGCGGAAAATTTATGCTTGATGTAGTGATATTGCGAACCTCACTTTATGATAATCATTTTTCTGGTCTGCACAAAATTTCGTCCTGAGCCTGGTGAAGGATTACCTGGTCCGATTACACCGGGATCGTAGACATTAATCTGATAGAGATACATACCTGCGCTGACTTGCTGCCCCTGATTATCGGTCGCATTCCATTTTACTGATTTGTAGCCTGCGTCCTGCATTTCATTCACTAATTCGTTTATTCTACGTCCAAGCAGATCGTACACGGTGAGTGAAACCAGTGATCGCTCTGGCAATTCATAGCGAATTTCTGTAACTGGATTAAATGGATTGGGATAATTTTGGTTCAGGACATAGGTCGCTGGCAGATCAGTCACGGTAAGTGGTAAACCCACCATTGCACTGATTACAATCATCTCAGAAAACTCAGATGTATTACCAACTATATCAGAAGCTGTGGCAACAAGTAGATCGCCATTGATAATACCTGCTGTACCGGCATTCCCCAGGTTAAATTGTTTAATACCGGCAGTATAATCAGTATTCAAATAAACATCGTACTGCAAGTATAGTTGACCAGATCCATTAGAATCAGATTTAAAAAACTCAACAAATATCGGGTAAGCTGAATTCACTGGATCGGAATCGACCAGATAATCAATTATAAGATCACCGTTTTCATCGATACCAGCGGCTGAAATTTCAGGGAAATTCTGCAGGTTATTCGGTCCCGTGTCAGCGTCCCCGGCATCATTGGGTGTCCGGCCATCAGTATATGGTGGAGCTGACCCAAAACTCAGGTCGATGCCAAGCTCTCCATTATGAAAAATAGAATTACGGGCCAATCTGTTGCTTATGGCCAAAGAATTGTTGCAGATACCGGCAGCACTATTATAGGCAATCAGATTCTCGGCATTATCTACAAAGCCTCCAATCTGATTATTAGAAGCACCTCCATAAATACTTATTCCGTTTTCAGCGTTGCCCAACGGAAATTGCCCGGTTAAATCAGTCCCAATAAGATTTCCTTGCACGGTATTATTCTCAGCACCGGAAAATCCAATAGCGATTCCCCTGTAATTTCCCGATATCAAGTTACCGGCCCCGGAGTCGGTACCACCTATTACATTGCTTGATGATCCGGATCTAATTGAAATACCAGCGCTACCATTTGGTATCGTATCTGTGCCAGTGAAATCAGTTCCGACGTAGTTACCACAAACTATATTGTTGCTTCCCAGCGACCACATATTGATACCGATTGATTCATTGCCGGAGATCAGATTACCCTCACCAGCAATTACCCCGCCAATCACATTATTCTCTGTCTCAGTCATTATTATGCCCTGGTAATTTCCGATCGCCTGCAGCCCGGTTATATCGGTCCCAATATAATTACCTAATACAGAATTATTTACAGTAGCATATACATCATTCCAACGGCCATCAAGCACAATGCCATACTCGTTTCCAGAAATTATATTTCTTTCAGATTCCAAATAACCACCCACAATATTATTTGAAGCTCCTACTATGGTCACACCAGCCGTTCCATTTCCTAATGCAATTGTTCCGGTGATATCAGTGCCGATTTTGTTACCCGTAATTATATTTCCGGATACGAGTAACACTTCGGCATATATCCCGATTCCATTATTTGTATTTCCTGAGATAACATTACCGGCCCCCTCTGTAGTACCTCCAACAGTATTGTTGGCTGCAATTATCACAATTCCTTCTTCGTTCGGCAGGGCTATTGTTCCAGTTATATCTGTCCCGATCAAATTGCCCTGAATAATATTTCTTTCTGATCCGGGCGAATCATCACCGATCCAGATACCAGCACCAATTGTACCGGAAATCAAGTTGCCAGCCCCCGGTTCTGTTCCTCCAATCAGATTGTCTGGAGATGCGACAGAAATTCCATTGCCACCCAGGCTGATGGTCCCGGTGACATCAGTACCGATATAATTACCCTGAATTATATTATTTGATGCATCATCCCCAACATAGATGGCAGCATCGTTGTTACCCGAAATAATATTTCTCGTTTCAGGTTCAATACCGCCGATCTGATTTCCCGATGAGTTGCTAACCGCATAGATCCCGATTTCATTTGGACGGGCTACTGTACCGGTAACATCTGTCCCGATATAATTACCCACAATTGTATTACCGCCATAGTTAACCGCTTCAATACCAGCTATGAAAAAGCGGTTGATAACGAGTCCCTTTATTACAGACCCGCCACTATTAATACTTAATCCATTGCACACTCCGGCACTACTACCATTAATTTCAACTACGAGAGAACCATCAAAATCCGGCTCTGATGTTCCATCAATGACGATCGATTCAGTAATATCAGGAAAGGCATAATTCGGTTGAATTGTATGCGGTCCAACCCCTGCTATTTCAAACAGGATCGTATCGGTGCCATAAGTAAAGTTGGCCTGTTCAATGGCAGCTCGTAAAGTACAGTCACCAAAACCATCATTGCAGATTCCGTCTGAAAGATGATTGTCAACACCGTCTCCGGTGGAGTTTACTATAAAGGTGGTTTGAGAGAATAAAATTGCAGTATTAATGAAAGTAATGCTTACAACAATTAGGTTTTTTAACATGACTCAAACCTCTTACGATTTTAGAAATATCCGATCAACATTGTATAATAACGATTATAATATCATAATTACCCATGCTGAAGAAAGCTCAGGTCTGCTGGATACAAATTAGAATTGCACAGTAAGGCCTAAATTGAATGTCCGTGGCATACCAAAAAAAACACCGGCATTTTCGGCTTTGTGTCCAAAATCTTTTATATCATACAAGAAGGTTTCAGTAGCATCAGAAATGTAGCGTTCGTCCAGTATATTAAAAATATTGGCCTGCACTTCGATCCGGTCATCGAAGAATGGCAGTCTAAAGGTTGCATGAACATCGAGCAGAGAATAAGCCGGCATCTTCCAGCTTTGCAGATCATCGGCGGGATTCATCCTGACCCGGGGATCAAAATTGGCATAATAGCGATCGCAGAATTTGTACACAATTGATATCCTCGCACCTGGTAAGGGAAATATAGTACTGGATAAGGTCAACTGGGTTTGGGGTACATTGCCGACCAATAAATCTTTAACATAAAACGTTCTTTCATCCGAATAATCTTCATTCCACTTAATTGTAGTTGTCACATTGTTTTTCATTTTCCAGAAGCCAACAGTTAAAGAGGCATTGGTTTCAAAAAAGCTGATGGGTTTGAAGAAAGCTGACAGCTCAAATCCGGAATGAACTTCACCAACTTCTGGTAAACTATACTGGAACTCTACACCAGGATCATCAGTGTTCCCCCGGATATGGGTATGATTCTCCCAAATATGCTGGTAGATACTGGATCTGGTTTTCAGTCGGCCACCAAAACCTGAGATTGCCATACCAAATTCGATACTTGTGATCTTTTCATTCTTGAAATCCTGATTGTAGACAAACACATAATCATCGATTACCTGTTCGATAATCGGCACTTTTGAAATGGCTCCCAGATTTGTGAATATTGTAAATTCTTTAAAAAGACGATAACTTACTCCACCCTTCAGACTGCTACCCCTGATGTCAGGGGGATCAACCGAACGATCACTTAAAAAAACAGTATAATTGACTTTGGTAAGACTGGCTGAACTGTAGGCATTTAGGGCGTTATTCTGATAATCAATCTGCCCGTAGCCTGCTGCCCAATTCACTTGATATCTGAAATCGTAGTAGATCGCATCACCTAATTCTAATAGACCATCCCAACTATAGGCATCTCCTCCCAGAAGATCACGCACTTCACCATATTTTCTGACTTCGGCGTCACGCCAGTCAAGACCAAGCGATAATTTCAAATAATGACCATAGTGATAGGTTAATCTTGATATAGCGCCAACAGTCTCCTGGCGATGAACTTTATTAATTATGATACCGCTTGAAATATAGCCGCCGTAGGTGCTGTCATAGTGATCCGGGCTGGTATTCTCAGCAATAACAGCATTCCAGTCCAGATAGTCATCATCAGAATAAAAAACCTTTCCAAACGGTCGGGTTGAAATATCCAGGCCGTTTGAATAGTAGATCAGGGTGGTCAGATTCAATTTATCCGTCAATTTATAATACCAGTTGAGGTTGCCTTGCGGCCTATTATAGTAATGCTCGCGTTCGTAAATGATGTTATCGTTCTTGCGATCGTGCGTTTCATCATTCCAGTATTGTTTACCAGAAAAATTTTTATCAACATAACCCCAGGTGGAATTATACCTGTAACCCAATTCAGCATTTGAATTAATGATATCATCACTTATTCCTAATCGACGGGCATATTTATGATCATAGCTGGCAATCGATCGTCGGAAAGGATTGTTACCCCGTCGCAAAGGCACACCAAAAACAAAAAAATCCAAACGATGACTGGGATTGGGAGTAAAACTGAAACTCAAATAATAAGCCCAGGCATCAATCCAGGTATTCTCGATGTAGCCATCGCTGGTTTTATGAGCAACCGTGGCAGTTAATGAGAAACGATTTACGATAATTCCGGAATTGGCATTGAATATGGATTTCCGATATCCGTGACTACCGATCTCTTGTCTAAATTTTGCTCCGATTTTCCTCTGAGGATGATCAGTGATAATATTCAAGGTTCCACCGACAAAGGGTATCGCCAGGTTATCGGCGCTCAATCCTCGCTGAAGCTGGATCGATGATGTTATATCGCCGATACCTTCCCAGATCGACCACCTGGCATAGCCGTGTTCCATATCATTAACCGGAACCCCATTGATTAAAATAGCCATGTTACTCTGATCGAAACCACGAACATTTAGACGGGAGTCGCCAATTCCCCCTCCCTGATAAGTGGTAAATACACCAGGAACAGCTTCCAATGCCATCGGGATATCCCTTGACCCCAACCGGTATTTGATCTCTGCTTTTTCAACATTTGTGAAAGCTACCGGTGTTACTTCTTCTATTGCTCGGTCGGCAAACACTTCTAATGCGCTCATGTCGATGACTGAGCTTGAAAGTGGAACATCTATCATTATATCATCAGTGACTTCAATCGTTGTGCTGATTTTTTCATACCCGATAAATGACACTACTATCGTATGCACTCCTGGCGTGACATTGGGGATTGAGAAATATCCATTAAAATCAGTTATAGCTCCGGTAAATGTGTTTTTTAGATATACGTTAACATTAGGAAGTGGTTGCCCAGTTTTTGCATTTGACACAAATCCACTGATTATCGGGTTTGCTTTCTTGTCAGGAGGATTATTTACCTTTGAGATAACATATTGATCCCCAATTATTTCCCATTTCAAACCGGTATCTTCAACCATCATCGTAAGTAGTTCAGCCATATTGCATGAATCGCAATCAAATGATATCATAATACCCGCTATCTGCTGATCCTGGTAGATCAGGGGTATATCATACAGTTGAATTAAAGAATCCAGAAATGAATTAAGAGGAATATCTTTCGGATGAACATCGATTATTTTCAGGCTACTCTGAGCATACCCTCCTGCGCCAACAAGAAGTGTAAATAAGACTATCTGTCTTAGTTGTTTAATTCCCAATTCCTTCCAATAAATAACGGTATAATGTAGTATAAAATAAATTAAATAATAACCGGTATTAACAGGAGAACCGAATCAAGGATAACCAGTCGAACTGAAAGACTTCAGATATTCAACCGGTCAATAGATAGTATACTTTTTCTTTTCGCCAACAATCTTTCGTTGAACAAGGCTGGATAAAATCATCATGGTGGAGTCAAGGTCAGTCGTTTCAATTACTCCAGTAACGGTTATAATGGCCAGTGATGTATCAGCTAACTCAATTGATATATCATATTTTCGTTCAATTTCTTTACAGACCGTCAGTAGATCAGTCTGATTAAAAATTAATTTACCATGTATCCATCCGGGGTAATTGTCAAATGGAATACCCTGCACAGAATCCTGGAATTCTTCACCGGTAAATCTTACGAATTCTCCCTTTTTAATGCTAATTACGGTATCAATACTATCGATCTTTGATGAAATGGTTATCACCCCATCGTTAACAACAATTTCATATTCATTATCACGGGCTTTAACATTGAACTCAGTTCCTATGACCGTGATTGTAGCCTCGTCCAATCGGATGATAAACGGCAGTGAATTGTGTCGGACATCAAAATATGCTTCACCAGTTAAGCTCAGCTCGCGATGGGTGTCATTGAATCCCTTTTTATAAAGAAGTTTACTGGCATAATTTAATTGAGCACTTGAACTATCCGGAAAAGTAATAGTCAATTGTTCGGAATTAGCTGTGGAAAATGTTGTGGTCGTCAACCATGTCAGAACAACCGGTGAAATAAGAACTAAGCAAGCGATCATCACCGAAACGAAAGCAACCTGAACGGTCCGTGGAATGCGTCTTGTTTTAATAACTACCTGTTGCTCAACTGCCTGACGGTCGATAGCCAATTCGAGCTGTTGCCAGGCAATCCCGGTATCGGGTGGTTCAGGCAATTCAATTTTCGAACTTTGCTCCCAGATAGTATTCATTTCTTCGAGAGCCTGCTTACTCATCGAATACCTGTGCTTATTTGAAATCCATCCTTTCATCAGTTTTTCATTCAGCCATTTAATTTGCATATTCATCACTGCTTCTCATATATATAACGATTTAAACACCATTTTCATTTACATTAATTTTTTTTCTTAAAATTTTTAATGCCTTATATAGTTGATTCTCAACTGTTTTGATCGAGATAGAATTTATGACTGCAATTTCTTTATTACTGTAACCATCGATACGACTCAGAAGGAAAATAGCACGACATTTTTCTGGTAAATATTTATTAACTGCAGATTTGATCTGCTCCTCCAAAAAAGATAATTCTGTTGCAGATTCTGGATTATCATATTGCGAGCCAGCCGGAACAGGGATATCATCCCGATGCTTAAAGCGAACTTTTTCCCGCTTAATATGATCTAAAAACAAATTATAACTGATCCTCGATAGCCAGGCATAGAATGACTGATTCGGTCTGATTTTATTGCGGCTATTCCATACCCGTAAGAATGTATCCTGGACAATATCTTCAGTTAGACTGTAGTCATGAGTCCGGTACATAACTGAATTAAATAAGACAGGTTGGTAGGTACTAAACAATTCCTTGAAAGCTGCTCGATCAGAGGATTTGACCCTTTTTAACAGTTCTTTATCATTTATAAGCATGATCGGTACATAATATTTTACGATTAGTGGTTAATAATGCCAATTTGTATATTTTATCACTTATAAAAAGCCACACGCTTGTTTATAGATTATACCATCCGGTATCCGACAAATCGGTATTCGGATTCCATTACTTTGTACTATAAAATTTTCTTTCTGGTCGGTACAAACTCCTCTATACAAATTGAAAACATATGACAAGGATTTCAGAAAGGAATCAGAATGAGAAACTGAGGACTCATTAATTACAGAAGTACTAATTTAATCGCGCAAGAAGTGCTGGAATTTTTATCTCAAAGGTATTGTTTTGTTTAGAATTAGTCAAGTGGTGTTGGAATTATCATCTCACAGCACAATCAATCTTTAAAATAATTGGCCCTTTGGTATCAGATGATACTATTTGAGAAGGATCATCTTCTTGGTTTGCACAAAACATTGTCCTGAGCTTGTCGAAGAATCCCCTGCGCCGATCGCATGGGAGTCGTAGACCCTGATTTGGTAGAAATACACTCCGGAACTTACCGGTCGACCCTGGTCATTAGTCCCATTCCAGATGACTGATTTGTAACCGGCATCCTGTTTTTCTGATGTCAGGGTTGTCACTTTTCTGCCAAGCAGGTCGAAAATTGTGATTTGTACATCGGATCTATGAGGTAATTCATAATGGATTGTGGTTATCGGATTGAAGGGATTTGGATAATTTTGAAATAATTGATACTCACTGGGTAGCTGAGGTTGGTCATTAGTACTTAAAAGCTCATCTCCGGTTGTGAAACGGTAGATATCAGTGCTGGAAAATGGTTTCAGCGTCTTGATAAAAAGGGTATCACCGTCACCAAAGTTGAATTCAACATCCTCTGATTGGAATAACCGGTGGATAAAATTAACATTCCAAGTATAAATATAGTCATCATTCAAATGTTCGAAGAAATATACTATATCCAGATGATCAAGTATTCCCGGGCGGCCACCATCGGTAAATAGGTAAAATACTTCATTGCCGGTGGATTGTTCAAAGATCTTAAAATTTGTATGGATTCCCGGATTTGGCAATGGAAAATTATGCGCCTGCCCGAATTCAGGATTATCCGAGAAAACAAAATAATAATCATGGGGCATCTCTTCAGCATAGAGGTCAACGCTTGGAAAATCATATGTACTGACAGTGAATAAGTAGGTTGAATCGAGATTATTAATCGACCAGTCGATATTGTTTTCAGTCGTCCACCAGTATGAGCGTGATGGATCAAATTGAGCAGGATTAATATCGTGCAATAACAACCGTATTCCATCAAATTCCGGTCCTTGGGCGGTGCTGTCGAGCTGGCTGCAATTCGTTAAGACAAACTGATCCAGATCCAAATCTTTGACACTGTAGGTTTTAACTGAGCTGGAATCGTCAAAACTAACTTCATATTGATGCCCGGTCAATTCCGTTGAATCAATAATGTGAACCGCAAACAGGCCACTGGCTGAACCATATACATGAGCTTGCAGGGAATCGGGCATCGGATCGATGGTATTTACTACTGAAAATGTTTCACTGATCGACGAACTGATATCGGCATTGGCGACGACTTCCAATCTTAGCATGGCATGGGAAGAATTAGGAAGCTGTTTCGTATTAATGGTATAGCTGCCGGAGGTTTGAAACCCAGCTAAATTTTGCCAGACTGTATCCGCAGAACTATTAGTACTGCTATAGCTTAAAGTCACCGTGATGGCATCCCCATCGGCATCGCCGGCAAGCCAGTCAATAGTCAAATCGCCAGTAATTAGGTCACCGGCTTTGGGAACATTGGTGAATATAATCTGTGGTGGGACGTTCCCGGGATGATTGATGGTAAAAACTTCAGAGACGACGCCTTGGAAAGGATTGGAAGAATGCGTGAGTAGAATTTTATTGAAAATTCCATCAGGCACATCTGTGATATCCCAGGCATAGGATGTATAATCTGCAAATACCTGGTCAACATATTGCCACGACTGTCCATAATCAGAGCTGGAGTTTATCGTGATTAGGCCATCTGTTGCATCAGATACCCAGGTGATATCAATGGCATTATTGCTGTAAACTCCCATCGATGGACTAGTAAGACTGAGACTAACCGAATCCGAAGATAAGAAATTTAAATTGCTTAAAAATTCTGCCTTAGAAAGCAATTCATCAAGATCATTGGCATAAACAATAGCCATTACAGCTCTTTGGTCTGTACCGGCAGGTAATGGGAAATAACCGCTGCCATAAATGTAATCCCCATCTTCACCGGAGACTGGTTCGCCATTTTGAATTGAACCTGGTGTATTAAAGAATCCCGGCCGTATTAGATCCCATAATTCTTCATCATAGCTCATAGGAATGTTACCGGCAGGTGTAAAATAATAAAAACTCGTCAATCCGATTTCATCGGCATTATCACCCGATTCATCAATCAATAAGTTGTCTGCCCCCAGATCGGTAAAATAATTTATATATGCTCTGGGATTGATAATATCATACAGTATTGCACCATACTGATCCACCTGGCGCTGGCGATAGTGGATAAAGTAATTTTCGTCAATTAATCCATCCAGATCGTTGTCGATGCCATCATAGGCATTGGGATTAACCAACGCCTCATCCGGGGTTAGATAGATAAGGTTACCTTCAGCCAGGGAGGTAATACCGGGGACAATAGTGAGTTCGGTTCCGTTGGTGTTTATGGTAATTGAGGATGTATCAGGAATAGTAAACAGTGACCGGTTATATTGTTCATCGATCAGTACTATCTCAGAACCTGCCTCGATAATAATTGAATCGAAGCTGGATTCCGTAAAAAGGGGAGCTGGTGCATGGTTGGGATAATTACTATAATCACCGTCATTGTCGATTCCGTCATATGGATTACCAGGGCTTTCCAGTAACACTACCCCCATAAATCCCACCTGACCGATCCAACTAGGATTTCGATTAGTGCAGTTTTCGTCAAAATCGCCAGTAAAGATCACATTATGCTCAAGATTGAAAAAAGACCAGTCATCATCATATTCACCCCAGTCTTCCGTGTTGGTAACGCCGACATAAGTACCCATCAGGCCGCCAAAGACCATTTTCCGATAATCAGTCGTTCCTTCATTGTTTATTGTATAATCAAGAAATAACATATCTTCGAATCCACCAAAATCAGCTTGACGATAGCGGCATTCAATATTTATTCCCAGTCCATTGCGATTTAAATCAGTAGTGTCCGGTTTAAATCCAATATTCCAGATATTGTAATGAGAGAAATTGAACTCTTCATCATTGTTATCATCAAGTTCGTAATAGCTTTCAATTGTACCCTGGGTATTGAAGGGCCACTCAGTCCAATCGGTTGGCCAAGTTTGAGGATGGTTACTCATGGCAACGGTATCCTGGGTTGTATTATAAAAACCTGATAGCGGTTCAAATCCCCAGAATTCACCAGTTGGTGATTCTTCATAGCCACCTAATGTTGGGCGTTCGACTGGACATATCTCAACACTGTGAAAGACTATTGGATCATGTTCGACTTCGGCCCCTAAAAGAATGGAAAAATCGCCGATATAACCATTTGTTGGATACGGCCAAGCCCCGCGCGGACCATAATTCCGAGGTTGTCCAATTGTACCCCAGTTTCCAAAAATTGTATGAACCCGATTATTATCGAGAATACCTGCTCGCCGGAATTCAGCTCCGGATGCGTTCTGACAACAAGCTATTGTACATAAATAGATTAGTATAATCATTGATTTATTGACGAACTTAGAGTAATGATTATGCATACTTACCTCCTATGAGATTCTTAAAAATTTACCCTGTTAATCAATTAACTGATATTCCCCAAATCAATTCTTTGAAAAAGTTAGACATAAATTTTCTGAATAATAGCAATTTAACATAATTACCTCCCAATTTGCATGCTGCCTGGAAAGGAATCAGATTAAGAAACCGAGAACCTGCTAATTACTGAAGTACTGGATGATCGCACAATAATTGTAAGATTCTCTATCTGGAAAGTAGTGTAAAGATATGAGTTAATCAAGGAGTGTTGGATGGTGCAGAAATGGTGAAACAACCCTGCTATTAGCCTGTTTACCGGCGTTTCGGCGGTATGTTAAGGTTTGAATAGATTACAGAGAATATGGGTTAAAATCACCTGAAATCAGAAAGCACCTGAACAATGGTCAGGTGGGCAACCGTCGATAAAGCAGAATACGTATCCCACCGGTATCCGGAATTTTACTTTCAATAACACCATTCATCTACGCTAAGCTTTTTATCCATCATAATTCGACCGCCAAGAGATGAAGATGGACAATGAGTTTCTTCCTTATTTTAAAACAACCATTTTACAAGTTTGTGTGTAATTCCCGGCCCCGATTGCATCTGGAGCGTGGACTTTTATCTGGTAGAAATACACCCCGGCACTGACCAGTTGACCTTTATCATTTGTTGCATCCCATTGAATTGATCTATACCCAGCATCCTGTATTTCTGATACCAGCGCTGTCACCGTTCTGCCAAGCAGGTCATAAATAGTGATTTGGATTTCGGATCGATGGG
>JACKQG010004631.1_pt1 | contig 15843 bp, 12 predicted proteins | sample 8237621 | NCBI WGS metagenome assembly JACKQG01 (sample SAMN15677084, study PRJNA649215) | marine metagenome | biome: marine; feature: Black Sea; material: saline water; isolation source: suspended particulate matter (SPM) from the Black Sea western gyre | collected 2013-06-09/2013-06-10 | depth... | reverse complement strand
AATGACATCTGTGAGCGTTTGGAATGACATGAAAATGCAATTTTGCAGAACCCATTTTTATTATACCAATTTTGCGGATTTTGTTACTTTTTTTAATTTGTTGATTTCTTCTTCAAGAAACTGAATATCTTCTTCTGTTAGCATATCTACGATATTTTCCCAGTTGCCATAAAGTATTTCATTTCGCAATTCCTCATCTTGATAGATTTCCTCCAGCATAATCTGTTGAAATTCTGTAAAAATATACCCATCAAAAAGATATGCTTCTGTGGAACCATTTTCAGCATCAACAACAACATATTGAGAATAATCTTCTGGCTTTTGTAAAGATGATACAAAGATTATTGCCACCAAAATTACTGCAACTGCGGCGGTCGCTGCTGCGGATTTCCACCAATGTTTTATCCAAATATATTTTTCTCCAGTTTCTCTTGAGAAGGTATAGAAATTGTATTCAGGAATTAAAATGTTATCTTTATCAATCTCCACAAATTCTTCAGTAACAGAACTGACTTTTTCCCAATCTTCAAGCCGCTTCTGACAGTTTTTGCATTTACTGATGTGAAGAGATATTTCCTTTTTTTGTTTGGACTTAATCTCTTTATTCAGAAATTCTAACATTTCTTTATCAGAAATACATTCCATAATTAATTATCCTTGAATTCTAATAGATTATTTTTTTCTAAACTGGTTTTTATTTTTTGCATTGCGAAAAAATAGTTACTTTTCACAGTTTCCAAATTCCGTTTAAGAATTTTTGCAATTTTTTTGAATTTGAATTGGTTGTAATATCTAAGAAGAAAAACTTTCTTCTGCATTTTGGGCAATTTATCAATTATTTCATCTAATTTTACATACAATTCTTTTTCATATAAAATAGTTTCCGGGGTGTTTTTATCAGACAGAACTTGATTATTGGGATTTATTTTTGCTTGTGTTTTTTTGCTTTTATGAAAGTTATAGATATGATTTAAAGCAATACGGTAAAGCCAGGTTGAGAATTTGGATTCCCCTCTGAATTTATCAATATTTTGATATGCTTTCATAAAAATATCCTGAGTAACATCCTCAGCGTCTTCATAATTTTTTAACATCTTAATAGCCAATATAAATATTTTTTTATAATTTTCTTCTAACAGATAATTCAGCTCATTTTTTTCCATAAATCAAATTTCTGATTTTGCTTGATTAGACATTTTCTTCTTATGAAGGTTTAAAATATATTGAAAATAAACAATATCTTCGTCTCAACTAATATCAATCTAATTTGAAAAAAATCTTCAAATCGTATTCATAGATATTTCCCGACAGAGTATGTATTGTTATTGTATACTTACTAACTATATGAATGTAAATAGTATGATAAATATAAGTCAGAGATTGGACTTCTATAATAACTTCTGCCTTTTTATCAAATACTTAAAAAGTGCTTTATCATAAGGGGTGCTTGTATTTATTGGCACATAATCAATATAAGAGTTGTGACATTTAGAGGAAAAGTATTTTTTCATCTCTTCTACTTTTTGTAAATACATCTTCTTAATCTCCCAGGGTTGAGTAATAATTTCTTCTCCTGTTTCCATATCAATAAATCTCGTATTTCTACTATACTTGAAATTCAATTCCTGAGGGTCTAAAATGTGAAATACAATAACTTCATGTTTTTGATGGCGAAAGTGTTGTAATCCCATCATAATTTCTTCTGGTTCATCCAGAAGGTCTGAAATTAGGATAATCAAGCCGCGTTTCTTAATTCTATCTGCAAGATTATGCAAGATATTTGCTGTTTTAGTGATTGATTGTGGAGTAAGTTCTGCAAGCTCATGAAAAAGTGTATTAAGATGGGTTTTTGCTGAACGAGGTGGGATATAGCTTCGTATACTTTCAGAAAAAGAAAGAAGACCTACTGCATCTTGCTGGCTTATCATAAGATAAGATAAAGCAGAAGCAAGGGTTTTACCGTATTCAAGCTTACTAATCTTTTGAGAGGTAAACTCCATTGATTTACTGCAGTCAATCAGTAAATATGCTTTAAGATTTGTTTCTTCCTCAAACTTTTTTATAAAATATCTATCTGATTTAGCAAATACCTTCCAATCAATATGCTTAATAGGATCACCAGGAAGATATTCTCTGTGTTCCAAAAATTCTACACTAAATCCATGATATGGAGACTTATGCAAACCTGTTATGAATCCTTCAACAATCAAACGGGCACGAATTTCAAATCTATCTAATTTTGCAACTATTTCTGGATTCAAAAAATCTCTATCATTCATTGGGCACTCCAGTCCAAAGGGTATAAGGAAATAAGGGAAATAGGGGAAATATGGGCTGAAAGTTCATTTCAATTTTACTTTAGCTTTAACATACTTGATGTATCCATTTAATGTTACTTTCGCTGATTCAATTAATTTTATTCCATTATCAAACAAATCTTTTGAAATATAGTTACGCTCCATACACGATATTAAATGATCTTTTAGTTCAAATAACGAACCTCTTGATATTCTATAAAACTGTATTCCTTCTAGATGGTGAAATCTACCATAACCTTCAGCAATGTTTGCTGTAATGCTAACACTTGCTTTCCTAATTTGGTTTTCCAGGTTATATTTTTCTTCAATTGGAAGCTTTAAAATTATTTCCTTATAGAAAAAGTTTTTTACTTCTCTACACCTTTTCCAAGCTTCAAGTGTAACAAAATCCTTGTGCTCATTATAACCTTTTATCATAAAATCCTTTTCATCTCTATACCCTATTTCCTTATTCCCCTTATTTCCCTATTCCCCTTATAACCCTTCTTTCCAGAATATGCAAGAACCATCTCAATAACTAACAGTGCTAACACAATCCAAAGTAATATTTTCCAAAATTCATAACCATACCGAGAAGTTAAGATAAATCTATCCCAATCATCTGATTTAAGAAAATGAATTTTAGGAATATATTCCTGCAATTGTTCAATATCACTGGTAGAAATTAATGTCAATTCACTTTCGTCTCTTGTAACATTATAGGAATAAATATTTTCAATAGTATTATCTTTATATATGAAATAATGTCCTTGTTTGTCTGTTTGTGTAAACTTTTCAGTGTCATTGCCAGTTACTATTGGTATAATATATCCATCGGGCAAATGGCATTCAAAAGAACCTATAGCTTTAATGGGAAAAGGGGTTCCTGTGATGTAATTGAATAATTTAGATTCCTTTTCACCAAGAAATTGTCCAATATTATAAAAGAAAACCGGGAAGGCACTCTGATAAATAAAATTACTCCAACTTTCCTCAAAATCAATAGCTGAAATTAAAAATTTTTCCTTAATAAGAAAAACAGGATTATCATCAGCCGATAGTAATGGAGAAAATTCAGATGTACTTATTAGCCACATCTTATTAATCCTTGTATTTTGGAACATCTCATCAGAAAATACGGCACATATAGGATGAAGTTTATTAATAAAATTTATTTTTGAACTTTCAGTTTTAATATTTCCAAAATAGATTTTCTGATTACTCAACCATATTTTGAGATTATCATTTCCTGCTAATTCTGCTCCAGGAACAAGGAAAATAGATTTATCGTTTGATAAAATTTCTTCAATAAAGAATTCCAATTTCTCTGAAAAATCTCTTAATCTATATAGAATGAAAAGCTGATTGTTAATAACAATTTCCTCAGTAATTGTTTCAGGAGTGGTTTTTTGCCATCTATTTTCTGTAATGATATCAAGAACAGTTTTTAATTGAATAGAAGGGTTTGCCTCAGAAATTACTGCTATCTTTGGCAAATCAACCTCTGAAAAATTGAAATAGAAAGAATTATCATCTGGAAGTATCTTATCTTTTACTTCCACCTTTCCAAAGTGAAGTTTCTCATCTTTTTCTTGAATATTAAACGAGACCTGTTTGGTTTGATATGGATTTAATGAGAGTGCTTTCTCGGCTCTTGTAATATTATTTAGAATAAGCGATACAATCACGGTATTAATTTTCTCGTCTGAAAGATTCTTTATTTTTGCTCTAATCTCAGAACGATTACTTATATTTAAGAGTTTTGGTATATACCTTGCAGAAATTGTCGCAATATTGCTTTTAGATAGTTCCTGGTTGACAGGAATAACAAAAATATCGGTTTGCAATTGCTCGGATGCTTTTTGCCCAAAAGACTGTTCTAATATATTCTTCCATGTATATTTTTGATTATCGGTTATGAAATATATTTCTTTATTGATAACATCAACTCGTGAAAGTTCTTTATCTGCTTTCAAAAGAACAGATTTTATCAATTGAGCATTGTCAGTTATTGATATTTTATCTATCCTCTCTTTAATTGAAGATGGTTTAGAAAAATAACTGTTTTGATTATTATAATTATTATTAAGAGTAAGAATCATCAGTTTATCCTTGTTATTTAACATATCTGTAATATCTGTTGCTATTTCTTTTGCTCTTTCAAGAAGAGTATTATTTCCATCCAGATAATTCATACTAAAACTATTATCAATAATAATCACCACTACGGTTGGTGCATGAGTCCGCCAGTTAGCAGATGGCAATAGGGTTTTTGCAACTGGACGAGCTAATGCTAAAATCAAAAAAAGTATAATCAGAATCCTTGTTATTAAAAGCAAAATTTGCCGTAACTTAATAATTCTTGCTTTATTTTTTTGAATCTGTTTCAGAAATCTGAGAGAACTAAAATAGACAATCTTTGGTTGGTGTTTTACAAAAAGATGAATTAGAACTGGTATTACGCCAGCAAGTAATCCAAATAATAATATTGAGTTAAGGAATGATAAGCCAAACATAATATTTCAAAATTTGTGAATTTTTAATCTTGTTGTTTATCTACTCGTCAGCTAAAAAAGAGTTTACAAACATTAATTTCAGACTAATTTTTTGTCGTAAATACGATATATTTTATAAATTTTTCCACCCATTCGTTCAAGAGGACGTCGCATTTTTATATTGTCCTCTAAAACCCAGGACATTTCTCCACGAGCACAACCCTTTTTTAGAGCATTCTTAATTGTTTCATAATAAAAAGCCAAATCAATACCAAAATTTTTATATTTCTCTATTACACCAAGTGTAATTGTCCGAATTCTATCTATTTGTTTTAAAGCCATTATTAACTTCAACCAACCAAATGGAAACAATCGTCCTTTTATCTTAATTAATGCTTGATTTATATCTGGTAAAGATAAGGAGAAACCTACTGGTTTATTGTCAATCTCAGCAATAAAAACCAGCTCAAGATCAATTATTTGCTTGAGTTCTTTTGCCATATGTTTAAATTCATCTTTATCCATAGGAACAAAGCCCCAATTATACTGCCATGCCTGATTATAAACTTCAAATATTAAAGCAATTTCCTCCTCCATTTTTTTAGGATTAAGTTTTCTCAGTTTAAATTTTTTTCTTTGCTTAACTCGCTTTATAAGTCGTTCAAATCTTGCAGGCATCTTTTCAAGGTCATTATAATATGCTAATAAATCCTTTTCTTTTTTGAACCCATATTTTTCAATAAAGGTTTCATAGTATTGGGGATTATAAGTCATCATCACCAATGCAGGCATATTAAAACCTTGAACAAGCAAGCCTAATTCATCATTAGTAGAAAAATTCATTGGTCCACGAATAATTTCAATTCCTCTATTTTTAAGCCAATTGCAAGCTTTATCAAATATTGCTTCTGTTACATTATAATCTGGAATGCATTCAAAGAATCCAAAAAATCCTACTTTATCTTTATGAAATTTATTATGATTTCTATTTATATGGGCTGCAATTCGTGCAACAACATTATTATTTTTTAGAGCTATAAAATATTTTACTTCAGAATGTTTAAAATAAGGATTTTTATTTGGATTAAGAGTAGATTTCATACGAGATATCAGCGGAGGAACCCAATTTATATCATTTTTGTAAATTTTCCAGGGCAATTTTATGAATTGATTTAAATCGTTCTTTGATTCAACTTCTTTGATTGTTAACTCCATTTTATATCTCTCCATATCTTTTTGATACAAAAAAGTTTAGAATACCCATAATGATTGAAGCAAGGAGCAAGTATTTGACATTAACCTCATGAGAAAAGAGCATTGGAGTTTCTATTTTTCGTAAAATATAATAAACCACAGGAACCATAATTACCATCATATATTGAATAAAACGAATCTGGCGGAAGAAAATCAGAATAACTAAACAGGCAATTCCAACTATTAAAGTGGCGTATGGTGCAAAAAAGAACAGCAATGCAATATAGGCAACCACGCCCCGACTGCCCACAAACCTGTGCATAATTGGAAAACAATGCCCTACTATCATTGAAAATCCAACTAAAATTAAAAGTTCCGGCTCATTTTTAAGAAAAACAAGCCAAACAAACCAAAGCGAAATATATATTCTGAGGAAATCTAATATCCAAACCACAATCCCTAATGTTTTGCTCACATTACGATATACATTAGTTGCGTCCGCAGTAAGATCACCAACTTTGCAGATATTGAGATTGCGAAATATCTTTGTAATTATTCTGGCAAAAGAAAAGGAACCAATATAATAGGCGAGCAAAATTAGAATTATTTCTTTTATTATGATATTCATTTATGCAATATATATGATGTTTAATCATTACAGTCAAGAATTTCATTTAAAGAAGATTTGATAAAACTTATTTTCTCTATTCCACTTTTAAATTAATATTTTAGAAATGATGATATTTGTTTATAGAATTTATAAAATAATTTTTATTTGACAGAATAATTTTCATTTTTATTTAATGGTTTTATAAATTTGGGGAGCAAGGTGAGAATGAGAATAGGAAAATTAGGACTGAATTATAATATTCTTATATTTTTATATACAAATAATATGTACAATTTCTCATTTCCCATTTACTACCCGAGATTCCCAATCAAATTAGGAACAGGGATTGCATTTTACATTTCAGACCACACTAATATTCAACTAATAAATTATATTCAAAATATTATAGAATTTGTTAATGTTATAACAATTGGAAGGAGAAATAAATATATCTTTCTTCTTGGCAAGAATAGATTCATTTCTAAATTTGCCTTTCTATTTCGGTTCTTCCCCATGTAGAGAGGTGCTCTTATTGTTTTCCTATTGATGCAGAGAAATTTCTTATAGATTTTCACATTAATACTGTGGGGGGAATACCTCAAACCAAGCACTTTGGTGAGAGGAAAAAGTAGGAAAAAGGGCAAATAAAATATTTGGAGGAACAAAATGGCTAAGAAAACATTACTAATAACAACATTTGTATTATTGCTCATTTGCAGCAATCTGTTAGGTGATGCAAGATATATACAAATAACAGCATGTACTTATGAGGGGCCTGTATTTAACGATGGGCCTGAAGGTTGTAAAATATACTTTAATACTTTAAATAATGGCTATGTATATATTGTAAAATATGATGAATTTGTAAATCCACCTTATGTTTATGATATAGCTTATATTACATTTGATGAAACCGATTATTTTGCAGAATGGGGTGTGGATGATTCACTTTATTTTACAGATATAGAGGTAGGTGAATTAGATCCAGATTTGCAAGAGGTTGTACCACTTGATGATGAAGAATGGTCTGATGATGAGTTGAATCAAGTATGGGGTAAAGGCTATCTACATGGAATTTATCCTTCACAGCTATGGTATGTTGATGGGTCTGACATTATTCAAGAATCTTCTGCTACTATAGAATTTTATGGTATGGGAAATCCTCCATGGTTTGACTATGAATATCGGACTACTTACCTTTCTGCTTCAGGTTGTAACTGGGTATCATTCCCTGTGCTGGATCCAGACTGGGCAGACCCTGTTGAGCATGTCCTTGCACCAATTCTGGATGAACAAGTATATGTTAAACATGAAAAAGATTGGATTTATCAAGATCAAGCAGGTAACTGGCATAATGATATTGGAGATTTCCATAGTATAGATGGCTACATGATATGGATAAACAATGATGCAGAATTGGAAGTTGCTGGTTTTTGGGCAGGTCATCCTGATAACCCGGATATTGAGATCCCTCTATATGAAGGAGAAGATAATTGGATTGGCTGTTTTCTTCAAGAACCTTTATCTGTATATGATGCTTTTGCATCAGTATGGGATTATATAGAATGTATCAAATCCAAACATTGGGGTATTTGTATTCAACATTATGATATTCCACATATGAGATGGACTGTAAACCCTGGAGAACTGTATGTAGTAACTGTCAATCAGGATTGTTATTTATTCTGGGGAACTGGTGAACCTATACCTCCTTATGTAAAGCAAGAAACAGAATTCTTTACCTATACAGAGACATCTGACTATGAACCTATTTTAGTGGATACTGTATATGGAGAGCAACCAGAAGAGATAGGAGTATTTATTGATAATGAATGCATAGGAGCTAGTAAATTGGAAGATGGTTTTCCGTTATTTGTTCCTGCATACATAGAAGATGATACTACACGGGATGAAGATTATGAACTAACTTTCCAGATATATATTGGTAACCGAAATGAATCAACACAGGTAAACGGTGTTGAAGTTTATGACTCTGTAATATCTGCTTTTGTAGATAGACCTATTTATCTTGATGAAGATGATTGTGCTGTTGTGAGATTGAATACAAAAGGAGCACCAGAAATTTCCAGGGAATTTGCACTTTATCAGAACTATCCAAATCCTATGGGAACTTCAACTACTATATCTTTTTCACTTCACCGCGGAGACACAAAGGACGCAGAGATAAACATCTATAACATCAAAGGACAACTTGTAAGCAAATTTCAAATTCCAAATGACAAATATCAAATTAATGAGGTTGTCTGGGATGGAAGAGATGATAATGGTAATCAAGTTCCAACTGGAATCTATTTCTATAAGTTGATTTCTGGAGAAAAAACGGCAGTTAAAAAGATGGTCATCCTTCGCTAACCCGTCCTCCGCAGTATTACTGTTACAGAGGATGGAGGCTTCGGAGGATAAATGCTTATGCGTTAGAAGGCATTTTGGAGTGCAGCGACCGTGTCGCTACTTTACTGCATCAACATGGTTTATGCACTCCATATTTTATTTTGGAGCAAATTATGTTAAAAAGAAAAATTTTATCAATCTTTATGATTTTATTACTTTTCCCATTTTCCTTACTTCTTTCAGATATAATCATCATAGATATAAATGGTGGCGATTACACCACTATTCAGGAAGGAATAAATGCAGCCACAGATGGAGATACTGTTTTAGTATATCCCGGAACTTATTACGAAAATATAAATTATAATGGTAAAAATATTACTGTTGCCAGTCTTTATTTAACCACTCAAAACAATTCTTATATTGATTCAACTGTAATTGATGGGAATCAGAATGGCAGTGTGGTTACTTTTGAAACTATAGAAGATAGCACTACTGTTTTATGTGGCTTCACTATTCAGAATGGGAGTGGGACATTAGTATTTTACACATGGTATATGGGGGGAGGAATATATATTATAGATTCAAACCCTACAATTCAAGGTTGTATGGTAAAAGATAATATAACTGATAGTGGAGCAGGTTTATTTTGCAAGAATTCTAATATTCATCTGAATAATGTAACAATATGTAAAAACCATGCATTTTCAATTGGTGGCGGGATTTATATTAGAGATAATTCAACTTTAAATTTTAATAGTATTAACCGTTGTAATATGTATGAAAATTATGCTGGTAATGCTAGTGAGCTCTATAGTTTTGATTCACCAGAGATAAATTTAATTGTAGATACCTTTACTGTAATGCAACCAACCGAGGATTTTATCACCTCTTATCCAAACAGTAGTTTTACTTTTAATATACTCAATTCTAAGATTGAGCCAGTTTATCATGATTTATATGTCAGCCCTGATGGAGACAATAATAATAGTGGCCTATCCTATAATGAGCCTTTGAAAAATATATCATACGCTTTAATGAAAGTTGCTTCCGATAGCACCAATCATAATACTATATTTCTTTCTAATGGCATATATTCTCCCTCCTTGACAGATGAGAGATTTTCACTTAATTTTCGTAGTTATGTCTCTATTATTGGAGAAAATGAAGAAAATACTATTCTGGACGGTGAAAATCTTAGTAAACTTATTTATTTATGGCGAGATAATCATTTTTCTATTGAGAATTTAACTATCCAAAATGGAACGGATGAACATGGTGGTGGAATGAAATTTTATCATGATTCTAATCCCACTATAAAGAATGTAACTTTTAAGAATAATACTGCATTTGGAGGAGGGGCACTTCAATGTGTTTCTCATTGCTCACCAATATTTGAGAATGTAACTATAAAGAATAACTCTTCTGAAGCGGGAGGTGGTGTATGGATTACTGAAAATTGTAATCCTACTTTTATTAATTGTATTATTGATAGCAATAGTACTATAACACCAGGTTGGGGGTTTGCAGGTGGTGTAAGTTGTATGATGGAATGTAACCCAATTTTTATAAATACTGTCATAACTAATAATGTTTCAGATGAATGCAGCGGACTAACTGCTTCAGGTGGTGCAGGTAACTATTGCGACCCAACATTAATCAATTGTACTATATGCGGAAATTCAGCTAATCCTGACGGAACAATATTTCAAGGTGATAATTCAAATATAAGTTTAATAAACTGTATATTGAGAAATTATTCTACTCAAGAAATTGTATTTTCTACGAGTGCCCCACCAGAAACGGTCATGGTTTCTTACTGCAATATTGATGGCGGAATAGATGCAATAAATACAAACAACAACGGCACCATTATATGGGGGGAAGGCAACATAGATTCTATTCCACAATTTGTGGGAGGAGACCCTTTCAGTTATAAGTTAACAGAAGGTTCTCCTTGTATAGATGCTGGAACTCTAGATACAACAGGTCTAAACCTACCACCAACAGATCTTGCTGGCAATCCAAGGATACACAATGGCAGAATAGACATCGGTGCTTATGAATGGCAAGGACAAGGAGTAGAAGAACCAGATACATCATTTATAAACAAATTATATCTATTCCAGAATAAACCCAATCCATTCAGTTCATCCACCACAATAACATTCATCTCAGCAGATTATGAGAGAATAAATGATTATAAATTGTCAATATACAATGCAAGGGGACAGCTTATCAGGACATACAATGGCAAAAAACATAACTTCTGGGTTAAGACGGATATAGTCTGGGATGGGACAGATGAGGATGGGAATAAGGTAAGTACCGGGGTTTATTTCTATAAATTGGAATATGGTAATAATGCAGTTACTAGAAAAATGCTGATATTAGAGTAGGGGATTTATCTTCAGAATATATGAAAGATAATGTATGTTTAGTTCCCTGAGTTGTATGGGAAATATAGGAAATAATAGTCACTTCTGACAAGTGTTCCTACAATTTTATTTATTAAATTCACCAAATGTATCCATATACTTTTTAAGAATATTTGCTCTGCTATGATGTCTTAATTTTTCTTTTGCTTTTTCTTCAATCTGGCGTACTCTTTCTCTTGTAATATCAAAAATATGTCCAACCTCTTCCAGTGTTCGTGGAGTTTCATCCCCTATACCGAAACGCAATTTTATGACCCTTTTTTCACGCTTTGATAAAGTTGCCAAAACCCCTTCTACTTGTTTTCTGAGAAGAGTTCTTTCAGCAATTTTTTGAGGAGAAATTATATCATCATCTTCTATAAAATCTCGCAAAGTAGTATCACCATCTTCTTCACCAACCGGTTTGTCCAAAGAAACAGGTCGCTTGGACACATTCATAATATTTTTAATTTTTTCAACAGGAAGGTCTAATTTTTGTGCAATTTCTTCTGGATATGGCTCTCTACCTAAAGCTTGAACAAGCAAATTATGAGCACGTGCCACCTTATTGATGGCTTCTGTCATATGGATAGGTACACGAATTGTCCGGGATTGGTCAGCAATCCCTTTTGTTATAGTTTGTCGTATCCACCAGGTTGCATAAGTAGAAAATTTATATCCTTTATGGTAATCATATTTTTCAACTGCTCTTATCAAACCAATGTTGCCCTCTTGTATCAAATCTAAAAAACTAAGTCCTCTATTATTATATTTTTTTGCAATACTAATAACCAATCTTACATTAGCTTTAATTAGATCACTTTTGGCTTCCTCTTTTTCTTTAGTTGCGACTATAATATCTTCTGTAAGTTTTTTTAATTCCTCTGCTGTCATTCTGGTTTCTAATTCTACCCGCCGTACTTTACGACGATTATTCTTTATTTTTTTAAGTGCATCTATAAAAATGTTTGGGTCTATACCAGTGAGTTCTGCAACTTCATTAAAGTCCTTTTTACTTTTTTCTGCTCTTCTCCCTAAGGTGCAAATTTTTGCTGTTTTGCAACCTTTTATATTACTTACAGCTTTAATTCGCCTAACACTGATATCAACTCTGGATAAAAGACTATTAATTTTATATATCAATCTTTGAATCATCATATCAGTAAAGTATAAACCTTCAAATAAGGATAAAATTATTTCTCTATTATTTTTGATTTTCTCACCTACAGTAAGGTTTGTTGAATATTTCTTTGTGGGTCTTTTATTAATAATCTTTTCAATTTCATCAGAATAAACCAGAGCTTCTTTTGTTCTTTGTTCTAATTGATTTATTAAACGTTCATTATTTTCCTTATCAAACCAGCTTCCGAATTCAATTTTGAGGATGTGGTCGATTTTTATTTTAGCTTCATGGTAACGTCTACATACATTTTGAAATTCTCTTAAACTACTTCCGCAAATTAAGGTAAAACAATTAATCCTATTCTGTGCACTCTCAATTCTTTTTGCTAAAGAGGCTTCACCTTGTGGAGTCAATAATGGAACCTTGCCCATTTCTTTAAGATACATTCGTACAGGGTCATCATAATATCTGATTTTTAATGGGACCTGTTTAGACCTTACAGTTTTTCTTTTCTTTCTAATACCACCTGTCTTGGTTTCATCAAAAATTTCAAGACCACTATCTTTTAATTCATTAAAAATATCATCTATTTTATCAAGAAATATTGGATTATCTGGTAATAATTTATTAATTTCATCATAAGTAATGAAGCCCCGTTTAGCCCCATGCTTCTTTAACTCTTCAATAAATTTACTTATTGTCTGCATAAAAATCTCCTAAATTTTACAGTAAGGTCTCTTGAAAAATAAAATAAATCCATAATCAACAATGAGTTCACTATAAAAACCGGTCTGTCTGGTCTCTGACTCTATGAGTCATAGACTCAGAGAGGCGCCGAGCCTGGTAATATCCGCTTGCATTCGCGTAGCTACGGCGAAGCAAGGAATGTATTTTTCGCGTATTTCGCGGGAGATGCCTTTTTAGATTTAACTCAACAAGTTTCGTACAATTCCACCTTTTAATTTGTGTATCTTCTTTTGTAATGCTTTTTTCTCTCGTAATTTTTCAAAATTATCTGGATGCTCAATAATTTCTTGATTGAGCTTTTGTATGTCCGAGTCTAATTTTCTAATCTGAATAGCACCTAATAATTTCTTTAGATTTTCTTTTGAAAATTCTCCATCAAAGAACATAAGGTCTGAAATATAATCTGTTTCATCTTTTTCAAAATAATCTAATAATTTTGATTCTTGCATTACAAATTGCGTTATTTCCTCTTGCTTTTTAATTAAAGATACTAACTTTTTAAATATTGGATTGGTAAAGAACTCTTGTTTAAGGAAAGGTATGGCATCTGCACATTCATCAGGAAAACAAAAAATCATTTTTAATAACTCTTTCTCTTCAATGTGTTGAGCAACGGGTTTTTTTATAGATTTGGGGCTTGCACTACGATATATTGGGCTAATATGTTCATTAATAGATTTAATAAGATTATCTTCACCTATTTTAAATATATCTGCAACTTCTTGAATATATATCTCTTTTTGTACCGGGTCTTTAATAAAAATTAAGTCCTCAACTAATTCTGCTATTGCTTCTTTTTTTCTTTCAAGACTTTGGTCTGCCTTTCTAAATTCTTTTATGAACTGATAAAAACTTCTGGAGTTATTTATTGCTTCTTTCAATTTTTCTGCACCAAATTCATCAAGAAAAGAATCCGGGTCATAGTCTTCAGGTAACATAACTATTCGTGGAAAGATATTATTTTCAAGGCATACCTTTATCGCACGAGAACTTGCCTCCTGACCTGCATCATCACCATCATATAGAATATAAACATTTTTTGTATATCTTGCAAGAAGTTTTATTTGATTTTCAGTAAGAGCAGTTCCTAAGCTTGCCACGACATTGCGAAATCCATATTGAAACACCTTAAGTAAATCAGTATTGCCCTCCACAATTAAAGCGAATTTCTTCTGAGTAATAAAATGCTTTGTTTGAAATAATCCATAGAGCTGATATCGCTTTTTATAAATTAGATTCTCTGGAGAATTAAGATATTTTGCAGCTCTATCATCTTCCTTTTGATAAATCCTTCCGCCAAAGGCAATAATCTTGCCATCTGAAGAAAAAATTGGAAACATTATACGATTGTAGAACTTATCATAAAAATATCCATCCTTTTCAGTAAAGATGCCACTTTCTCTTATACTTCCTTTTTTATATCCTTTCTTTTTAAGATAATTTAATAAGTTCTCTGATTTATCTGTTGCAAGTCCTATCTGGAAGGCTTTAATGGTCTCATCAGTAATCTTTCTGGAGTAAAGATATTTCTTCGCATATACGCCCATTTTTAGTAAGTTATTTCTATAATATTGATTAGCAGTTTTGTATATCTCGTATAGTTCATTATATAGTGTTTGCTTTTCAGAAGATATTTCTTTTTTGGGAAGAGAGATGCCTGCTCTCTCAGCAAGTTTTTGAACAGTCTCGTTGAAATTTATCTTTTCATACTCCATCAAAAAAGTGAATACATTGCCACCTTTGCCACAGCCAAAACACTTGAAAATCTGTTTAGATGGACTGACCATAAAAGAAGGGGTCTTTTCATTATGAAATGGACAGTTGCATTTGTAGCTGGCGCCACTCCTTCGCAATGGAAGATATTCACCAATAACTTCTACAATATTATTTGCAGAACGAACATCATCAATTATTCTTTGCCCGTATCTCATTGGATATTTATCTCCTGTTTCATAATTAATACTGGGGGCATAATATAGTCTACCCCGTAGGATAACATTTTGTATCCAACGGAGTAAACTTTATTTTTAAGAATTATAGTGGAGTGCGAAAACGATCTCCGATTTATCGGAGAGAACTTTTCGCCTATGCTAATATGCTGAAAGCCCGTTCTCCGTAGTATCCATTCTCCGTAGTCCCGATATAATCGGGACGAAGGATGAACTACGAAGGATGAATTCGTCTCCCGATAAAATCGGGAGACTTGTTTCAGCACTCCGCTTTTACTCGGTATCATGTATTGGATACAAATGCGAACAGTTTTATGCCCCAATAGTAATAGAATCTGCAAAAATATTGTTATCATTCTATTGAATTCCTCGTTCTAATGTGGAATATGTAAATGATATATCGCTTGATTCATGGTTAATTCTGATTTACTGGGATTTGTATAAGAAAAGAAAACATAAATGAAAATCCTTCTTTATTTTCATATTTAAAATTTAACTACAATTATAAATTTGTCAACAAAATTTTAAGTTGTAATAGATAACAGTATCGGGTGAAAAAAAATCTTGATTATCAGAATTTTAATTTAATTGGGTATCCCCTTAGTTCAGCAAAGTAAGAATAAATGAGGAAAAAGTATTACATTTTTGATGCTAATGCC
>JACKQG010004630.1_pt1 | contig 15846 bp, 24 predicted proteins | sample 8237621 | NCBI WGS metagenome assembly JACKQG01 (sample SAMN15677084, study PRJNA649215) | marine metagenome | biome: marine; feature: Black Sea; material: saline water; isolation source: suspended particulate matter (SPM) from the Black Sea western gyre | collected 2013-06-09/2013-06-10 | depth... | reverse complement strand
TTTATATGGGGTATAAGGCGCCGAAGGTGTCTCAGGCATGGTGCTATGGGGCCATAGGTTTTCATTCGTATGTCTCCGCCTATAAGGCAGAGGTCAACATCAATAGCTTGCAGTTTTTCAATAAGGATCTCTGTTAAATTTTCCAGGCCGTCAAGGTGAAGATCGGTGAGGAGAAGAATGCGAAAGTGATCAAAGGCGTCGGGCAGGGTGGGCAGGTAGAAAGTTTTTTCTTCCACCTGCACATTGAGAGTATTGCTTATCCCGGCTTCATAGAGACCGGTCATTTTGAAAAAGCTGGTGAGGCAGACCTGGTTGGAAAGAAAACTTGTTAGATTAAGCATACCCTGCCAGCGGGCAAGGGGTGTGTGGCAGGAGCGCCACTCGCGGAAGCGGACTGGCGAGCGGATTATGCGCGGGTAGTTTTCCTGTGGTGGCCGATAGGTAATATAATTCCAGAAAAAAGATCCCAGGAAGGACACAGGCATAAAACATAAAAGAATAATGGCGACCTGCATAACTGTGAGGGATAAAAAAAGGCTGAGAAAAAGTGCAGGAAAAAGGGACTCGAATATTTGATCAAGGACGACAACGGTCCTGCCGCTGGAAAGATTGAAACGTCGCTTTATAAAACTGGAGAGGAGGTCCCCGGCCATTGCCAATAGGGCTGCAATACTTGCAAGCCACCAGATTGGTCCAAGCAGGGGGAAGATCGCTGTTGCTCCCAGTGTGCTGAGAATAATACCGCGGATGGTTTTGTTTGGGCCGAATATGGGGCGTTTATCGAACCATAACAACCCTCCGTCAACGGGGGTTGTGAAGCGATCTCCCCAGATCAGATTCGCGAGAGCCGGTACAAAATTAACCCATAAGAGGAAAATAACAATTTTGGCGACAACCGGCACGTGTCTGCTCTCCTTTTTTAAAACTCGGCAAGAACCTTGAGAAAGGCGGGGCCATAACTTTCCAGTTTGCGTTCCCCGACTCCGTGGATGTTGAGGAGTGCTGCATTAGTCCTGGGCAGATAGGCAGCCATCTCGATCAGGGTTTTGTCACCGAACACCACAAAGGGTGGAACCCTGGCCGCATCGGCGAGTTCCTTGCGCAAACTGCGCAGCTTTTCAAAGAGCTCTTTGTTGTAGGCCAGGTCGGCCATATTTCGGGGGTTTTTCTTTTTGGTGGTGACCGCTTTGGCCCGTGGCTTGGCCATGGTAAGCTGCTGCTCGCCCCGCAGCAAAGGTCGAGATGCCTCGGTGAGTTTGAGAACCGAGAAGTTGGCCACATCCTGGAACAGATAACCGTGGTGCACCAAGTGATGGAGAAGGCTTGACCAGAAGTCCTTGGGTTGATCCTTGCCGATGCCGTATGTGGAGAGGCGATCGTGTTGCAAACTCAGGATGCGTTCGCTCCTGGAGCCGCGGAGGACATCGATGACATGGCCCATGCCGAAGCGCTGTCCGACACGGTAGACGCAGGAAAGAGCCTTGCGGGCCTCTTCGGTAACATCATTGAGCTCAGGCGGATCCAGACAGATGTCGCAGTTGCCGCATGGCTCATGCTGCTTTTCTCCGAAATAACCGAGGAGTACTTGTCGTCGACAGCTCCGGGCTTCGGCAAAGGCGACCATGGCATTGAGCTTGTGGATCTCTATGCGTTTCTGCTCCATGTTCCTGCTCAATTCAATGAGGCCGCGGGCCACCATGATATCGCCGTAGCCAAAAAGAAGCACGGCCTCGGAAGGGAGACCGTCGCGGCCGGCCCTACCTGTTTCCTGATAGTAGCTTTCAATATTTTTGGGAAGGTCGTAGTGAAACACAAAGCGGACATTGGGTTTGTCGATACCCATACCGAAGGCCACCGTGGCGACGACTACCTGGAGGTTGTCCTTCAAGAAGTCATCCTGGACCTGCTTGCGCTCCTCGGGGTGAAGTCCGGCGTGATATGCGGCAGCAGAAAGACCTGCTGAGGTCAGCTGGGCTGCCACCTGTTCCACCCGTTTGCGGCTCAGGCAATATACGATACCTGATTCCTCATGGCGTCCTTCGAGAAAGGTCTGCAGCTGTACCTTGGGTTTCTGCTTGTCCATGACGGTGTAGCGGATGTTGGGCCGGTCAAAGCCGGCGATGTAGCATTTGGACTGCTGCAGGTTAAGTCGGGCCAGGATATCGGCCTTGGTCTGACCTTCGGCTGTGGCTGTAAGGGCGATCAGCGGGATATTCGGGAAAAGGCCGCGCAGGCGGCCGAGCTGCATGTATTCTGGGCGGAAATCGTGGCCCCATTGTGAGACGCAGTGTGCCTCATCAATGGCAAAGAGGGCGACCGGTACTTCGGTCAGGCGCTCGAGAAAGTCGTTGCTCATCAGGCGTTCCGGTGCGACATATAGGAGATCCAGCTCCCCCTGGTGAAAGCGGCGCAGTACTTCGCGGGCTTCTCCGGCCTTGAGGGAGGAGTTGTAAAAATCGGCTCGTACCCCGTTTGCCTGCAGGGCGTCCACCTGGTCTTTCATCAGCGATATCAGGGGGCTTACGACGATGCCGACTCCGGGGCGATGGAGAGCAGGTATTTGATAACAGAGGGATTTTCCCCCGCCGGTGGGCATGAGAACAAAAGCATCTTCGCCCCGGATCAGCCCGGAGATGATTTCCTCCTGGTGCTGTCGGAACTCGCTGTAACCGAAGATGTTGCGCAGGTTTTCGAGAGGTGTTGGGCTGGTGGTGGACAATGGGACACTCGTGAAATTTTATAAAGGCTGTTTCAGTTCGTACGGCAATATACTACCTGTTTTACCAGGATTGGGAAACAGCAATTCCACGCGATCTCTAGGGCACTTTGCTTAATGAGTGCAAATTTTCAATATGTTGGGGCGTGTTGTCGGGTTTGCAATGAAAAAGATACTTCTACCGGGAACCATTTTTACAGGATAGCGCTGCCCCTGAAAATACATTAAAGTAGGGCTCATCATTTTTTTCTTTATCGTAAAAATCGCTTATGTCTCTTTACTCATTTTCCCTGAATCCCTTTGATCATTCCGAGCCAGAAAACTTTGGCGTTGCCGGTGTCATCTCCCGCGATAGTTCCCTGCATGTACGTTTTACCCTGGCGGGATCTTTGGAACATCTCAGTATTCCTCCGCCTGCTGATTATCCTCAACGCAGGGATGACCTCTGGAAGGAGAGCTGTTTTGAGTTCTTCTTTGCTGAGGTCGGTTCGGAAGCATACTGGGAGGTTAATCTCTCCCCCTCCGGCCACTGGAATGTCTATCACTTTGATTCTTATCGTGAGGGGATGCGGCGGGAAGAGAAGGTTGTGTCGCTTCTTTGCCATATTGATAGCACTCCGCAGTCGTTCACCCTGGAAGTTGTGCTAGATTTGGGCAGTATGTGCCCTATGGACAAACCTCTGCATGCCGGTATCAGCGCTGTGCTTCTGTCAAAGAACGGCAATCTTTCCTTCTGGGCTCTTGCCCATCCCTGTGGGAATCTGGATTTCCATGACCGTAAGGGTTTTCTTCTTACCCTTTAAGGTACTTTGAAAAATTAGGATTTTTGTTTGCTAGCAAGGAATGCCAAAATTAAAAAGCACCCACATGGGCATAAACTACGCATACCGACAGTGAGCACTTTTCATTTTGGCAATGACACCGTTAGCGAGCAAAAAGTCAATTTTTCAAGGTTGCCTTTAGCCTTTTTAGCAGGAGTCAAAAGGAGCCCCTGCTCTTAATCAAAAATCTCAACATCGCCATGTTTACAAACGACACAACGGAGCATGGCGTCATTGTTTTCTTCAAAGGCGATCCGCCAACCCTCTTCGGCGATTTCTTTCTCAAAATCTTTCTGACATTCATCACAAATCCATTTGTCGCCTGTTGGCGTTATCCATAATTTCATATCGTTAAATCCATAATTGTTTTCCAGGGTCTGTTCTTAACATTCGCCAGTACTGTTTCTCAAGGTCACTTTTGATTTCCTAAAACAGGGTGCCTCGTTGAGGCTTAACTCGATAACCCATAGGAATAATTAATTCAAGACTGGGAAAAATAAAAAAGACCCTGTAGGACTTGACGTTATGCGTTATAGTTGTTGGCTTGTCTAGTATGATTTAGTCATTTAAGTGTAAAGAAATGTTTCCAAAACCAAGAATTTTTGAATCAATTGGCATAACATCCAGTATCGCATTTTTGGTTTGCTATCGACAAATTGGTGCATCTTCCTGCATAATTTGTTGAAAGCCTTTTTCTCGGAGCTTTTTTTCAAGTTTATAAAATTGATCTTCCCTGAAAAAGCGGCTTAACCCTTTGGCCACTTTTTCGCGGGAAGATCAGTGGCTTCGGCGCGGCCTGGGCATATCGCTTGACTTGTATCTTTCTGTTTTGTATTAACAATTATCGATTCAGTGGACGTGCTGGCGTTGCTGGAGATCGTGTTAGCTGTGTGACTTAGGCATGGCGGAAAGAGGTGTCGCAGGATATGTTTATTGGTTAAAATTGGGTCTGATTGGATTTGTTTCATTCAGCCATCTTCGGCCTTTGAGCTACCAGTTGAAAAGCGAATTCTTATCACCTCACCTATTTCCTAAATCGCGCTAGGCAAGAGAAGGGGCCAGTGCCATTTTTTTGGTATGGTGGCTCTGTTATTCATTTTATTGTGGAGGTTGATTTGGGTACTTATTACATTTTCAAGATCGTTCATCTTACCGGGATATTTTTTGTATTCAGTGCCCTTGGTGGCCACATGTCCAGGGCGGCGATTGGTAGCAAGGAAGACAATCCGCTGCCAAAGTTTATTGGCATGTTTCACAAGGTTGGACTCCTGCTTGTGTTGCTTGCCGGCATCGGTCTATTGACACACTTCAGTGAAGTCAATCCGTTCGGTTGGATCATTGCCAAGGTTTTTGTATTACTGATGCTGGCAGTATGGCCACTGTATCTATATGGCTCAAAGGAGAAGCTGCCCTGGGCGGGGGGCGCCGCTATTCTGTTTGGTTTGGTGGCTGCATTTTTTGCGTTGTATAAGCCTTTTTAAGAAAAAGCGAGACGAACTTGGCTCAACGTTCATAACTGAAGTCGTCCATTTACCATACAAGCGTATGTATGAAACACGACATACACACGCTTCGTGGGCATTGGCTCTTGGTGAAACTCCGGAATGGGTGGCTCGTACGCTTGGCCATGTTGATAGGTCAATGGTGTACAGAACTTATGGTCGCTATATTCCGAATCTTGCTAAGCTGGATGGATCTGCTTTTGAAAGTCGGTTTGCTGAACCCTCAAAAAACAAAAGGGACACAATCAGCTACAATCTTAGTCGCAATCGTGGTTTTAAGCGTCCCTCTTCCGGTCTAACCAGTTGGTTTTGCTGTCTTTTTGATGGTGTAGGCGGCGGGGGGTGTACCTTCAGCCCAAAAAAGATTTTTCCAATATATTCAAATCGTTAGGTGAAATGATATTTCCACCGGGGACTGATTGGGGACCACACCTTGTAATTGAGAAGGTCAGAAATTCCCTCCGACCTTCACAGCCTATATACGTAATAGATCCTATTTTTCCTTTTAAATTATGGGGTTATTTGTCTCTATTTTTTATCATGTTACATCCTGAAGTCAATTTTTTACTCTGAAGGCAGCTTCATTAAGGACCGGTTCCGAGAATGGGTCCTTCTGTTACTCGTCGGAGGGCCGGTCCTTAATGGAGCGGGTGACAGGAAAAAGAAGGGGTCTGAGTTTTTTTGTGAAGGAGAATATGTTGATTTTGGGCGTATTCAGGTGTATTCTGTGGGCATACTTTCTTTGTCAACATAAAGGAGAAATGAATGAAAGCTACAACAGTCAGAATGGAAGATAATCTCTTGCAGCGGGTTGATGGTATTGCAAAATCGCTTAATCGGCCCAGGTCATGGATCATAAACCAGGCTCTTGAGCGTTTTGTGAATTATGAAGAATGGTATGTCCAGGAAATCAAAGACGGCCTTGCTGAAGTGAAAAATGGAGATATTGCCACTGCTGGTGAAGTTGCGGACAGTTTTAATAAGTGGGGCGTAGATGCAAGTTAAGTGGACGCGCAAGGCCCTGATCAATCTTGATGATGCGGTGGAGTATATTGCCAGAGATAATGCCACCGCTGCTCAAAAAGTAGCGCAGAAAATCTGGGACAGCGCCAAAATGCTTGGAGATCAACCTGGCATTGGCCGGCCTGGAAGAGTAGCCAACACCAGGGAACTTGTCATCGCAGGATTGCCCTATATCCTACCTTACACAGAAAAGAGAGGGATACTTTTTATTCTCAGAGTGCTCCATACATCAATGAGATGGCCGGATGTTTTGTAAAGAATTTCCAGAAGAGGTACTCACAGTAACCAGGAAACTAAAAGTTCTTGAGGCACAATTTTTCCTCTTTGGGGACTTCGATCTTCTACATGATACTGGCTTTTACAAGCATAACGCTTGACGTTATGCGCCATAGCGGTTAATTTATATTTCATGATCCAGTCATTTAAATGTAAAGAAACGGAAAAGATATTCAACAGAATTTTCTCAAAGAAATTTCCTCACGATACCCAGCGAATGGCCTTGAGAAAACTCCGTATGCTTAATCGTTCAAACATATTAAATGACCTTAGGGTCCCACCTTCGAATCGATTGGAGATTTTAAAAGGAAAGAGAAAGGGGCAACATAGTATTAGAATCAATGATCAATGGAGAATCTGTTTTAAGTGGAAAAAAAGCGATGCGTTTGATGTAGACATCGTTGACTATCATTAGGAGGTTAAGCTTATGAAAAAAATGAACCCCATACACCCTGGTGAGATTTTGTTTGAAGAGTTTTTGACCCCAATGCATTTAAGCCAGAATAAAATTGCCTCTGATATGGGTGTGCCTCCTCGTCGAATAAATGAAATTGTACATGGCAAAAGAAGAATTACGGCGGATACAGCACTTCGTCTGGCTCATTACTTTAAAATGTCTCCGCAGTTCTGGCTTGGGCTTCAGATGGATTATGATCTCGATGTTGAAGAGGACAAACTTGCGGGTCGTTTATCCGAAGAAGTAAAAACATATAAAGCGGCATGATGATGTGTATGTGAGTGGAAACAGTTTTCAGTATGATGATGCTAAGATTCAGAAACAGAAAAACCGCTAATCTACAGGCATGATTAGCGGTTTTTTTATCTGCAATGGTGGAGGCGGCGGGAGTTGAATCCGTGTCATCCATGTGATAGTAAATGATAATTTGAGAAATTAAATTATTTAACTTATTAAAATAATAAGCTTTTCTTCTTTCTTTCTGGGAGATAAAACAGGAGAACAGCATATGCAAGCACGCGGACCACTCATGATAGAACACCGGCTCATTGAACGGATGATTGTTCAAATTCAGGATATGTTGGTGCAGGTTGAGCAAACCCAAAAAATTGATCCTTTGTTTGTTGACATAGCTGTTGACTTTATTCGAACCTATGCTGATCGCACTCACCACGGTAAAGAAGAAGATATTTTGTTCCGGGACTTGAATAACAAAGGGTTGTCAGAGGTAGATCGAGGGATCATGAATGAACTTATTGAAGAACATGTTTTCGGCCGGAAAACAACAAAAGCTCTGGTCGAAGCTAATACACGATACCGAAATGGTGACGCCTCTGCTCTCGGTGATATTTTGAGCTGTCTCCACACACTTGTGGGTTTTTACCCCAAGCATATCGAAAAAGAGGACAAAGTTTTTTTCCCTGCCTCCCGAGCCTACTTTTCAGAAGCTGAAGATCAAACCATGCTTGCTGAGTTTATGGATTTTAATCAAAAAATGATACATGAGAAATATAAATCCGTCGTCGAAGAACTAGAATAATAATTGGAATCCCGAACCATCGCATTCACCAGACGGCAAGAAGCGCGGCGGCGCTGACGTGGCTGGTTTGGGTGGGCCGCTGGTGATGCAGGTTGTTATGACAACACATATTTTATTCAATGTTTCCCTTTAAGATGTGCTTCTGACACATAAGGAAATAAACTGAAGGAGATAAAGCATGTGGAGATTTTAAATAGCTTAATTGTAATCTTGATCGTAGCCTTACTTGGTATGTTAAGTAGGAAAATGAGGATATTTTCAAGTGAGCAGATAAAAATTATTTCTTCTTTTGTTTATTATTTTGCTTTGCCATCCCTTTTTTTTGTCAGTCTATCCAATACTGACCTTTTATCCATTGACTACAAAGTCTTCCTAGGTTCCGTACTTCCTATTTTTATCCTATTATTAGCCCTTTATGCGCTCAAATCATTTAATGTTGTTAGTAAGGACAATTTTATTTTACTGAGCCTTTCAATATGTTTCGGCAGCAATGCCTTTTTTGGCGTTGCCTTTTTTGAAACGCTTTATGGAGGGAAATGGCTTTCCATTGCTATTCTCATGGCTTCTATCCTTGGACTGACGGGTATTGTTTTATCCCTGATATATTTTGAATATGCTAACAAAAAAGACAAAGGCTGGACGTTTTTCCTTAAAATCATAAAAAACCCTCTGATTATTTCACTTTTTCTTGGTGTGTTATGCTCTTTTTTTAGGATCAGATTAGAGGTGGTAACAAATGCTCTCTCGCTCCTGGGAAAGACCGCAGGAGGGTTAGCAATTTTTTCTCTGGGTATTTTTATATATGACAATTTTTCTTTGCAGTCCGTGAAAAAAGCGTTCTTGTATTCAATATTTAGGAGTTTAGCACTTCCAATATCTACTTATCTGGTGATCCTTTTCTGCATGGACATTAATAATGAGTTACGGAGATTTCTACTTCTCCAAAGCGGCATCCCTGCTGCTATCTCGCTTGCAGTTTTTGCTGAAAGATATGAATATAAATTAGCAGAAATTACTGGCATAGTGATAATTACATCTATTCTAAGCTTCATTGGACTTTTCATTTTATTTATTATTTCAGAGGTAGCATTTTGATCTTCTCACAATAATTACGAATAATAGGCGGATTATAGAAGAAGAGACAGAAAAGGGATTTTTTGATCATGAAAATAGAAATAAAGAGTAGATTTAGTGGGCAGAGAAATATAGAAATTGGTACGGAAATAACAAAAAATAAATATAAAAATCATAACAAATCGCTCCAGTGGAACAAAAGAGGCACCTCTATTAAAGTAACAATCTTTCGTGTATCCGGTGCAATCAACCTAAACCCAGCTGCTCTTTTGCTCCACTGAGCTTAAACGTTATGCCTCGACAAAAAACTACCTTGATTGAACAATATAAAGTACGGTATAGTGTACAAAACAATTAACAGTGAGGTGCATTATGCAAAGACTTAAAATTGATCAAGATATTAGGCCTATGTCTGAATTTCGTACTGGAATTGCTTCCTTCCTGAAACAAGTGCATGACACAAAGAGACCTCTCGTTATTACCCAACATGGTAAGGGAGTGGCAGTGCTACTTGATGTTGCAGAATATGAAGCCATGCAAGAAAAAATGGAATTATTAGAAGATGTACAAACATCAATAGCACAGCTTAATGCAGGAAATGGTGTCGAACATAGCAAAGCAAAAGCATCCATTTTGGGGCGGATTGCAAAATGAAAATCATATGGTCCCCTCTCGCCATAGATAGAACAACAGAAATCGCCGAATACATCGCACAAGACAACCAAACGGCAGCAAGCAATTGGGTAGAAAACTTATTCGATAAAGTCCAACTTCTTAAATCCTCGCCAAGGAGTGGTCGCATAGTTCCGGAAACACACCGTGAAGACATTCGAGAGTTGATATATGGAAATTACAGAATCATTTATCGGGTTGAGAAAACAAAACTATCAATACTTACAGTCCGGCATGGTAAACAAATTCTGCCAATAGAAGATATTCAGGCATAACGAATAAGGTTAGATTGTGTGAGGAACGAACCACAATCTGAACCGTTTGTTGGATAAGCCCAGCCCCACAGCCTATAGAAAATATCTTTTGGGGAATCTTTCTTTTTTAAATAAGAAGAGCAGCGAGGACGTGCTCAATAGATTGTGCTGAACCTGCGTTGGTTTTTTAAAGCTAATTTCTCTTCAAAACAGGTCTTTTAGGGCGGGAAATGGCATTTTTTGAGCGCAAAAAACCATTACCGACAAAATCGGTTAAAAAAAACAATATTTGAAAGCAAGGGTTACATAACAGATCAAGTCTCCTTTATTATGTTGCGATCGCCACTAGTTGTGGCGTTGCCTGTTTTATCTTGGTGGCAATAATCTTCATTTTTGATCCGCAGCATTTACATATAAAGCATGGTCTTGATGTAATTGTTTTTAACATTTTTGCCGGATTAAATTTGAGGAGATATTGCAATAACTTAATGAGTTGCTTGCTACATGGATGAAGGAATCCGTAGATTCTCACTCTGCGAAATCCTTTTGGGAGTACGTGCTGTATTATCAACCACAGGAAGTACTCGCCTGTAACCGTTTGGGTTTGATATCTTTTTGTTTTGGAATTTTGGTACCTAAAGGTGACCATGCCGTTTTCGCATTTTAAGATGTCTTTTTCTTGAATCGTTCCTTTGTAGAGATATCTGCCCAGATAGATTAAAGCCTTGTCGCCTTTACCGACATTTTTACAATCTACGACCCATTTACTTGGGCAGGTTTCAGGTAATTGCAGGTTGTGTTCAACAATTTCTTTAAGTATTTTTGCCCTGAAGACCTTAGCCATGGCCTTATGGTTAAAGAGATATTTGCCGAGTTTTACTCGCCAGGATTTTGTTTTTTTATTAATGCTGGCACCTGGCATCACAACGTGGATATGAGGATGAAAATCAAGTCTTCTTGAATGGGTATGCAGCACCATAGTGAATCCTGCCGTCCCCTGTAATTTTTTATCATTCAGGGTGAACGTTTGTAGCAAATCTTTGATTACGGCAAACAATAGCGTGAAAATTAATGTTTGATTTTTCCAGGCAAGATCTCGAAGTTGTTTTGGCAGGGTAAAGGTAATCAGATAATATTGAGCTGGCAGCTGTTTGTTTAATTGATTCTCAATCCACTGCTGACTTTCGTGGTTCTGGCAATGGGGGCAACTTCTATGGCCGCAGGAATGCGGAATATAAGAATGCTGCAAACATTGTCCATTGGTACACTGTGCAATCATATACGGACTGTGATGTTTACGGCAATTTTTCATTGTATACAGTGCGTGCTTATGACTTGGCAACGCACTATATTTGCTAAAGAATCTCTCTGAAAATTCATTGATGATTGAGGAGAGCAAAATCATTCTGCACCTCCCCAGTTGGTTTCAACTGTGTCGATAATGCCATTAATTTTTTCATAGGCATTATCATGGTTGGCGGTGGTGAGGTGTGTGTATCTCGCAGTGGTTAATAAACTGACATGGCCCAGAATATTTTGCAGTTCAATTATATCAACCCCGGCGTTCAGCAGGTGGGTAGCGTAACTGTGGCGCTTATGCCGAATTCGGCATAAACGCCATAATGCCGACTCCAGGATTATGCCGATTGTCCATATCAAAAGCGGAGCAGTTCTTGCTCCGCTGCAATTGAAGTTGGCATAATCAGAGATTTTCCAGAAATGTTAAAAGTTCATCATCTGGTTTGTACAGGAATGGCTTGGCCCCAAGTGGTGTTATTCGCGAAAGTGCCTGCTGTTTCAAACGCATATCTGCGTGAAGATACATCTCGGTAGTTTCAACTGACTCATGTCCAAGCCAGAGTGCAATTACAGAGCGATCCACGCCATGTCGGAGTAATTCCATTGCTGCAGTATGGCGAAGCACATGGGGGGTGATTTTCTTGCGCTTGATGGATGGACAATATGACATTGCAGTCCTGCAGTGCCTATTTACCAAGCGTTCAACGGCATCCCTGCTAAGTGGTCCACCGCGAATGCTCGGAAAGACAGAATCCCCTGACTGTCCATTGAGTTGACTAAGCCAGGATGACATTACCTCTGTTGTTTCTTTGCCAAGTGGGGTGCAACGCTGCTTTCTGCCTTTCCCCTCACATCTTACATGGGCGCCCGTTCCCAAAACCACTTGCTCGCAGTGAAGATTGATTAGTTCTGATACCCTGAACCCTGTTTGGATTGCAGTCAAGAGAAGAGTTCGATCTCTCCGTCCAACCCACGTAGTCTGATCAGGTGCATCAAGAAGAGCGTTGATCTCTTCAGGTATAAGGAATTCGATGGGTCGTCTCTCAAAGCGTTTGCTTGGGATTGCGAGGATTTGGCAACAGAGATCGACATATGCTGGCTCACAAAGAGAGACATATCTGAAGAAAGAGTGGATGGCAGCCAGGCGGGCGTTCCTGGTTCGAACACTGTTGCCGCGGTCTTTCTCAACATAATCAAGAAATGCGCTGAGAAAATCAGGAGTAAAATCATCGAAAGATAGAACCGATGGTTCTTTGTTGAGATTCTTTTTTGCAAAACCCAGAAGAAGCCGAAAGGAATCGCGGTATGATGCAACTGTATGAGGACTTGCCCTCCACTGTCGAAGAAGGCGATCTGTAAAAAAGGTCTGCAAAAGAGCTGGAAACGTCTTAGAAATTATCACAAGTAAACCTCCCTGTTTTCCCCTCCATGAGTCTCTGAGTCGCAAACTCCAGAAGTTCCGGAACTGCCTCAAGATACCAGTACGTGTCGTTTATGTGTGCGTGCCCAAGATATGTCGATAGTTTGTGGATCTCTCGTTCCACGTTGATGCCGGCACGATACCAATCCATAAGGGTACGAGCGGCAAATCGATGCCGCATGTCGTGGAGGCGCGGGCCTATACCAATACGCCTACCTTCGCTTTTCTTACGAATTCCGATCTCACGAGAAACTATGGCGAAATTATCTCGCGCGGCCCACTGAGTCACTCGAGTGCCTTGTTCCGAGAGAAAAAATGCAATATTTCTCAGCCGAGGAAAGATAAGGTCTCTTCTTTTTGCATAGTTTTCAAGAACCTCACATGTTGATACATGCACGGGAACGAGTCGTGATTTGCGGAATTTAGATTCACGGATAATGAGGATTCTTTCTTTGAGATTGACATCCTTTCTGTCAAAAGCAAGGGCTTCACTAATCCGCATTCCAGTAATGGCAAGGAGACCAAACAGGGTGGCGTAAGTCAGGCCTCTCAAGCCCATTGGAGAAGGCAGGTTGCGTGCCGCTCGGACAATTTTTTCGATCTCCTCATCGCTGTAAATATATGGGGGTTTACGATGGTACCGGTATGGAAGAAGGTTTTTGGGTGGAATTTCCGTTCGCTCATCGGCAACACTTCTCCAAATGGCGAAACGCCTCACGGTGTTGAGGTTGTCCGCCAATGTTGCCGACTCCTTTGCTGTAGACAGCTTCAGCCACCGAAGTGCCAAGTCGATCGAGATATGGGAGGCAGCCTCTTTTTCAGCGAAGGCAACAAAACTTCGAAGTATACCTTCTACTTTAAGAAGTTTGAAACCCATGCTACGGCGGAGCGCGAGATATTCCTTCATTGCTTTTCTTAGATCACTCAACTCACACCTCCTTCCGGCCAAGACCGGGCAAGAGAACGTAACCCTTCTATATCCACCTTCGCATAGATCTCTGTACTGTTCGGGGACCGATGCCGTAGAAGTTCTCCGATCTCTGTCATTGAAGCTCCCTGACGCAGCATTTCAGTGGCAAGAGAGTAGCGAAGTAAATGAGCACCTTTGCTTGGAGTGTTAAGACCACTTCTCTCGACAGCTCTACGAACGATTGTGCTGATTGTTGTTGAATTTTTGAAGCCCCGGCAGGGAGCCCTCATCCTAATGAAAACCCTTCGAGTTAGACATATGGGGCGATCATTTTGCAAGTAAATAGCCAAGGCTTTCCCAACATCCTGGGGTAGTGGGAGACAATCGCGAAACTGTCCTTTTCCCCGTATCGTAAGCTCAGCGGCTCTCCAATTTATATCGTCAAGTTCCAATGTGACCAATTCTCCAGCCCGAAGACCGAGGCGGGCAATGAGGAGAAGAATAGAATAGTCACGACGACCAACAGGGGTCGTTTGATCGCAGGCTTCCAGAAGAGATTGAAGTTCATCGTACTTAAGGTACTTTGGAATCTCTGCTAGCTGCCAGGTCGGGACTGTTGGTACAATCGCTGAAAGGTCGCGTTCAGTTTCTGCATACCGGAAAAGGAATCGAAAAAATGAGCGCATGGCAGCCACCATCAGCTGCGCTACCTTCGGAGTTCTATCATGAGCATGTCGGAGAAAGAACCTCTCAATGGCTTGCTGACTTAATTTTCGTAGTTGTATGGGGCCATCGCTAAATTGTTCAAAGAGGAATAGCTGGAGGTAAGGCCAATAACGTGAGGCTGTCACTGGTGAGAGGCCACGTTCTTTGCGTAGATAATTCTCGTATCGTGTTTTGAGAGACGTCAGAGGGGAGGCGTTGTATGTCGGCGCTGAATAATCAATTAGCCCTTCGACCCGAAGATGCTCCAAAAAAAGACGTAAGGTCCTCTTGTCACCCCTACGAAGAGCCCCCTTGCGAGCAGATTCGCTAAGAAAACGACTCATGATTTGTTCATCGATCTTACTAATATCGATATCGTTCTCAAGACTCCATCTTACGAACCCAGCCAATAGCTGAAGTTGCGTGCGGATTGTCGCGTGCGAATATCCCAAATCTGAAATAGCTGACGAAAATGCGTCAAGCTGAGAGCCTAATACACTTTCCTTCAATCGCTTAACGACTTTGTGACTTCTAAAATACAATTCTATCATTGGTGTCCTCCTTTCATGGTCAAATGTTTTGTCATGAAAAAAGGACAACTGGATTATGCCGAATTGGCAAGACCCATCATTAAAAAAATAGATAAAACTTCAGTTACTTAGGGAGACGCTAAGACTTTTGTCGGCATAATCCTGGAGTCGGCATTATGGCGCAGAGAGTGACATGAGATCTTTTTTTTAATCCCATTTGGTCTACCACCTTTTTCATGGCCACTTGAATGCCGCCTCTTTCCAGTGGGTGATCAACTAAATGGGCATTTTTTACTCCTCTCTTACGGTTGGGGAATATGAATTCTGGGTGCCTGCGAACCATCCAGAACTGCCTTAAAACCTGCAATGTTTTATGCGGCATTGGTACTAATCTGTCCTTGTTGCCCTTAGCATTACGGATATGGACCCGCATATGGTCAGCATCTATATCGCCAACTTTAAGATTAATTCCTTCGCTGAGCCGCAGCCCCATGCTGTAAGCGACAAAGAAAAAGACTTGATAATCCATGACCTTGGTCGCCAAAAGTAATTGATTTATTTGTCTAATGGTTAGAATGTCTGGAATCCGAGTTGCCTTTGGCTGCTTGATGAGTGGGATATGCTCCCATGTTTTTTGAAGGACATTGCTGTAGAAGAATTGCAAACCATAGAGGTCAAGCTTAACCGTACTCCATGAGTGCGATTGCAAAAGGTCGTGGAAATAATCAAGTAATTGATCTTGTGTAAGATTATCGAGTTTGCAGTTAAAATAATTGCCAATACGTCTAATTGCCCGAGCATACGCTGCGATGGTTTTTGGTTGATATCCTGCCAGTTTTAAATGCTTGAGATGCTTTGTGTAATTCTTGTTGAATCGTGGATTTTTTGGTAGTTTTGTGTTCATTGTAACCTCCTGATCGTAAAGTTAATGTGAGAATTGTTACATCAATAACTATACAATCGAACTGCTGGTTCTAAACTGAACAGGAAGTTACCATTTTTAATGGGATTTATTGCCGGGGAGACAGATGAGGGTAGTTTTTCTCCGCGAAGCGGCTTCGTCCAACAAACATTTCAAGCGGGACTGCGTGGCCTGCGGCCTCTTACCCCTTAAACGAAACGTTATCGAAGTTGAGATTGCTTTAATC
>JACKQG010004629.1_pt1 | contig 15850 bp, 16 predicted proteins | sample 8237621 | NCBI WGS metagenome assembly JACKQG01 (sample SAMN15677084, study PRJNA649215) | marine metagenome | biome: marine; feature: Black Sea; material: saline water; isolation source: suspended particulate matter (SPM) from the Black Sea western gyre | collected 2013-06-09/2013-06-10 | depth... | reverse complement strand
ATCACTTTTTGTATTTATGTTTGAAAAAAGATTTTCGTGATAAAATGGCAGTTCACTTGAAAAATCCAGTTGTTTGGTTTTCACTTTGTCATAAAACTGAAAAATCTGATAATCCCCTGTATGGATCTGCTCCTTTATAAAAGGCAGACATTTTTTTGAATAGATTGCGCTCAATGGCTCTAACATATTTTGGTGAAAAGGCACAGTGATATCATTTCCGTTAGTATTATCAAATAAGAATTGAATACATTCGGTTGAGATGAACGGCATATCACAGGGAAGAACAATATTCAAATCCTGATCAGAATAATGAAGTCCAGTATATAAGCCACCGAGTGAACCGGTACCAGGAATTAAGTCTTTAAATTTTGGAAAATTAATAAAATCCATTTTTTCAGGGGAATTAGTGATTATAACAATGTTGTTGGTAATATTTTCAACGACTTCAATGACTGCCTGTATTAATGGGTTTCCTTGAAAAAGGGATAGCGCCTTATCAGAACCAAAACGTTTGCTCTTCCCACCTGCTAAAATTATGGCGCCAATATCCTCTAATTTTTGCATATTCTGAATCATGTCTTTACTCATTATTATAAATAAAAAAACCTCCAACCAATTTTGGCAGGAGGCATTATTCAATTGTCAATTGAGAATTGTCAATTTACAATAGTCAATTAAAAAAACAGATGAATATGAGTCTCCTTTGCCAAGTCAAGGTGGTAAAACCTATCGGGCTGGCTGAACAGTTACCCATCGAGCCGTCGCGTCCCAATTATCCCGGTAGGACAAAAGGGTTCGGAGAAATATTTATGTATCAAATTTAATAAATAAATTTCAAAAATACAAACTATTATTGTAAAAGGTTTAAATTAATACAAATTTCATACCTATTTCAATTATTCATTTACCAGCTAATATAATTTCATATTTATCAAAAGGTAACAACGAACAAAAATATTTAGTGATAAAAATAATCGCATGATTTTTGACGTTATACCGTCGGTGCGTTTGAATGCGGTCAGTTTTAAATTGACAGTCAAATTTATAATTATTCAAATGAAAAATTAGAATAAAAAATCTTGCAAAGTTAAAAATAATTAGTTACATTTCTTCTCTTACAAAAAATAGGATTTACCATGAAACTTTCAACCAAAGTAAATTTAATTGTTGCCATTACAGTTTTTTCCATCATGACAACAATATTCTTAATTTTAGCCAATAGGTACGAAAAATTGATCAATGATGACCTGCTGCAAATCACCAGGGCATTTTATAAGAATATTGTAATCACCCGTTCATGGGTTGCTCAACATGAAGGGGTATATGTTGTAAAATCTCCAAGTGTTCGATCTAATCCATATCTTGCTAATCCCGATATTAACACAAAAGATGAACGAACGCTCACGTTAAAAAATCCTGCTGTTGTAACCCGTGAATTGTCTGAATTGAGTAGACAGATGAGTGGAAACTTTCAGTTTCACATTACAAGTTTGAAACCGGTAAATCCAAATAATTCGCCTAATAATTTTGAAGTGCAAGCTTTGAAATCCTTTGAAAATAAAACTCCTGAGAGTAAATATTTAGAATATTACCGTACAGAGCAAATCAACAATAAACCCTATTTTCGATACTTTGGTCCCCTTTTTACGGAAGTTTCCTGCATGAACTGCCATGCTGTTCATGGCTATAAAGTCGGAGACGTGAGGGGGGGGATCTCCATTATTTTACCGCTGGAATCCATTGAACAAGCAAAACAGAAAAATTATTTTATAATGGTATTAGCAGGACTAATTGCAATTTTTGTTATTACGTTGGTAATCAATTTTTTACTCCATCGCATTGTTATAAAGCCGGTTCAAATAATTGAAAATGCGACCAAAGAATTAGAGGACGGAAATTTTATACCCATCAAAGTAGAAAACAATGATGAAATTGGCGACCTGGCAGGAGCTTTTCAATCGATGCAAAAAAAGATACAGACATCCACAAAAAATCTGCAACAGTCAGAGGAAAAATACAGAACTTTGATTAATTGTTCCGCCGAAGCGGTTTTGATAATAAGTGATAAAAATAGAATAGTTGATGCGAATAACAGCATCACAGAACTCTCCCAATATAAAGTTGAAGAAATCTTAAATAATCCTGCAGACATTTTGTTTGCTGCGCCCGCAAAAAAACTAAAAAATAAGGAAAGATATGAAACAATTTTAAAATGCAAAGATGGCACAACAAAACCAATTGAAATATATATCAGCTCCGAAAATTTTATGATCAATAATCAAGCAAACTTCAGCCTGTTTTATCTTCACGATCTTAGTGAACGAAAACGGATGGAAAAAATTATGATCGATACTGAAAAAATGTTTGCGCTCAACCAACTGTCATCAGGTATTGCACATGAAATTAGAAATCCATTGTTCAGCGTTCGTAATAATCTGAATTACATTAAAGAAAAGTCAAAAAACGGATCCGAAATGAAAAAGGTTCATGCAGAGATTGATACCGGTATTCATAGAATCAATACGCTGGTGAATTCAATCCTGGATTATGCGCGACCACATAATACAGAATTTAAAATGTATCATATTAAAAAGGTCATAGATCGTTCACTTGAATTAGTTGGAAAACAATTTGAAAAATCGCAACATGAAATTATCGTAAATATCCCTAAAGATATTCCGCAGGTTGAATTGGATCCTCATAAAATGGAACAGGTTTTTATCAATTTAAGTACAAATTCCCTCCAGGCGATGACAGAAACTGGGAATTTTTCTATTTCTGCAAAACACAAAAAAAACCATATTGAGATCACAATTTCAGATGATGGTTGTGGTATCGATAAAAAAGAAATATCCAGAATTTTTGATCCATTCTTTACACGCAAATCAAACGGAACAGGATTGGGATTGAGTATTGTGAAAAATATTGTCAAACAGCACAATGGTGAAATTTTTGTAAAAAGCAGGCAGGATCAGGGAACAACTTTTACCATAATTTTACCGATAGTACAGGGATGAAAGGAAAATAATGAAATTTTCGATTTTGATCGTAGATGATGATAAAATTGTATGCAATTCATTAAAACGTATTCTCGGAAATAGTGAATATACGATTGATACCGCTTATACAGCAAAAGATGGACTCAACAAGATCAATAACAAAGAGCCTGATTTGATGGTTTTGGATTATCAACTTCCAGATCAAAATGGATTGCAGGTTTTGAAACAGGTAAAAGATAAGTTTCCAAATGTCCTGGTAATCATCTTAACTGCTTATGGTAATGTCTCTCTCGCAGTGGATGCAATGAAATACGGCGCTTATGATTTTGTTGAAAAAGAAGCTGATCCCGAATTAGTCCGCTTCACAGTTCAAAAAGCCATCGATACAATCCGCTTAAAAAAGGAAGTTCAGAAGCTGCAGCAGGACTTCATCTTAAATAAAGATGTAGATCGAATTGTGACCAATAGTGAGGTGATGAAAAATATTCTTGATTTAGCAAAGCAGTTTGCCCAGTCTGATAGCACTGTATTATTAACCGGGGAAACAGGAACAGGTAAAAGCCTGGTTGCTGAATATATCCACTACAAAAGTCAGCGATTTAATCAATCATTTTTAACCGTCAATTGTGGCGCCATCCCGCGCGAGTTAATTGAAAGTGAACTGTTCGGTTACGAACAAGGCGCTTTTACAGGAGCACGCAGCAAAGGCAAAATTGGCTTAATTGAAAAGGCAAACAACGGGACGATTTTTTTGGATGAGATAGGCGAATTGTCGTTGGATTTACAATCTAAATTATTGCAGGTTTTGGAAAAATCAGAATTTTTCCGTGTTGGCGGTGTTGAGTCTGTTCAGGTGAATATTCGATTCCTTGTTGCAACAAATGCTAACCTAACTGAAATGATAAAGGAAAACAAATTTCGTAATGACCTTTATTATCGAATCAACGTCGCCTCGTTACACATGCCGCCAATTCGTGAGCGAAAAGAGGACATTATCTCTTTGGCGAAGTATTTCATAAATTCTTTTAATGATAAACTCAATAAGAGAGTGAATAAGATGACAAACACCGCCGAAACAATACTAAAAAATTATTATTGGCCTGGAAATATTCGGGAAATACGGAATATTATTGAAAGAATTATGATCCTAAAAAAAGATTCAACCATTAACGAAAACGACTTATGTCAACTTCAGGTTCATGATCAAAATATTTCCGGAGGCCCACTGAATTTTCCCTTCTGCGTTAATTTAGGATCGGGGAATAATCTTCTTCATGAAGTACAAACCTCAGTTATCAAGCATACTTTAAAAATGACCAACAACAATAAAACCAAAGCTGCTCAACTTCTCGGTATTCCGCGAACGAGTTTGCAGTTTTATATTGATAAGTTTGAGATTGAGAAAGATGGGGAGTGATATTGTCCACGCTGATCAATCCCGCTAAAGCGGGACACAGGGATTTGTTATGAATATTGTTCAGTGTGTGTTTTTGATCAGTGAGGGGTTTTTAATAAGAATAGTTTTGCAATCTGGACTAATGTGCTATCGTGTTGAGATTTCAATTAAATTAGTTGCTTATTTCTACACTCTTTTTATACAAAAACTCCGGATCTAAATCCAATCCATTTTCCCATTCGATAGTGTCAAAGCATACCCGAACTTTTTTGAATTCATCAATATTTTTTAATTCTGCGAAACGACCAAAATTAAAATACGGGTTCATATCCAAGCATCGTATTTCAGAATTCTCAAAAGTAAGAATGAGTTTATAATCATTAGTCGCTTCAACTTTTCTTACAGCCAACCACATTGCTATCGTTCTCCTATGATAATGGTTCAATTTTGAAAATAGGTTCGCCGCTCATTGCTAATGTCCAATCTGCCTTCAACTCGTCAATGTGCAATTCTGACCATGCCTGTACTAACCGTTTCTGCTTTCGCGGGAATTCCCCATCTATAATATCAAATGAGTCGAGGCTAAATGAAGCTTTATACTCATTATAATACGCGTGAAAGTGTGGCGGGTTGTGCTCTCCAGGCGCAAAATACATTCGAATTATTATTCCGTAAAACATAGAAATTGTTGGCATTCTATTCCCCTGCTATCGAAGTATTATAAAGCTGAATAATAATAATATAAGAAATTTGTCTTAACATATCAATAAAAAAATAAAAAAATCCGAAGGCCATTTTAGAAAATAACCTCCGGATAATGTGGGTGTATTTTTTGAGAATTAAATTATATTTATTTCTTATAAAACGATTTCCCGGGAAGTTTAAGCTTAACAGCCTGTTTCGTGAAAGCTTCCTTATCTTTGGCATTTCTCTGTTTGTAAAAATCAATCACTTCTTTTACATCTTTGGTGTATTTTGTACCAAGATAATGGTCACGATTTTCATAACGTTTTAACCAGTGATCCCATTGTTTTTTACTTAACAAGCCATTTTTATAAGCTGTTTCCACGTTCGCATAAATACGTTCCCAGTAATCGGAATAAGTTTTATAAACGAAAGGTGTAGTATTCGTAAACGCAGGAATTCCCCAGGAGTTACCAGGAATATCGTAAAGTTTATAAGGAACAAATTTAGATGGATGATTACTATTTACCCATCGTTTGGCTTCGGCATCTCCGTGTTCAGCAGCCCATTTGTAAACTTCCATTAAATCTTCCTGTAATTCCCAAATGCCGTGCCACTGGGTAAAGTCAGCGCCCATCATTACAGCGCCATGTCTGAAACGGCGACCTTCATGATGCCAGGCATAATACATCAATTCTTCAGGAGTTTCGTCCCAACCATTTAGAACGACATTGGAGAGTTTTTTACCAGCAGCTTCAATCTGGTCGATAGTACCGTTTGCAGTCAATTTTTTTGTCCAATATACAAATTGACGGCGAATTTCGTTATATTGCAGGTTCACTAAATCTGCGGTTAGCAAGTAGGTCTCATAAAAATCCGGCGCATGACAGCTTGCACAAATTGTCTCCATACGATCGCGTTTAACTTCCCATGTGCCGGAATTTTCTTCATCCCAAACAGTTCTGAAACTCCAGGGTGCTTGAGATTCAAACGCCAACCGTGCACTCACATCGTGCGTCATCGGTTGTAATTCATTACCGTCCATGTGGCAGGTTACACAGACCGGGGCTTCAATAGGGATTGTTTCGTTTTCTGTTGTATTATAATTCATATCCCATTCGTGCCCCTTGGCTTTGAAGATATTCCCATGTTTTGATTCATTGTAGATTTCGATGTGCGGGTGATCGGGACCCATGTGGCACTCACCGCACGTTTCGGGTTGGCGAGCAACTTCCATGCTAAAAGAATGTTTGGCATGACAAACATCGCATTCACCAACACTGCCATCAGGCCAGATATTACCAATCTGGTGACACTGCTCGCAGCCGTGTCTTGTGCTGATGGGATTTTCAAAAATAGCCCTGTCAGCATTGGCAAAAAGCCAGAATTGATGCGCATGTTTACTGTTAGTAAATTCAGTGACTTCTTGTTCATGACATTCTTTACAATCTTTCGGTGTCGGGTGCCGTGCAACAAGTACATCGCTTTGCGGACAGTGGAAAGCGTCAAAATCATCTTCCTGGGCGGTATGACATTCGGTACAACCAATTCCCATAACCGCATGTTGACTTTCTTTCCATGCGTCGATCTGTTTCACTGCAATGTTTTGTTTTTCATGACAAGTGATACATTGTTTTGATTTAGCATCAACTTCGATGTGTGGTTTATCGCTCCGGGTCTTTTTCATTTCAACACCAGCGACAATGGTTAAAACGATAATAAGTAACGTCGAAAAAATTCCGATCAACCACTTTTGTGCAGTTACAGTGTCCATAATTTTAAATCCTCCACTTTATCATTATTAAATAGGTTACACAAGTATTTCCCAGAGTGTGATTACTAAAAAAGTCAGAATAGCAATAGTTCCAACAAAATAATGTAATCTTACTTTGGGCATTTTTTTAACAAAAAATTCATCTATAAATGGCCAAAAAACCATAACTACACCTAACATCATAAGCACGGACATACCTATGTTCATAGGCATAATTTTTAAAGCGATATAAACAAGGAAAAAGTACCATTCAGGCTTAATGATCGATGGCGTTACAGATGGATCGGCTGGTTCGCCAATTCCCGGTGGTAAAATAACGGACAGCGTGCTTAATACTGCCAATATAAAAAATGTCATAATTACCACTTTAAAAAAGTGCTCGGGATAGAAAGCGTAAGTTCCTTCACTTTCTCTTCCCTCTAATTCTGCCATTCCATGTAATCGCAAAATAAAAATATGAACAACTATAAGCAGGATTAACAGGGGAGGCAGCAGTGTTACGTGGAAAGTAAAAAATCGAGTGAGTGTATTTCCGGTAACCTCTTCTCCTCCTCTTAAAAATGTTAGTAATGAATCACCAATTAAAGGTATTGCTCCCATTGAATTTGTACCAATTGTAGTAGCCCAATAGGATACCTGATTTTGGATTAGTGAATAACCTGTTAGCGATAAACCTAAAGATAATCCCAACAGCATTAGCCCGATGATCCAATTTAATTCCCTGGGTCGTCGGTACGCTCGGGTAAAGAACACACGGGTCATGTGCAACAACAACGAAATCACCAACAAATTTGATCCCCATTTATGAATACCGCGAATCCAGAATCCAAAACGTACTTCCTCTGTAATATGTCGCACGCTTTCGTAAGCCATCTCTGTTGAAGGAACATAATAAAACATCAGGAAAATGCCTGTAATTATCTGGAACATAATAAGAATTAACGGTGCGCCCCCAGTGGCAAAGAACCATTTTTTATAATGAAGCGGAATCGGTTCTTTAATAAATGCTTTTTCAGTAACTTCTACAATTCGGTTATAGTCAATAGGAAAGCGTTCCAATATCCAATCTTTTATTTTCATGATAATTGTCCCCCCCTTCTTTTTTTGATCCAGATAAAAACAAGGGAGTTTTCTACCTCCACCTTAAATTCGTCTAACGGACGAGGCGGTGGGCCGGCAAGCACTTTTCCATCCTGTCCGAAGTATCCTTTGTGACATGGGCAGTAAAATTTTTTTTCCTTTTCTTTCCATTTTACAATGCAGCCAAGATGTGTACAAATGCCGGAATAAACTTTATATCCTTCAGGCAAACGGATTATAAATACCGGTTTATTGGCAATAGTGATTTCCTTTGCTTTGCCTATTGGTATTTCATCTACCTTGGCGACGAGATATTTAGTAAATTCTTGCTGCTTACCTCCCGGAATAAGAAATAGCAAACTGTCCCTTAAAAACAGCAATCCGCCAAGAGCTACACCTCCAACTGCTGCAATACTAGACATTATAAATTTCCGTCTTGAGGGAGGCGATTTTTTATCTTCTGTTTTTGTCATAAGTCCTCCGTAATTAATTGTTGTTTATAAACTTTAGTTGACAAATTCATGTTTATTTTTCAAAATTATTTTAATTTAATTAATAAAGGATAAAAAATCAAATTCCTAAATCTCCTTGTGAAACGTAAACGTCAGCGCCTTGCCGAATTTCTTCTGACAAATATCCACGCAATCCCCGCAGTTGATACAGTAAGGAGAAGTGCCATTTTGTTTTGGATTTAACTTTAACTGGCAAACCTCATTGCACCAGGAAATTTTTCTGTTACCTGTACATTTATCTGCTTCAAATTTAACATTCATCGTGTGCTTGAAACGAAATAAGCTGATCATAACGCCGATTGGGCAGAGATATTTGCACCACACACGGCGGAATAAAATGAGCTCAACAATTAAGATTGCTGCAATTAATAAAATCTCCAATCCAACTTGCCCAATAAAAACCGCATCAGCGACTTGACTGCTGATTAAGCCTGGCGCTGAAATGTAACTCATGAAAGGTATGCCAAATACCATTACGATGGTGATGGATATACCAAACGCTATCCAGAAATAATGGGGACGTGGATTTTTTACTTCAGATAGTTTTCTGGATTTTTTACCTTTGATTTTTTTCTGCATCCAGAAGATAAATTCAGCGATTGCATTAAAAGGGCAAATCCAACTGCAAAATATTCTGCCAAACAGGAGAGAAATTATAATTGGAAGCGCGCCTGCCAATAACAAAGGAAAATAAATTTGCTTCTGCAACAAAATTGTTTGCAACACCATTGTTGGATCAGCGAAGTCCAGGTGCCCGATACTCATAGAATAAAAGGTACCAATAATAAAAGTAATTTGAAAATGATTTAGTATCGGTATCGCAACGATAAGCAATAATATTCCGATTTGGGAAAATCTTCTCAATAATTTTAAACGACGATAAACAAATAGCTCTAATTGTGACATATTAATTTATTTTTTAAATTTTTGAACGAGCCAGCTCGAAAAATAGAAAGCTATTATTCCACTCGCTATTCCGACCAATATGTGGATTATTAAAAAATACGTTAGTAGTGAAGAATTTGACAATTGATCATTGGATAGGAATGATTGAAACCAACGTCTAAAAATAAAAAAGTAGGCGCATTTTGAAAGTTGCGCACCGAAAATCACAGGATGAAATGCTGTGTAACAAAGCACAGAAATTCCCACAAAAGCTGAACTGAATAAATTGACGTTGAAAATCAGGAATATCAATTCTCCAATAAAGGCTTCGGCAAGTATTGCGATAAATGGATTACTCGCAGTAAATCCAGTCAGTATAAATTTAAGAAAAGCTGTGATTATTCCTATTAGAAGAATTGAGCCTGGTATGGGAACTAATTTTTTACCAGTTGTCAAAACGAGCACAGAAAAAAATGATACCCAAATACCCTGCAAAAAAATATTATAATTTTTTACCCAGCTTCCCAAATAAACGTCTTCTAATACCCAAATCAGGCTTAATGACAGAATACTAATTATGTGGAAATTTGAATTGTTGTTTTTCATTGTCAATAATGTTCTATAAATGTCGGCTAATCACCGTAATTGCAGGTTGATCGGTTAATAAACAGACCCGTTCACAAATTCCGCAGCCAACGCATTTATCCGGATGAACTTCGGGGTACATTTCATCTTTGAGCGTTATTGCTTCCCGATAAATTGGACAGCGTTCAAAACAGGCGCGGCAGATAATGCCATTATAAGGCAAACAAAGGCTGGTATCGATAACTGCCTTGCCCATGGCTACTTTTTCTTTTTTCACTTCTTTTAACGCACCAGAAGGACAGACTTCCGGACATTTCATACAGAGATAACAGGGAACTTCTCTTGGAACGATTATTGGCGTGCCCATCTTTACGCCCCATTCGGCATGAGCAGTTTTAATAGATTTGTAAGGACAGACTAATTCGCATTTTCGGCAGCGAATACAGAGTTTCACAAAATCTTTTTCATCAACTGCTCCAGGGGGACGTAGGGGCGCGCGTGAGTTAGCAATATTTTTCAGCAAGTTAAACATTACGCTTCCTCAGTTTCATCTTCAAAATGGAGATAAGTCGGATAAACGCCTAAAACACCGTCAATCTCTTTGCTGATATGTCCACTCATGGTTTCCAACTCTTTTGTTGTCTTTGCCTCAAAAACGGCAACGATATAAATATCTTTATGCAGTCCGTAAGTTGTGACACCCTCGGTCTTTTTGAGGGCATTAAAAATTTTTTGAGATTTTTTAGGTTCGATTAAAATTACAACACCGCTAATTGGCATGATTGCACCTGTTTTTATTATTGATAAATAAATTTTAAACAACGATAATAGTTGATTTCAAACAAAGTTAAAAGTGCCTAAAATGCCTAAAGTGAACTAAAGTAAAATTACTTTAGTCATTTTAAACTTTAGGCATTTTAGTTCACTTTGACGTTATTAATAAATTTAAGATTTAATACAAAAAAATTATTTTATTGTTGTTGCAGCAATAACCAATTACGCTTTTTTAAGATTAGCCGCACAGACTTTATATTCCGGCTCTTTTGAACCAGGATCAATAGCATCTGTGGTAACTAAATTGATCAAAGCCTCTCTCCAATGCCACGGAACAAACAACGTACCTTTTCGCGGGCGATCAATCACGCGGGCTTCCATTTGTGCTTTACCGCGACGGGAGAAGATTTCCACCATATCTTTATTGGCAATGCCGAGTCTTTTTGCATCGTCCGGGTGAATTTCCACATAAGCTTTTGGTACAGCGCGGTTCAATTCAGGAACTGTCATGGTCATTGTACCTGTATGCCAGTGTTCTAAAATTCTACCGGTCGTTAAAGCAAACGGATATTGAGCATCGGTCGGTTCTTCCGGTCCCTTTGGCGGACGAGCAAAAACAATCGCTCTGCCATTTGGTTTTTTGTAGAAATTAATTTTGCCTTCGCCTTTAAATAGTGGATCACCCTCAACAAATCTTTTTTCGGTGCCAGGATGATCTTCGGAAGGACAGGGCCATTGCAAGCCTCTGACTTTTTTTAGTCGGCTATAAGGCATTCCTGTCAAATCCATGTCAGTGCCTTTAGTGAGCGTTAGGTATTCATTCCAGGTATCTTCGGGTCCTTTGAATGGAAATTTGTCGCCATATCCTAAACGTCTGGCAAGCATCATTAATGCTTCTCCGTCCCATTTTGCTTCGCCGGGAGGATCAACACATTTTGCCAGATGTTGAGAACGACGTTCAGTACAACCGTAAACACCTTCTTTCTCGCTCCACATGGCTACCGGCAGAACAACATCAGCAAGTTCAGTTGTCATTGTAGGATGATAAGCTTCAGCGACAACCATAAATTGCTCTTCCATGCCTTTCAAATATTTATTCAAATTGGGCAATGATTGCGCCGGGTTAGTTGTACAAATCCAGATACATTTTACATTTCCCTTTGCCAGTCCATCAAACATAGCCATAGTATGCAAACCAGGTTTTGGCTGAATCTTGTCCGGGCTTATTCCCCATATTTTTGCTACTGCTTCACGATGGGCTGGTTTTTTAACTGACCGATGTCCAGGCAGAAGATGGCATAATCCGCCGCCTTCACGAACACCACCACAGGCGTTAGGCTGTCCTGTCAGTGAGAAGGAATCTGAACCAGGAACACCAATCTTGCCAGTCAACAGATGGAGATTATGGATTAAATTATTTGCCCAGACACCGGCTATACGCTGGTTAATTCCCATTGTCCACATGGACATGGCAGTCTTTGCCTGACCGAACAATTTAGCAGCTTCAACGATTTCACTGGGAGTAACACCGCATGTTTTTGCTGCATTTTCCGGGGTGAATTCTTCTATAAATTGTTTGAACTGCTCATAATTCATCGGATTTTTGCCATCACTGAAAGCAACATGGTTTTTAATAAAATCTTCATCAGCGTAACCTTCTTTAATGAGCAGACGAGCCATGGCATGAAGAATTGGCAGGTCGTAACCGGGAATACATTTCAAATGCAGATCAGCAATTTTATTTGTTGGTGTTTTTCTGGGATCAATAATGATGATTTTTACATTAGGATTTTTCGCTTTACGTTTTGCAATTCGCTCAAACACAACCGGATGTGCTTCAGCCGTATTTGAACCAATGAGCACAAAACAATCGCACTTATCAATATCTGTGTAAGAACCACCAGGCTCATCACCGCCAAAAGTAGTTAAATAGCCACCTACTGCGCTTGCCATACAGAGTCTTGGGTTGCCTTCTACATTGTTTGTGCCGAAACATCCTTTAAAAAGCTTGTTCGCGATATAGGTTTCTTCAGTATATGCCTGACCTGAACCATAAAAAGCAACTGAATCTGGCCCGTTTTCGTCGATTGTTTTTTTGAACTTTTTAGCTACCAGATCCATGGCTTCATCCCAACTGGCTTTTTGTAATTTACCGTTTTTACGCACAAGTGGATGAAGTAGCCTGGTTTTGGCATAATTAATTCGATTGAGATAAAATGCTTTAACGCATAATAATCCAAAATTAGTAGGACATTCTTTGTCCCCTTTAACTGCAACTATTTTTTTGTCCTTCACTCCAACCATAACGCCACAGCCAACACCGCAATATCGGCAGACTGATTTGTGCCATGTCGTAGTTCCGGCAAAAACAGATTTCTCCATTCCTGGAATTAGTGAGACACCTATTGCGGCAGCCGCAGTTGAAGCAGCGGTCGCTTTAATAAATTCTCTTCTTGATAATGATTTCATAAAATTAACTCCCTTTATTTGTGAAATTTTAATGTATGACCGTCATGACAATCAAAACAGCTTTTTAATTTGCTTTTGCTCCAATCGACCTCGTAGTCTGAATGGCAGGAAATGCAGCTTTCATCACCTGGTTTTGCTTCAAAACGTTCTACGCCATCGCCATGGCAAATGAAACAACCGACTTTAAATGTGCCGTGTTTTCCATCCTGCCAATCTTTGGTAATTTCAGGGGTATTTTCAGTGTGACATTCTTCACAGCTAATACTGAAATCAACTTTTTCGTGCTTATCACCTTTTGGTGAGAAACCTGACATTGGCAGATAGAGCAGCAGAATGCCAAAAATTAATAAAACTGGCAATAATACTTTTTTCATTTGTTCCACCTCAAGTTTAATTATTAAAAAATTTGACAGGATTTACAGGATGAACAGGAAAAAAAAGAATATTCCTGAAGATCCGGTTAATCCTGTCTAAAAAATAAATTTTGATAAATATCGCGACTAGAATTTGTAAGTTAATGTGGTTTTAATTTCTCTCACAGTATCGCTATTATCATTGTTGCCATTAATGAGATATCCTGCAGCATCACCGGGCATGAATACACCGCCGCGCAGTGTCAAGCCGAGATTTTTATAAATTCCGTAGTCTATTTTAAAATCGATTTCCGAACCAATGTCATTAGAATTAGCATCACCCATTGTCCAGCCAGTATCTGTAGTACTCCAGGCATAAATGGGCTGTGTTGCTGTGATGTAAGTGTAGGAAACAAAAGCTTTCAGGTTCTTTTTGATTTTGTAAGTAGCGTTTGCCTGGAACAGGGTTGTGTTTTCAAATTCACGATAACCACGAGTGTTTGGTGCGCCTAAACCTTGAGGTGTAATTCCTTCTTCATCAGGCATAATTGAATCTTCCCAAATTTCTGTGACATAAAAGAATCCGGAAGTTCTTAATTTGTTAACGTTTCCAGCGCCGTCAGTTTTATCATCATCACCGGAACCCATTCCGAAAACACCACCAAGTGAAAGTGCCGGAGTTATATTAAAGGCGGGTTTTACATAAAGGTTGTATCCGGAAATTGTGCCGTCGTTAATGTCGTAGCGTTGTTTACCGTCTGCTGCGCCATTATCGATATCATCTTTTCCGGTGAGGTAATCAAACTCACCCACAACAGATAAGTTGCCCAATTTAACAGAACCTGACAAACCGAAAGCCATCAACTGGGTTACATGTGGTGAAAACCTGGGACGAAAATAATCAATTCCGTCCATTAAGTAAGCTGTGCCATCGTCAACACTGGCATCGTTGTAATAAAGACCGAACACGTTAATTTCTCTTTTTTCATTTTTACATTGTAAATTACCCAGAAGCAGGTTAGCATCCCTGGCGTCTGTGTTGCCATAAGGATCAGCAGCAGCCATGACGTCATTATCGCTTAAGCCATCATAACCTTCGGAAACTTTTGCCCAACCAAGATTTAGTTTGAACTTTTTCAAATCAACGTTGGCTTGAATTCCGTCTAAATTGTTATCCAATAAAAGCTTGTTTCCTACGCCATACCACATACGACCGACTTTTAAATTCACCGGGATATTGGGTAAGTTAAAATCGATGTAAGCCTGGTCAACGTGCATTAAAAAGTTTGTGTCTTTATTGCTAAAAAGACCACTGGCGCCGTATTTTGTACGATTAATATTGTCAACACCCCACCAGCCCTGTGCAATGTCAAACCTGGTGACCAACTTCAAATTGTCATTAGCAACAGCTTGCAGTTTAAAACGCAGCATCTGAACAACGTAATTGTCATTACCGTCGTTTTTGCCAAGAAAAAATTTGCTCTGCGAAAGCCCCCAGGCAGTGTAAACACCGTTGACTTTCAGATCAGCACCAAAAAGAGCTGAACTTAAAACAAGGACAAGAATTAAAGAAATGGTGATTGAAAAAAAACGTTTCATGGTACTTCCTCCATTTGATTAAAAGTTACAAATTGGTTTGTTTAAATAAGTTCACAAATTTTGTGCCATTGGACATGATGAGAAATGGTCAACAAAACTATTTGAATATTAAAGAGTTGGGAATGATTAGTAAACAGATGATAGTTTTAACCATAAGCATTAAATGACGGCATACCGTCAGGTTGGCATTATGCTGTCGATATTCTGTTAATATTTTTTGGGAAAAACTTTTATAAATGAAGTTTATAGCATTATCCATAATAGTAGCAGTGAAAACAAAACTGAAAAATTTCGCCAACTGGCGAATGAGCAGCCAACGAATTGCGTTTTTAATAAAACTAAAATTATGACATTATCTTTCTTCGGAGAAATCGATTAGAGAGCATTTACTGCAGCAGTTTCATGGATGGTCAGTGGTTGTCCGGTGGCTTCACTGTAAAGAACATCGGGGCAAAAATCAACTCCATTAGGCCATTCAATTGTCCTCACTTCTCGATCAACCTTCACCCTTTTAAAAAAATCAATTTTTTCTAACGGAGTGAAAACTCCGCCTCGACCTACTATACGATCTTTAAAATCCAGTTCTGATTTTTCACCGTTAGAAAATGTTAATTCTAAACGGTATGATTCAATATGGTGGACTTTTTTTATTCTGGGAAACATAAAAACCTTTTATTCTAAAAATTCTAAAATCCGTGTAAATCCGTTCAATCAGTGTCATCCGCGTTCTATGGGGGGAA
>JACKQG010004019.1_pt1 | contig 15850 bp, 9 predicted proteins | sample 8237621 | NCBI WGS metagenome assembly JACKQG01 (sample SAMN15677084, study PRJNA649215) | marine metagenome | biome: marine; feature: Black Sea; material: saline water; isolation source: suspended particulate matter (SPM) from the Black Sea western gyre | collected 2013-06-09/2013-06-10 | depth... | reverse complement strand
AAATAATATGTAGCTTCCCGGGGTAAAAGTTGCAGGATAGTTGATGCCAACTTATCGTTGACCATTCCGAATACGATATGAAGACGCTGATGCGGTGTCTGGCTGATTTGCCGTACAACTTCTGTGATCCCTGCTTCATTATGGCCGGCATCACAAATGATCAGCGGTTTTTCCTGAAGAACCTGCCAGCGTCCAAGAAAACCTGTATTAGCGACCACTTGTTCCATCCCACGACGGATTTCATCCTCAGTGATCGAAAATCCCATGGAAATTAATTGACGGATAACGCCTAATGTAGTGGTCTGGTTTTTTTGTTGGTAATTTGCTGGGATGGAGTCGTAGATTTCGGATTTCGGATTTCGGATTTCGGATTTAATATGCTGGTCTGCAAATGTAATTGGGCAACCGACACAAGTTGCATGCTCACGGAATAACTTTTCCATTTCCGGTTGGGTTTCGCCGATAACAACTGGAATTCCCTTCTTCATGATCCCGGCTTTTTCGATTGCGATTTTCTGCAGGGTATCACCCAGAAATTGCTGATGGTCGTAACTTATATTTGTGATCACCGTAAGCAGTGGCTTGATGATGTTTGTCGAGTCTAATCTTCCACCCATGCCTACCTCGATCACTGCGATGTCAACACACTCTTGGCTGAATTGTTCAAAAGCCATTCCGGCTGTCATTTCAAAAAAGCTGAGTTGAATTTGTTCAAACGCAGTCAGGTATTTCTCAACGAATTGGGTTACTTCCTCTTTAGGGATCATATGACCATCGATCCTTATCCGTTCGCGAAAATTTTTGAAATGTGGGGAGGTGTAAAGGCCTGTTTTGAGCCCATGTTCCTGCAGGATCGATGCCAGCATGTGAGCAACACTCCCTTTTCCATTGGTGCCGGCTATATGAATCGAAGGAAAATGATTTTGAGGATTTTTAAGCAGGTTGCAAAGGGAAATGGTATTGTCGAGGTTGGCTTTGTAGGCTGCGGCTCCAATTCGTTGATACATGGGGAGCTGCTCATACAACCAGCTTAAGGTTTTGGAATAGTTCATTTGATAACGAGCAAAATAAGGCCTACGGTAACACTGACCTGCCCCACCCAAAAAATGAACATCCATTTGATCATATCAGCTTTTACCTGAAAGAGGTCTTTTTTTACCAGTAAGATGTCCTCTTTTGAAGCGATTTCGTTCATTCGTTCTTCGAATTTCTTCTCCACGTGAATTTCAACAAATTCAACCAGTGTCTTTGCCTCCCTCTCTCCGATCTTCCCCTTTAGGATATTGAAGAGATCAATTGTTGTTACTGTCATAAGGTTTTTCCCATTAATCAGGTAACCAGGGAAAAGGCTATACAAAGATAATCAATTTTTAGCGGTTATAAATAGATCGCTCCGCCTATAGTATCTTTTTTTGCACCTGTCACAGATGCGAGGCAGTTGACCTCATTTCGCCAGCGAAGCAATCCGAGGAAAGCAAAAATCAGGGCCTCTTTGAACTGGATGGTCTGAAGATCCGGAATGATAACCTGCGGAGAGGCATGATTCCGGATTCGTTCGATCAGGTATTCATTCAACGCTCCCCCTCCGGTAATGAGTAGTTTTTTTACTCGGTCATCTCCGCTGTTTTTCTTTATCTGGATTGCGATATGCTCACAAAAGGTATGAAGAAGATCCCGGATTCCGGATTGGCTTCGCCGAACTCCGCTTTGCTCCGGTTCCGGATCCCGGATAAGTGGAGCTAAAAGAGGAGTGATATTCAACTCCACCCACTCTTTCCCCAGGGATTTTGGTGGTTGTTGATGATAATAAGGCAGCTGATTTAATTGATCGAGAAGTTGAGGGCGAATCGTTCCTTCAGATGCAAGCTTGCCGTCACGATCATACGGCAGGTTCATTTTCTTTGCCAATGTGTTAAGCGCCATATTGACCGGACAGATGTCATAAGCGATCCGGACACCATCTTTATCATATGAGATGTTGGCGATCCCACCCAGGTTCAGGCAATAGTCGTAATCCGGGAAAAGGAGTTTATCGCCTATGGGAACCAATGGAGCGCCCTGTCCGCCCCATGCAACATCTGTAGAACGGAAATCACAAACAACAGGAATCCCGGTAGCCGCAGCAATGGCCGCCCCTTTTCCGATTTGTGTGGTGAACCCGCTCTCCGGTTGATGAAAAATGGTTTGACCATGACTGGCAATGAAATCCGGTTCAAGCTGATGCTTGTTGATGAACTCACGAGTCAGTTTCCCGAACAGGTATCCGGCATCGCTGTCAGTTCTTGCGAATTCCTCCGCATTCGCTAAGTCAATCCTGGCAAGTCGTTCCTGCCAGGAATCGGAGTAGGGGATAGTTTCTGCTTGCAAAATATGATAATGCCAGGAATTATTCACCAGTTCAAACCGGCAATGAGCGATATCAAGTCCGTCGAGTGAAGTGCCGGACATAAGGCCAACGATATAGTATAGGTTTGGTTTCATCTAATTATTGCCAATATTGCCATTTGTATCTAGGATCTCGGTTCTCGCTACTCGCTTTTCGCTTCTTGCTATTCGCTACTCTTATCTGGTATCCGGCATCCGGCATCCGGTATCCGGCATCTGCATATTGTTACTATAAGGATTCCACGATCTCTTCCAGTCGGATGGCTCGGGAGCCTTTAAGCAGAATAGTTTTATTTTCAATAGTATTTCTTAGAATCCACTCTTTAGCCAATTCGCTGGTTTCAAAACATTTCCAGTCGGGGTTGGTATTAAGTTGTGAAAAAACAGGCCCAACCAGAATGACTTGAGAGAAGTCCAACTCCTCCAGGAGAATCAGGATCTTTTGATGCTCTTCATCAGCATTGGCGCCAATCTCCAGCATATCGCCCAGGATGGCCATCTTCCTGGAGCCGATGGTTCCCGTAAATTCCTTTAATACCAGCGACATGCTGCTGGGGTTGGCGTTGTATGCGTCAAGAATCAGCAGATTCCGTTCTGTCTTCTTAATCTGAGATCGGTTATTGTCTGGCCGGTATGCATTCATAGCTGACGCAATCATGTTAGCCGGAATGTCGAAATAATCCCCGACAGAAGCAGCCGCCAGGATATTCAATGCATTGTACATTCCAAAGAGGTTTGAATTGATCAACTGGCTTATTGGATTATTGATTATCAGCTCTAACTCAAGGCAATCAGAACCGGGTATCACATTTCCGGAGACACCCGCTTCGGGATTGAATCCATAAGTTATTTTGGTTAAGCCATCTGCATGATCCATGAGGAGGGAGTCTTCTATATTGATGAAAACGGTTCCGTCTCCCTTTCTCAGGAAGTCATAGAGTTCAGTTTTAGCATGCACGACTCCTTCAAGGCTACCAAATCCTTCCAGGTGCGCTTTCCCGATGTTGGTGATCAATCCGTGGGTTGGCCTGGCCATGTTGCAGAGGAATGCGATCTCTCCGGAATGATTCGCCCCCATCTCCACAACAGCGATCTCCGTATCCGGTTGAATGGAGAGAAGAGTCAAAGGTACACCTATATGGTTGTTCAGATTGCCGGAAGTGGAGTAGGTGCGATAGTTTTGAGACAGGGTGGCATGAATCAACTCTTTGGTAGTGGTTTTTCCATTGCTGCCGGTGATAGCAATAATCGGGATAGCCAGTTTTTCGCGATGATATTGAGCCAGTTCCTGTAGCGTAGATAAAACATCTTTTGTCAGCAGGTATCGATCATCTTTTCCACTGGCTGGTTCATCAACAACAACATAGGCAGCACCCTCTTGCAGCGCATTATCTGCAAACCTGTTCCCATTGAAGTTTTCACCTTTTAACGCAAAGAAGATGGATTCGGGAGATACTTTCCGGCTATCTGTGGTGATGACCGGATGTTTCTGAAAGATCCTGTATAGGTTTTCAATCATAGGAGAAAGCTGTCAACAGCTCTCTTTATTTTGGATATTCACCGCCAACCCGTGTCATAGCACAACGGAAACCAATGGCATCGGTGGCTTCTCCTTCGTCAAGGAAACGACGGGTGCTTGGGCTCAGATAGTAGGCAGGATCTTTCCAGGATGCGCCTTTATAGACCCTGGCCCTGTCGGTGATCAATGATGTGACACCATACTGATACATCAGATTAGTGGAGAGGCTGTCGGGCTCTTTCGTCCAATCTTCTTCATTGATCAACGATTCATAATCACCATCCAGGTAGTTAATCACATCGGATGAGCGATAGTTTTTCCGGTTAGCTGCTTCCGCCGGAGAAACCTGACGGTACTTCATCCGCCCCAGACTGTCTTTCTCAGCCAGGTAACCCTCTTCATCAGTCACCTGGGTCATGAATACATTCCCACGAAAAGGCCTTAATCCGGCTACATAATAGGAGTTGAGAGGACGATATACATCAAGTACCCATTCGCTCACATTACCACCCATGTTATACAAGCCATAATCGTTGGGGAAGTATGAGCCGCATGGAGCGGGGATATCGGCACCATCATTCAGGTTTCCGGCCACGCCCATATAGTCTCCTCTTCCTCTTTTGAAGTTATCCATGAAACTTCCATAATATCTTGATTCGCTGGTACGTACATAGTTGCCGTTCCAGGGGTAGTTCTTTCTTTCAACGACTCGTTCATACAGTGTGTTTCCAATCAGACCAAGGGCAGCATACTCCCATTCGGCTTCGGTAGGAAGGCGATATTTGGGAAGCATGATTCCATCTTCCATTTTCACTTTCCGGGTACCGGTTCCGGTTGGATTCAGGTCTGGCATTGGTTTGTCGACCAGCCCTTCATACTGTCCGGCCAGGTATGCTTCTGTGTTGAAGTTGTTTTCGTTTTTCTGGGCGGGGTCCATTGCCAGAATGCCTTTTTTGATCAGCAGCATCTCATTGACCCGGTCAGTTCTCCATGAACAGTAATCGCCTGCCTGGATCCAGGTAATACCGACAACGGGATAGTTGCGGTATGCCGGATGGCGGAAGTAATACTCAACCAGTGGTTCGTTGTAAGCCAGTTTGTTCCGCCAGACAAGTGTGTCGGGCAGCGCTTTCCGATAAACTCCCGGGTAGTCGGCACTATAGACTCTGTGGAGCCAGTAGAGGTATTCAAGATAGTCCAGGTTACGCACCTCTATTTCATCCAGGTAGAAGCTGGCGACAGTGACACGCCGGGGTTGATTATTCCATTCGTACATCACATCATCCTGGGTTTGCCCCATGGTGTATGTTCCACCCTCAATGAAAACCAGTCCCGGACCGGTTTGCTGTTGCTGAAAAGAGCTGACTTCAAATCCCCCGTTCTTGGGATCATTGTAAGCCCAGCCAGTTGTACTGGAGGTCTCTTTCTTACAGGAAACCATACTCAAAACAGCAACAATCAGGATACTGAATTGAAAAATTCGTTGAAGTTTCATGTGATTATTGTTACTTTTTCATGAAATTACTTGGCAAAAATAGTAAAATCTCCCAAAATGTGATATATATAACTAAAATCTGGGACATTTTATTGCTCTGATCCGTCTTCTTTTTTCAATGCAGGGGAATTGCCAGGATGCAGATACTTCGTGAGCCCCGCCTGATGCGCCTTTCAGATTACTTAGGGTGATATCATAACTGTATCCTACACGCAGGTTTTTGTAGTGAATCCCAATAAAAGGAATTACCGCATCGGCATTTTCGAAGTTATGCCGGAACCATAACCCTCCAATGATCGGATCAAACGTAAGATAGAAACCTACATTCAGCTGATGATACTTGAACTGCTGTTGATAGAGAATATTCGGCGAGATCGAGAACTCTTTATCCTCATCGTATTCTCCCCCTTTTCTAAGGTTAATTACGGATCCGGCATGGACGGTGATCTTCATATATAACTGGGACGTGTTATCTGAGTAAAAACCAATGTCAGGCTGTGTCAAATGTGATACGGAAAGGCCACCATAAATGATGTCTTCATATCCGATAAAGATGCCGGCGGAGAAATCAGGAACACCCACCCTGGATTGATCCGGTTGCTTCTCAGAAGTAGGAAGGACAAATCCACTCTGCGGATCGATCATATCCTCAAACAAAAGATTCTCCCAAACAAGCCTTCGCTGATAATAACCGACCTGTACCCCGGCACTCGCATAGATCCGGCTGGTAATATTGAACTTATATGTGTATAACAAGCTGATCATCGTTGTGTTGAGATTGCCACTACCAGCTCTGTCAGCAGTAAATAGCAGTCCCACTCCGCCGTGAAGAAACTCAACATATTGATCGTATGATGCATTGTAGGTGATGAAAGCATTTTCCACTGATGGCCACTGGTTTCGATAGTTAGCGATAAGGCGGGGGCAGATCGGGGCTCCCGTTAATGCAGGATTCAGATACAATGGGTTAGCATAGAATTGTGAAAACTGAGGATCCTGGGCAGACAATTTTGCTCCCACAATCAAGGTAAGAAATAAACAGGTATAGACAACTTTTTTTACCATTCCGGGTCTATATATATAGAAGATCCTGCATTTTTGGACGACAATAATACGAAAAAAAGAGACAGGTTATTGTGGGAAACTGCCAGATTGAAAATATATGATTTTGGTGTGGCAATATGGTGTTGGAAAAATCGTTCTTTATCCATCATGTATATTGAAGAATAGATATATGAATAGATACCAGACTATTTATTTGATTTTCGTTCTGCTTTTCAGTACGGTTACCATTCGTGCACAGGAACCGGGAAACCATGCAATACCTGAGGTTTCAATTCAGGAAACGTTGCAATGGCATCCTGTTGAAAGAATAGAAGCGAGCCCGGGGGAATTTATCATGATGCTCTCTTTTTCCGGTTCGGGAATGGCAGATGCAACAGGCAGACTCCCAATCTATTTCTACAAATCGCAACTGCGGGATCTGAACCTGAAAGTTCAGGAGATAACCTTATCTTCTCTGGTTTATCAACAACTGACTCCATTGGAAATACTTGCTATTGAAGATGTGTTGGAGATTCCGGTGGTTATTCAGCCTGAAGCAGAGATCGTTTTGCAGCGGAAGAAGCCTTTTCTTGAGATCTTGTTTTTACCTTTCAGAAGAGACCCGATGAGTGGAATGATTGAAAAGGTGGTTTCGTTCAAACTATCATATACATTAAGTGTAACCGATAGCATTGCCTCGCCACGCTCCTTGAATTCGTATACAGAACATTCTGTCCTGGCAAACGGACTATGGTATAAGTTTGCCACCTCCTCCAATGGGGTCCACATGCTCTCGTATGATGATTTAATCAATTCAGATATTGATCCGTCATTGATAGATCCAAGGACGATTCAAATTCACGGGAATGGTGGTGGGATGCTCCCTGAAGCCAACAGCGCTCCCCGCATTGACGACCTGCGGGAGTTATCTCTCCTGGTGATCGGTGAAGAGGATGGCCAGTTTAACCAGGGCGATTACATCCTCTTCTACGGAGAGGGGCAGACTGTCTGGAATTATAACCCTGTCGACGGATTATTCAAGCATCGAAAAAATATCTATTCAGATTACACATTCTATTTTCTGACTTTCGGCGGAACAAACGGTAAGCGATTGACTCAGGAAACCAGTACTTCTCAGCCCCCGACTCACACCATCACGCGGTTTAACGATTATGCTTATTATGAAAAGGACGATATTAACCTGATCAAATCGGGACGGGAATGGTTTGATACGGAATACTTTGATGTTACCCTGACGCGTAATTATTCGTTTGCATTTCCTAATCTGGATCTGGCTTCACCTGTGTATGTAACAGCCTTCCTGGCAGCACGGTCGACTAGTGGTGCAAGTGGATTTAATGTCTCCGTAAACGGTGGATCTCTTTTCAATGTCTCTATTCCTCAGGTTTCCGGAGAATTTCTGGCTACCTATGCAAGACAAAAAATTGAGCAGGGCAGCCTTGACGTTTCGAAACCAATGATCGATATTCAACTGACGTACAACAAATCCAATATTTCAGCTACAGGATATTTGAACTACCTGGAAATTAACGTGATGAGAAATCTTTCCATGAGTGGTAGCCAGATGAGTTTCAGATCTGTTAAATCCGGAGGAAGTGGCCAGATCTCAGAATTCCACCTCTCCACACAGGGGCAAAAGGTATTTATCTGGGATGTGAGCGATCCGGGGAACGTGCTTGATATCCAGCACAGTTTTATTGGCAACATATGTACGTTCAGAATCCCGACAGATACGTTGACAGAGTTTATTGCATTTGACGGATCAGGTTATCTGAAACCTGAATATATCGGTCATGTGGAGAACCAGGATCTGCACGGTGCAGGGAACTACGATTATGTTATTGTCTCTCACCCTGCCTTTGTTAGTCAGGCAGATCGCCTGGCACAATTTCACCGCGAAAAAAACGGAATGGATGTGCTGATTACCACGCCGCAAAAAGTATTTAATGAGTTCTCTTCCGGGGCACAGGATCTATCTGCGATTCGTGATTTCATCCGGATGATGTATGACAGGGCTCCTGCAGGAGATGAGCCTAAATACCTGTTGCTGTTTGGAGATGCATCATACGATTATAAGAACCGGGAAGAGAATAACACCAATTTTGTCATTACATATGAATCTCCCGAATCACTTGACCCGATTGATTCCTATGTAACGGATGATTTCTTCGCACTGCTGGATGAAAATGAAGGACAGGGAACAGGTGGAAGTCTCGACCTGGGTGTCGGCCGGTTGCCGGTCATGAATATTACAGAAGCGACGCAGGCTGTGGATAAGATCCTTCACTATTGTTCTAACAGTGATTCTGTTAAAAATGATTGGCGGAACGTAGCCTGTTTTGTTGCTGATGATGGTGACGGCAATCTACATATGAACCAGGTAGAAGACCTCACGGATATGATTTCTGCCCAACATCCGGTCTATAACATAGACAAGATCTACCTGGATGCGTACAAGCAGATCTCAACCCCCGGTGGACAACGTGCACCTGAAGTCAATGAAGCCATCACTAAACGAATGGATAAAGGAGCGTTGATTGTCAATTATACGGGACACGGAGGCGAATTAGGCTGGGCTCATGAACGTGTGCTGGAGGTTCCGGACATCAGGGCCTGGACTAACATAGACAACATGCCGGTTTTTGTTACGGCTACCTGTGAGTTTAGCCGGTATGACGACCCTGAGCGGATTTCAGCCGGTGAGTGGGTATTTCTGAATCCAAACGGCGGGGGGATCGCATTGTTTACCACCACCCGCCCCACTTTTGCAGGGAGCAACTTTGCCCTGGCAACAAATTTTTACAATGTAGCCTTCAATAAAGTCGATGGAGAGTACCTGCGCATGGGAGACCTGATCCTGGAAGCCAAGAACAACACCTCTTCATCAGCAAACACAAGAAAATTCGTATTACTTGGAGATCCGGCACTGAAGATGGCCTATCCAAAGATCAATGTGGTCACGACCTCAATTTCCAGTGATACGCTGATGGCATTATCTGAGATCACAATCTCAGGAGAGGTTCGGTTTGATAATGGACAACTTGCTGAAGATTTTAACGGTCTTGTTTTTCCAACAGTTTTTGACAAGCCATCAGAGATCATGACACTTGGAAATGACGGGGATATACCGATCGAATTTTTTGTTCAGAAAAACCAGATATACAAGGGGAAAGTTCAAGTGACAGAGGGGCAGTTCAGTTTTGATTTCATTGTACCCAAAGATATCGCCTACAAGTATGGAGAGGGTAAAATAAGTTATTATGCCCGAAACGCTACTACTGATGCTAATGGTTTCGATAACTCAATCGTTGTTGGAGGATTTAATCCACTTTCAATCGTTGATGACGAGGGACCGACCATCACACTATATATGAACGATACAGAATTTATTCCCGGCGGGATAACAAATCAGAATCCGGTGTTACTGGCATATGTTACAGATGAATCGGGGATCAATACAGTTGGCAACGGGATCGGACATGACATCACAGCTGTGCTTGATGAGGAGACGCGAAAACCACAGATCCTGAACGACTATTATGTTGCAGATCTGGACACCTATCAGAGCGGCTGGATTACCTTTCCTTACTTTAATGTGCCGGAAGGACGGCACACCATCAGACTGAAGGTTTGGGATGTCTTCAACAACTCATCTGAAGCAGTAATCAGTTTCGTGGTCGTGAACTCACAGGAGTTTATCCTGGATCATTTATATAATTACCCGAATCCCTTTCAGGAAAAGACCACCTTCTCTTTTGAGACCAATCAATCGAACACGAACATGGAGATTGAGATCCGGATCTACACGATATTTGGAAAGCATATCCGCACCATCAAAGAGACACAATTTGTCACCGGATACCGTGTGAATCCGATCGTTTGGGATGGGACAGGTGACACCGGCCGGAAAGTTTGTACAGGAACCTATGTCTATCGCGCTATCTTAAAACTACCTGATGGATCCATCAATCATGCAACTGCAAAGCTCGTTGTGATCCGTTAACTAATATTATTGCATACCTAAAAGCGAGGAACTATGACCAGACTCTACTTACTTATCTTCCTCATATTACCAGTCCTTGGATTGGCCGGTAATGGCTTTGCAGATCAATCGGTGCTCGCTACCGGTAACTGGTATAAGATAGCTGTAAATCAAACGGGAATCCACGAAGTAACATATGATGATCTGGTACAATTGGGAATGGATCCTTCTTCATTCAATCCAACCGATATCCGCCTCTATGGAAACGGGGGAGGTATGCTTCCGGAAGCGAACAACCAAACCCGGATCGATGATCTCCTCGAAAATTCAATCATCGTAATCGATGGCGGGGATGGTCAGTTTAATCCGGGCGATTACTTTATTTTTTATGGAGAAAAGGCGGATGCCTGGAATTTTGACGAAGCCAGTAAGACTTTCTCCCACAAAATGAATATCTATTCCGATTTCACCTTTTATTTTATTACAACAGACTTTGGGCCGGGGAAACGAGTTCTTCCGGTTAGTTACCTCGATACAACGGAGAATTATACAACAGCAAGATTTACTGACCATCTCTTTCATGATGTTGATGAGCGAAATCTGATTCGGTCCGGAAAAATTTGGGTTGGTGAAGAGTTCAATGAATTAACGAGCGAATGGGAATTTCCTTTCTATTTCCCGAATGTGGTTACGACCATACCTGCCAGTATAAATACCTTTGCGGTGGCCCGCTCACCGAATATCAGTACAATGTATGTGTATCGAGACGACGACTTAATTGACCAGTTTACCCTGGATTATACAAACCCACAGTCGACCAGTGTTTTCGCGAGGCCCAAATTGTGGGAAACCGTTAGCACCCTGAATCAGGATCATACAACCATCAAACTTGTTTATGAACTTCCTACATCAGGCTCACAAGCCTGGTTGAACTACATCGAGATGGTTGCACAGCGTCACCTGAAGTGGGTTGCTCCTCAACTCACCTTCCGGGATCCTAATAACATTGGTGAAAACAGATTAACAAAATTCATCCTCCAGGATTCTCCTTCAAATATGACGATATGGAATATTTCCGACCCGGGACAAATCTTATCAGTACAGGGGATATGGTCGTTGGCGGACAGTTCCTATCAGTTTATTTTCCCCACTCCGGACCTGGTGGAATTCATTGCTTTTGACGGATCAGATTTCCATTCCGTATTGCCGGTCGGACCTGTCGCCAATCAGAACCTCCATGCCACACAGCCTGCCAAGCTGATCATCATTGCCCACCCAACGTTTATTGAGAAAGCAGAGCAATTGGCAGATTTCCACCGGACATCCACCGGAATGTCTGTCGTGGTTGCCGAAACGGAGAAGATCTTCACCGAATTTGCTTCTGGCCAGGCCGATCCGACGGCGATTCGGGACTTCATCCGAATGTTATATCTGCGAGCGCCAGAAACGGATAAACCAAAATATATTCTGCTCTTCGGTGATGGTTCCTATGATTATAAAGACCGTATTCCTAATAACACCAATTTTGTCCCTACCTTCCAGTCGGACGAGTCTTTTAAATTCATTGCAACGTTTGTGACTGATGATTACTTTGGGATCATGGGAGAAGATGACGGACAAGGATCAGCCGGAAAGTTAAACCTGGGAATGGGGCGTTTCCCGGTATCTGAACAGGAACAGGCGGAAGCCGTGGTGAGCAAAATCATCCATTATGCACAAAAGAATGATACGATTCAATCGTCCTGGAGAAACCGAATGACTTTCATTGCCGATGATGAAGATACAAACCTTCATCTGCACCAGGCGGAAGAATTATGCGATATTGTAGAATCCAAATATCCTGTATTTAATGTCAACAAGATATATTTGGATGCCTATCAGTTGGTCAATACACCCTCCGGACCGCGTTATCCCACGGTGAATATGGCTATCAATAAAGCTGTTAAAGATGGAAATCTGATACTGAATTATACAGGCCATGGGGGTGAAGACGCCTGGAGTGGCGAAAAGGTCTTAACCATCCCTGATATAGAAGGGTGGACGAATGCAGATAAGTTACCTGTTTTTATCACTGCTACATGTGAATTCAGCCGGTTTGATAATCCTGAGCGTTTTAGCGCCGGAGAGATGGTTATCGTAAAACCTGAAGCCGGTGCAATTGCAATCTATACAACAACACGTCTTGCATTGGCTACTTCCAACTTCAAACTCGACACCTCTTTTTTCAGGAATCTGATGAACCGGGATGAGAATGGAGAGTACCTGAAGATGGGAGATTTACTGCGGATCTCTAAAAACAACAATAACAACAATAAAAACATCCGGAATTTTGTCCTGCTGGGTGATCCGGCTCAGTCGATTGCTTTTCCGGAATATAATATAGTCACCACCACCATCAATGGAAAACCTGTGGATGCCAATCCGGATACATTACAGGGGTTGTCGGTTGTATCGGTTACAGGTGAGGTGAGAGATCAGTCAGGGAACAAAGCTGTTGGATTCAATGGGACACTTAACGCAAAGGTATTCGACAAGCCGGTAACTTACCGGACCCTGGCCAACCAGTCGAAGAGTTACAAAGAGTATTTTAAACTTCAGAATGAACTGTTAAGTGATGGACCGGCTACGATAGAAAATGGAGATTTTTCGTTCTCATTCGTTGTGCCGCAAGAGATCTCTCCTTACTTCGGTTTTGGAAAGATAAGCTATTACGCCTGTTCCTCTACTTCGGATGGAAATGGTTATGATGATAACGTGATTATCGGAGGGAAGGATCCGTCAGTCAATCCTGATAATCAAGGCCCTGATATCTCCATCTATCTTGACACAAGAGACTTTATTTCGGGCGGAAGAATCGGTTTCACCCCATTACTGCTGATTGATCTTTTCGATGAAGACGGGATCAACCATGTGGGATTGGGCCTGGGACATGAGATCCTTGCTGCTATTGATGATGACTGGTCAAGAGCTATAGTGCTCAATCCCTACTATACTCCATTATCAAACCAATTTCAGGCAGGGTCTGCGGCCTATCCATTATCCAACCTCTCTATTGGTCGCCATACATTGACGATCAGGGCCTGGGATATGTTTAATAACTCTTCCGAGAAAACGATTATCTTTTATGTCTTTGACCAGGCAACAATTGACGTGACAAATGTTTATACTTTTCCGAATCCGTTTATGGATGGGACTACTTTCACTTTCAGGCCTGAACCAGGTAATGGAAGGATGGATATACAGATAGATGTCTATACCATCACAGGTCAGCCTGTAAAACACTTTGATCTGTCTGTTGCTGAAAATTGGGGCCAACCAATACAGGTATACTGGAATGGGACTAACCAGAATGGGATGAAACTCACCAGTGGAATCTATCCTTATACAGTGAAATTTAGCGGTGAAAAGGATAGTTTCGCACAAACATCGAACAAGGTTATTATTTTGAGATAGTGCACGTTAAGTCATTTTTTTGAAATTAAACAATATCAATATATTAAAATCGTTATTTTTGCAACCATTTTTTCAGACAAATTTTTTTAAATGCGACAGATGAAGATTATTTTGACGTTGATTTTAGCAGTTAGTTTTGCGTTCAACTTTTCATACGGACAAGATCTTGGTCCACAGCAACCCAATGTAATTACAACGGCTGTACCGTTTCTGATGATTGCACCTGATGCTCGTGCAGGTGGTATGGGTGATGTGGGTGTTGCTACCAGCCCGGATGTATATTCATTATTCTGGAATCCTGCAAAGTATGCTTTTATTGAAAAAGATTTCGGAGCGGGTATCGGCTATGTTCCCTGGCTACGGGGGCTGGTCAATGATATTGGTTTGGCATCTGTATCCGGATTCAAGCGCTTTGGTGATAAGCAAGCAATTGCTGCTTCATTGCGTTTTTTCTCGATGGGTGAGGTCACGTTCACCAATGATGTGGGGACGGAACTTGGAAAAGTCAAACCTAATGAGTGGACAATCGATGCTACCTATGCAAGGAAATTTACCAGGACTCTTTCAGGTGCCGTAGCTGCCCGGTTTATCTACTCAAACCTGGTACCTGTAAACTACACAAAATATGATGTGCAGCCTGGGATGTCTGTTGCCGCTGATATTGCTCTCTATTATCACAAGGAGTTGGAAATTAAAGGATTGAGCGCTGCATGGATCGATTTTGGTTTTGTTATCTCCAACATCGGAGCAAAAATCGCATACAGCAGCTCCTCAATCCATCGGGATTTCATCCCCACCAACCTGCGTATCGGTCCATCCTTTACCATGGATATCGATGATTACAACCGGTTGTCGTTTGCTATTGATCTCAACAAATTACTGGTACCAACACCTCCGATTTACTGGCCTGATTCTATTGGAGCTGACGGTGGAAAGGTGATCAAAAAGGGAAGGAATCCTGATGTCTCGGTTGTTCAGGGAATGATTCAGTCTTTTTATGATGCTCCTTACGGTTTCAAAGAGGAATTGGAAGAGATCAACGTTGCTATTGCTGCAGAATATTGGTACAATAAGCTTTTCGCTATTCGGGTTGGTTATTTCTGGGAATCAAAATACAAAGGCGATCGCCAGTTTTTCACCCTGGGCGCCGGATTACGATATAACGTTTTTGGACTCGATTTTTCGTACCTGATCCCTATACGAAACAATAACCCGTTACAAAACACGCTGCAATTTACCCTGCTTTTCAATTTCAATAAAATAGGACAAAAGAACAAGGGTAGAGAAGCGACACCGAATTAATGGTGAGGTGGTGATGTGATGAGAAGGCGAATAGCGAACTGCGAATAGCGAACTGCGAACATGGGACTTCGGATTGGTTTTGGATTTGATACGCACAGACTGGAAGAGTGGAAAGAGTTCTGGCTGGGTGGAATATTGATCCCTCATACGAAGGGCGCTGTCGGCCATTCCGATGCCGATGTACTGATCCATGCTATTTGTGATTCCCTTCTTGGTGCAGCTGCACTCCATGATATAGGATATCATTTCCCCGACACCTCTCCTGAATACAAAGACATTGACAGCAAAATCCTGCTGAAGAAGTGCCGTGAACTTATCCGGACTAACGGATATTCCATTGTCAACCTTGACAGTACAATTGTTCTGCAAGCCCCTAAAATCAGTACCTATATTCCTGAAATGACCGAGGTACTTACTGGTCTGCTTAAGATCGAACCCGGCCAGCTTTCCATTAAAGCCAAAACAAGTGAAAAACTTGGATTTATTGGAAGTGAGGAAGGTGTGTCGGCATATGCGATTGCACTACTTCAGAAATAAGTTTCAAAATTCAAGACTCAGCGCCTCCGCAGAGTAGCTTCAGCGCTCGCGGAAGATTCAAGGATCTAGTTATCCAGTTATCCAGCATCCAGGATCTTTCTTTGATTTATTT
>JACKQG010004627.1_pt1 | contig 15859 bp, 13 predicted proteins | sample 8237621 | NCBI WGS metagenome assembly JACKQG01 (sample SAMN15677084, study PRJNA649215) | marine metagenome | biome: marine; feature: Black Sea; material: saline water; isolation source: suspended particulate matter (SPM) from the Black Sea western gyre | collected 2013-06-09/2013-06-10 | depth... | reverse complement strand
TCTGCCTTCGGCAGGCAAGACCGCTGCCTTACCGTTAGGACTAATCCTCCGAAATGTTTTTACGAGTCACAAATATGCTAAATAAAATTCATTAAAAAAGAACTATGTAAAAAATAAAACAAGAAAATAAATAAATCACAAAATATTTTATTTTTAGTATGAAATCTCAAAATCAAGAATTTTATGTCAAATATTTTATCAGATATGAACAAAAAATTTATTGACAACAAAATTTCAAAGTAAAATTTAGTCACAAATATTTAATGCAAAATTTCATAACTGAATGGTAAATTAATATTATGAAAAATATCGGAGTTTTTTATAATCCGCTGAAATTAAAAGACAAAAATTATCTCGAAAATTGTATCGCATTTTTGAGAAAAAATAATCTTGAAGTAATTCTTTTGGAATCTCAGAAATTATCAGAATTTTTTGATGTAAAATATGTAAAAAATTTTTCGAAAAATAATATCAATATTCTGATAATTTTTGGCGGAGATGGAACGATGCTTCTTGCGGCAAAATTGGTTCTGGAAGAAAATATTCCAATTCTTGGATTTAACTTTGGAAAATTAGGATTTCTCTCCGAATGCATCAAAGATGAATTTCAGAAAACTATCAAAAATATAATCAATAAAGAGATTTCTGTCGAAAAAAGAACTGTTTTAACTTGCTATTCTGAAAGCAAAAAAGAGAAATGTTTTTATGCGATAAATGACTGTGTGATTTATAAATCTGAATATCCTAAATTAATAAATATTGACCTTTTCATAGATGATAATTTTGTAAATTGCATACGCGCAGATGGCTTGATAATCGCAACTCCGACCGGTTCAACTGCATATTCGTTATCAGCTGGCGGCTCAATAATTTCGCCCGAATGCGATGTGATTCTAATTACTCCGATAAATCCTCAAAACCCATTTGCCAAACCACTTGTCGTGAAATCTAATTCAGAATTGAGCTTCATTTTACGAAGTGATATCAAAAATGTCAAACTAAATATTGACGGCGAAAATATCAAAAACATCTCAAAAAATGAAAAAATATTTGTGAAAAAATCAAAATTCACTACAAATTTTTTACGACTTCCAAATAAAAATTTCTTCAAGATATTACGAGAAAAATTTATTCTAAATAACAAAATATAATTAATGGATAAGAAAACAAAATTCGTCAAAGCAGATTTTGACCCAAAAACTTTCTTCACGATTCCAAATGTAGTTACGATGTTCCGTTTTATTACGTTGCCTTTCATATGGATTTTACTTTACAAGAATGAAAATTTATGGGCATTCGCACTAATAATTTTCGCAGGATTGACCGATATTCTCGACGGATTTCTTGCTAAGATATTAAATCAGGCAACTCCGATTGGCAAGGTAATCGACCCAGTTGTTGATAAAATTTTCGCACTGACTCTTATCATATTTCTCGTTTTTAATAGAAATTTTCCGCCTTATGCTTTCGTGATTATTCTCATTTTGGAATTTCTTATTTTACTCGGCGGATATATCTTGACAAAAAAACACAACATTGTGCCGAGTTCCAATACCTTTGGGAAAATCGCTGCATCTCTCATCAGTATTGCGATTTGGCTGTATGTCATTAAGTTGGAAATATTCCAAAAAAATGTTATTTGCAACATCTCTTTGCAAAATTTGGTCTTGTTATTGGGCATTATTTTTCTTGCTGTTGCAACACTAAGTTATTATATTGGCGGCAAAAAAGCTATAAATTCAAAATAAAAAAAAGAAAATAGGTGGTATAAAATGAAAATATATGTAGGAAAAAGAGGAAGAATTATTATCGTTTTAGTAATTTTATTTGCATCTTTAATTATTGCATTTTCAAGGTCAAATATTATTGATGTAATAAAAAGTCCATCAAAGATAATATATGGTTGTCAACCTGAAGAAGCAGAAAATTTATTCGAAAAATTAACATTTAGTTCAAAATTTACTTTGGAATATGTTACACAAAATCTTAAAGACGCACTTAAATTTGTTGATAAAAACGAATTCAACATTAACGAAAATAATTTATATTACAAAACCACAGATGATAATATTTCAATATTGTTGAAAACTTCCAAAGAAGATTTGAGCAAATTAAAATCTAAATTTAAAACATTATCAGATTTAAATTTGAAATCCGAAAGAATGATAAGAAATGTTGAGGAGTTTTTCATCGAAGATTTGAAAATCAAAATTAATGACGAAGAGAATTATAAAAAGACGATAAATGCAAAAATTCGAAGTTCCAGAAATCCTACAGATCTTGGAGAATATCACGAAAAACTTTGTGAACAAAATGAAATTTTATCTTTACTAAAGTGTGAATTAGATAATAGAGAAAAAAGAAAAGATTATATTCTGACTAAAATAAATATCTCAAAAGTATTTATAAAAACAAGTTCACTCACAAAAGCGATAGAAACATTTATGAAAACATTTATTTTAGGTGTTGTTGTCACTTCAGCGTTATTAATTCTATGCAATTTTATTATTGCCGGATTATTAAAATTATTTAGTTTGATTGGCATTCGTTCGAGCAGACTTTCTAGCAGATATGGCGGCAAGTATGGTGGTTATGGCGGCAAGTATGGTGGTTATGGAAGTTATGGCGGTTACGGAAAAAAAATTGTGAAGAGAAAATACAAAGATAAATCAGAATCCGAAAGTGATGATTCAGAATCTGATGAAAAATCTAAAAGTGAAGAGTAGAATTCGATAATGTCAAGTTGGTTAATTTGGATAATTATTGGACTTATTTTGGTCTTCATAGAAATTTTTGCACACAAATTTCTATTTTCAAGCATCGGTTCATCTGCGATAATTGTCGGAATATTTGACAAATTTGGAATTGACAAATTTTATACTCAATTGATTATTTTTTTGATAATATCAGCAATAAACATTTTTGTAATTAGGAAACTTGTATCAAAATATTTAATAAAAGCGAAATGAGAAAGGAGAAATATGCCAGAGCATAAATCTTGCAAGAAGCGCATTCGTTCGGACGCAAAAAAGAGAGAACAGAATCGATATATGAAAAAGACGATTTCAACATTATTGAAGAAATTGAAAGCAGCAGACGGCAAAAAAGAGAAAGAAAAAATTCTGCCTGCTTTCCATTCTGTGTTAGATAAAGCTGTGAAAAAAGGTGTAATTCATAAAAATAAAGCTGCTCGCCAAAAATCTCGAGCGTCAAAATTCGTTAAATAAATTTAATTTACTTTATTTGAAGATAAATAAATTGTGAGAAAATTTTCTCTTCTTTTATTTTTCATAATATTTTTTTTTGTGAATTCAAATGCAAGAGAAAATATAAAAATAATTGAATCGAATTCAGAAAATTTAATAATACAATTTGAGCTAAACGATTTTGATATCAGCACAAATAATGAGTTCACTTTTCTTCGAGTTTTATCTTCGACATTCGATAGAAAAGTAGGCGCAGCACAGCTTCCCGTCTATGTTTTCAATGTTGGAATTCCACCAAATGGCGAACTCTCATTTTCGGTTTTGGAGAAAAAAATTTCGCAAAAAAAATTAGAATTTCCAATCGTTCCATTTCCAAAAATTGTGCAAGAAGATGTTTCGGAAACTTGCGATTGGATTTACGAGATAAAGCCAGAAATTTACAATAAATCTCTTCAACCCAAATTGATTGAAATTTATGAGCCGCAACTTTGGCGGAATCAGCAAGTTGTAAAATTTATCATTCATCCATTTTCTGTAAAAAATAACCAACTTATTTTCACAAAAAAAATTAAATTAACAATCAATTTTTCGGGTGATACTCATTCAAAAATAGAGTTTAGAGATAAGCATTTCAAAAATGTTTTCAAAAATAGTATCATCAATTTTGATATCGCAAAATATTGGTCAATTGAACGAAAAGAGAAAGATATCTCAAATCCTTTTTCGAATGCTGATAGATGGTTCAAAATTCCGATTACTCAAGATGGAATTTATAAAATTACAAAAAGCCAGTTGGAAAGTGCTGGGATTGATGTTGAAAATTTGGAGCCAACAGAAATAAAAATTTTCAATGGAAGTGGCTGTGCATTGGAAAGCGAATATTCTGGAACTACTCCCGATTTGGTGAAAATTCCTGTCTTTCTTTCGACTGGAAATAGTTTTCCTCTTTATTTTTATGCGCGTGATACTAACGGATTTGAGATGAATCAAGAATATTCTCAGTATTTCAATCCGTATGAATCGGAAAATATTTATTGGCTGACATATAATTATGAAGGTGAAAAAAAATCCAAAACGAATAAAAAATTTCAATCCGATAATACAAAAGGGAAATCTCTTACATCTTATCATTTTACTCAACATTTTGAGGAAGAAAATTTGCGAACTAATGCTGATGGAATAGAATGGTTTTGGAAAAATCTGTCATCAAATTATGAATTTTCTGTTTCAAATCTCGTTGCTGATTCGCTTCAAAAAATCACATTAAAATTTGATTCAAAATTATATTCTGCAACAATAAAAGTTAATAATGAAATTCAAAATTTTGATTCTGGAAATTCTGTTTATTTAGAAGGAAATTTTCTGAAAAATGGGAATAATACGATAGACATCTCTTCTTCATCATCAATAAATATTGATTATTTTGAAGTCGAATATGATAAGAATCTTTCGATGGAAAATGATAAAATTATGTTTTCGCTTCCTGAAACAGACACTTCGTATGATATTACAATTAGCAATGTTCAAAATAATGAATTGCAGATTTTCAAAGTTTATGATTTTTATAATATAATGCAAATTGAAGAATTTACTTTTGGAAATAACACTGTTTCTTTCACAGATTCTATCGGAAATTCAGATACAAAATATTTTGCAGTTTGTGAAAATGGATATTTTGTTCCATCAGAAATTACAGAAAATTTAGCGCCAGAAGTTTATTACAATGGATATGAACAAAGCAGTTTTTATTTAAGAAATACATCAGAATTTGAAAATATCGATTTGATACTGATTTGTCCAGATGAATTTTTTGAGAAGTCAAAAGAGTTAGCAGATTTGCATTCTGAAATTGATAGTATGACAGTTTTGGTTGTAAAATTGCAAAATGTGTATGATGAATTTTCTTGGGGATTGAAAGATGTTGCTGCGATTCGAAATTTTCTCAGATTCTCAAAAGACAATTATGAAACTTCTTATGCAATTTTGGTTGGAGATGGCACAAATGATTTCAGAAATTATGAATCCGTGACAGGCAATAAAAATAAGATTCCACCATTCATTTCTGGCACAAATACAGCTGATGATTATTATGTTTTTTTTGATGGGAATACACCAGATATGATGATTGGAAGATTGCCTTGCCAAACGCAGTCGCAATTAGAAACGGTGGTTGATAAAATCATAAATTATGTAAAATATCCAGAATTTGGAAGCTGGCGAAATCGAATGATTATGCTTGCGGACGATGTGTTGAAAGGTGGTGAATATTGTGAACCTGGACACACAAACGAAAGTGATGATTGCACTTCTGACACAAAAGATATTATTGAAATAAATCAAATTTATGGTGTTGAATATCCGCTTGATGAATTTCAAAATAAACCTGAAGTAAACGAAGATGTAGTTGAATCGATAAATGATGGAGCAGCAATTTTCTATTATGTTGGTCATGGCAATAGCGATGTTTTGGGAGATGAAGATTATTTCAGAGCAAGTCGAGATATTTCAAGGTTGAATAATTCAGGAAAACTTCCATTTTTTCTTGCAGCATCTTGCAATGTCGGTCATTTTGATTCCAATACCAGCGAATCGATGGCAGAAAAAATGCTTTGGAATAATAATGGAGGTTCAATTGCTTCGTTTGCACATTCTCGAGAAGGTGGATATGGAACTTGCACAGAAATTTGTATCTTGTTAGTAAATAATTTAGCTGACAAAATCAGAATTGGCGAAGCAATTATCGAAGCAAAAGGTGGTACCACAAGAAGTTATGAAAAATATACATATTTTGGAGATCCGACAATCCGTCTTGTAATTCCTCAACGAAAAGGGAATTTTAATTCTGACGAAGATTCTATAAAAGTTCGACAAACTACTCATTTCATAAGTGAAATCCAAAATCAAGAACAATACTCAGAAATTTTTGCAACAGTTTATGAATCAGATTATGAAACGACATACGAATATGGAAGTGATAATTCGTTAAGTTATACAAAAGTTGGGAAACCAATTTTCAGAGGTCCTATTTCTTGTTCTTTAGATTCAATCTTTCTAAAGTTCATAGTTCCGGACGATGTTATTTGTGGTGATGATGCTCATATTTTTGCCTATGCAGTAAATAACGAACAAAATGAAGATGCAATTATTTCAAATAACAGTTTGGTTATTAACGGAAATTTTGATGCGGACCAGATTAAGCCAACATCCATAAATGTCTGGTTGGATAGAGAAAATTTTCAAAGTGATGAGTATGTCTCGGCAACGCCGATTTTTTATGCAGATATTTCTGACAGTAATGGAATAAATATCACAAACACTCCTGGACATCGCATTCTGCTCAATCTTGACGACTCTTATGAGGATATCAATATTACCGAAAAATTTGTTTATAATATGGATTCTTACACAAAAGGTTCTGTCGAATACGAACTCGATTATATTGCTCAAGGAGAACATAAATTGACTATCGGAGTTTTTGATAATTTTAATGATTATACGAAATATGAAGTGAATTTCAAGGTTAAAAAACCTTCAAAAATTGCGGCAAAAAATGTGTTAAATTATCCAAATCCGATGGATGATTTTACAACTTTTACATTTGATTTGGATGGAGATGCAGATGTTGATATTGAGATTTTTACAATTGCCGGAAAAATGATAAAACGAATTAATGCCGAAAATTCTCAATCTGGATTTAATATGATTAAATGGAATGGCAAAGATGCTGACGGAGATCGTCCAGCAAATGGTGTCTATTTCTATAAAATTTGCCTGAATTCAAAACGAATGGATAAAACTTTCAAACTTATAATATCACATTAAGTTAAATTTTATGAAGAAAAAATACGAAAATTTGGTTAAGAAAATTACTAAAAAACATCCCGAAAGAGAGAAATTTTTTTTGTCTGGTTCTTCAAAAGAGGTAAAAAGAATTTACACAAATGAAGATATTTCCAAGATTGATTATAATTCCGAAATTGGCTATCCCGGAATGTATCCATATACTCGCGGAATTCAACCGACAATGTATCGAGGACGCCTTTGGACAATGCGGCAATATGCTGGATTCGGAACTGCGGAAGAATCTAACAAACGATATAAATATCTTCTTTCGCAAGGTCAGACCGGACTTTCTGTCGCCTTTGATTTATGCACTCAACTCGGTTATGATTCTGATCATTCGATGAGCAGAGGTGAAGTTGGAAAAGTTGGTGTCGCAATCGATTCGCTTGCTGATATGGAAATTCTTTTCGATGGAATTCCGCTTGATAAAGTTTCAACTTCAATGACGATAAATGCGCCAGCAGCTATCATTCTGGCAATGTATATCGCTGTTGCAGAAAAACAGAATGTTTCTAAAAATCGACTAAAAGGCACAATTCAAAATGATATTTTGAAAGAATATATCGCGCGCGGAACCTACATATTTCCACCAAAACCTTCGATGAAATTGATTACTGATGTTTTCAAATATTGTTCTGAAAATATTCCAAATTGGAACACGATTTCTGTTTCTGGATATCACATTCGTGAAGCTGGTTCAACCGCTACGCAAGAGATTGCATTTACACTCGCAGACGGAATTGCTTATGTTGAAGCTGCCATAAAATCCGGCTTAGATGTTGACGATTTTGCTCCGCGTCTCTCATTCTTTTTCAATGCTCATAATGACATTTTGGAAGAAGTTGGAAAATTCCGCGCAGCCCGAAGATTATGGGCAAAAATAATGAAGGAACGCTTCAAAGCAAAAAATCCAAAATCACAAATGCTTCGTTTTCATACACAAACTGGCGGCTCAACTCTTACTGCACAACAGCCCGATAATAATATTGTCCGTGTCGCAATTCAAACGCTTGCTGCAATTTTGGGAGGAACGCAATCCTTGCATACGAATTCTCGCGATGAAGCACTTGCACTTCCGAGCGAAGATTCCGTGAGAATTGCTCTAAGAACCCAGCAAATCGTCGCTTATGAAAGTGGAATTGCAAATACAATTGACCCACTTGCCGGCTCTTATTTTATCGAAAATATTACAAATCAATTGGAAAATGAAGCAGAAAAAATCATAAATCAAATTGATGAAATGGGTGGAATGATTGAAGCAATTGAAAAGGGATTTGTCCAAAAACAGATTCAAGAAAGCGCCTATAAATATCAAAAACAGATTGAAAAAAATGAGAAAATAATCGTCGGAGTGAATAAATTTGTTTCAAAAGAGAATCAATTGAAAAATCTTCTAAAAGTTGATAAAAAAGTTGAAAAACTTCAAATCGAAAAACTTCAAAAAGTAAAAAAAGAGAGGAGTAAAAATGATGTAAAAAAATATCTCGAAAAAATCAGAGTTGTTTCAAAAACTTCTGAAAATCTGATTCCTATATTCATCGATGCAGTAAAATCGTATGTAACTTTGGGCGAAATATGCGATGTTTTGCGCCAAGAATTTGGCGAACATCGCGATGAAATTTCGTTCTAACAAAAAAACCAAAAAAAGGAGAAAAAATGTCTATTATCGTTATTTTAATCATTATGGCTATTTTGTATTTTCAGGCAAGTACTATCTTCCACGAAAAAGCAAAATTAGCCAAAACTGTAATTATCACCTTAATTATTATTGGAATTATTTCACAAACAATTAAAATTGTCGAACCTGGAAAAGTGAAAGTCCAGGTCCTTTTCGGAAAAGTCCAAGAAAGAGTTTTACACAGCGGACTTAATTTTGTAAATCCATTAATCACTATGCGAACAATGAGCGTTAGAACTGAACAATATACGATGAGTGCAGCGCGATATGAGGGCAGAGTTCGTGGCGACGATGCAATCAACGCTTTGACATCTGACGGAATTTTGCTTCCAATGGATATCACTTGCCTGTTTCGTTTACAAGCGGAAAAGGCTCCAGAAGTGTATGAAAAAATCGGGCTTAATTACGAATCAAAAATTATCCGCCCTGAACTGAAAACGATTATCAGAGAAGTTATCAGCAATTTCAAAATGGAGCAAGTTTATTCGTCAGCAAGGGATTCTATTGTAATTACTATGCGTGAAAAAGCGCATAAAAAATTGAAAAAAAGAGGTATTTTCATTGAAGATATTTTATTGAGAAATGTGACTCTTCCAAAGCAAGTTGCGGATGCAATAAATGCAAAGAAGACCGAACAGCAGAATTTCGAAAAGATGATTTACACTTTACAGAAAGAGGAAAAAGAGAGAGATAGAAAAATCATTGAAGCGGAAGGGATAAAAAAAGCAAATAAGACAATCGCAGAAGGTCTGACGGAAAGGTATCTCAAATGGTATCAAATTGATATGATGAAAAAATTGATTGATAGCCCGAACAACACAATTATTTTTATTCCAATGGGACAAAATATTACACCGATAATTAATACGGCGAAATAATGAGCAAAACAATAGTTGAGAAAATAATTCAATTACATTCTGATGAAGAGGTAAAAGCTGGAAAAATCGTCTGGATGAAAATAGATATTCGAACTGCTCGCGATTTTGGCGGACCGAATGTTGTAAAAAATATTGAGAAATATTATCCAAATGAACAATTGCCAGATAAACAAAATATCTTTTTCACATTTGATACAGTTGCTCCTGCAAAGACAATTCCTTATGCAAACAGTCAGCAAATCTGCCGTGAATTCGCGAAAAAAAATGGCATAAAAGTTTTCGATGTTGATGCGGGAATTGGCACTCATATTCTTATGGAAACAGGACTTGCGCGCCCAGGACGAACACTTGTAGGAACCGATAGCCATTTCAACATTCTTGGTGCTGTTGGCGCATTCGGACAAGGAATGGGGGACCAGGATATTGCTTTTGCTTTTCGCACAGGAAAAACTTGGTTTGAAGTTCCAGAAACAATCAAAATTAATCTAAAAGGAAAATTTTCTTATCCCACAACTGGGAAAGATTTGGTTCTTTATATTTTGAAGAAAATCGGAAGTAAAGGTGCGCTCGGAAAATGTATCGAATATTATGGCGAATGCCTGAAAGATTTATCTTTTGCTGAATATATCACGCTTTGTAGTATGATGACCGAAATGGGTGGGATTGTCTCATTTCCTGAACCGAATCAAAATGTGAAAAATTTTCTCATCGAAAGAACTGGTGAAAATCCAGAATTTATTTATGCAGATAAAGATGCAAAATATTGCGATGAAATTGTGATTGATGTTAATGATTTACAACCACAAATTGCCTGTCCACCGAAACCGGATAATGTTAAAGATGTTGAAATATTAAAAGGCCTGAAAATTGGTTCAGTTTTTGTCGGTTCTTGCACAAATGGACGTATCGAAGATATTCGTGATGTTGCAGAAATTTTGAAAGGGAAAAAAGTTGCAAAAGAAATTATGCTGAGAATTGTTCCTGCAACAAAAGAGGTTTACGGCCAAATGCTGAAAGAGAATTTAGTTCAAATTTTATATGATGCAGGTGCTATAATTTCAAATCCAGGTTGCGGCGGTTGCGCTTCTGGTCAGATTGGAATGACAGGAAAAGGTGAAGTTCAGATTTCCACATCAAATCGCAATTTTACAGGAAAACAGGGCGCAGGAAAAACCTATCTTGCAAGTCCGATTACTGCTGCATTTGCAGCTCTCAAAGGAGAATTGTAGAATGAAAAATCATTGTATTTTGAAAATCATCTCTCCGTTACTAATTTTCGCTATAATTTTCGCTTGTTCAAAAGAACATAAAAGTGAAGATGTTCACGAATTCATTAATATTGCCGGAAAAATCAGAAAGGGTGAATCTCTCTTTTCTTCGTTACTGGAAAAAAATATTGCTGAAAATGAAGCATACAAAATCACAAATTCAATTGATGAATTATTCGACCTGCGATACACTCATCCAAACGACAGTTTCGCAATTCAAATTGATACTTTGGGGCAGGTTCAGAGATTGGAATTTTTCCCAAACAAGATAGAAAAGTATATCGTTATTCGTGATACTCTGAATAATTTCATCACTCATAAAAAAGAAGTTGAATTGGCGAAAGAAATTCTGGTGATAACTTCGCAAATTGAATCATCTCTTTATCAATCTATGATATCTAAAGGTATCGGTCCAGAATTGGTTATGAATTTCAGCGATATTTTTCAGTGGGATATTGATTTTTTTATCGACCCAAGAGAGGGAGATACTTGCCGTCTTGTTTATGAAGCGTTTTCAAATAATGGAGAAATTTTGAAATATGGTGATATTCTCGCAGCATCATATAAAGGGAAAAATTTTGACCTTACTGCTTACTACTTTGAAGATGGCAAAAATGCAAACGGATATTTTGAGAAAGATGGTACATCGTTTCAGAAAGCATTTCTGAAATCTCCACTAAATTATTCTTATATTAGTTCGTATTTTACAGGTGCAAGGTATCATCCAATTTTGAAAAAAGTTTGTTCTCACTATGGAATTGATTACGCAGCGCCATATGGTACGCCAATCGTTGCACCTGCAGATGGAAAAATAATTTTCAAGGGCTGGAATGGTGGCTTCGGACATTGCATAAAAATCAGACATAAAAATGGCAGATACAAAACTTTATACGGACATTTGAGCGGATATGCTAAAGGAATTTATGTCGGCGCAAATATCAAACAGAAGCAGCTAATTGGTTATGTCGGTTCAACTGGCTGGTCAACTGGACCTCATCTCGATTACAGAATTTATGATAATGGACGAGCAATAAATCCGTTAAAATTGAAAAATGTTTCCGGTCCGCCAATTCCGAAAAAATCCGAAAAAGAATTTGAAGAAATTGTTGCAAAAATGGATAAAATGTTGAAAAAAAATATTTCTGAAAATAAAAATAATCGAAAAATTTGACACTAAATTTTTCACATCAAAATTTTATCATTAATGAAAAAGAAGATGAAAATACAAGGTAAAATTTGGCTGATTATCGACAAAGACAAAAATCTCATAAACGATATTGATACCGATATGATTTTTCACAATAAATATTTAGCAATTACAGATATTGAAAAAATGGGGCAATATACATTTGATAATCTTGAAGGGTGGAAAGATTTTTCATCAAAGGCAAAAACTGGAGATTTAGTTATTGTTGGAAAAAATTTCGGTTCAGGTTCGTCCAGACAACAAGCGGTGGATTGCTTCGCTTCACTTGGGATTCAGGCAATTTTAGCAGAATCTTTCGGCGCAATTTACAAACGAAATGCAATAAATTCAGGGTTGCCAATTTTACAAATAAAAGAAATAGATTTACAAAGATTTAATCAACGAGAAGAAATTGAAATAAATTTGGTTGATGGCTCAACTAATTCAAAATATTTAGTAATAGAGCCATTTTCAAAAGTTCAAAAAGATATTTATCAGGCAGGAAATCTGTTTAAGTTTGGAAAAATATAGTATGATTAGTAAAACTCAGATTCATAAAATTGTGCAAATTATTATAAAAGGTTATAATCCAAAAAAAATTAAAGATTTTATCTCAACAAAAATAGAATAGTAATTTATAAAGGAGAAAAAAGTGAAAAATTCAATTAAAATTGTTTTATTATCATCAATTCTGATTTTTCTTATTTCAAATATCACCTTCGCGAAAACCTTACCAAACGATGAACCTATTATTGGATTCAAAGTTGAAGATGTTCCATTTGATGATGGAGGTGGATTGATTCTCAGCTGGAATCCGCTTCACAAAGATAAGAAAATAATCGAATATTGCATCTATCGTGGTGTAAATCCGGATACGCTTTTTTACATTGGGAAAATTCCTGTTAATGTTAAAACTGGCGTAGTCGGCGATACAATGCGATATACTGACCAAGGTTATACTTTTTTTGTTGATGCAACTTCTATGTCAAAATTGAAAAAAGAAAAAGGACAACGAAAAGGTGAAATAGGATACGAAGTTTTATACAGAGAAATTCCGCGAGATATGAACATCTATGCTCCGTTAATGAAACATTACAAAATTCTCTGCGTAATTCCGAACAAGGACTATTTCTACAAAACTAAAATGAGGGAATTTACTAAAATTGATACGACAGAAGATGGAATTGTCGATACAACTTCGTATATCAAAGCTGGGCTGAAACTCGAACAATTCAAATATATTTTATCAAAATTGAAACCCGAAACGGAATATTACTATGCGATTCAAGCAGTAAATTACGCCAGAAAAGCTTCGCCACTTTCTGAAATTGTTAGTGGAATAGCTGTTGATAATCCGCCTGAAAAACTAAAAGAATTTTATGCAGTCGCGTATACTGATGCAGAAAAAATGCATTTCGAATGGACACTTCCAGCTTTCAGTTCTGACCAGAAACAGTTCAATATTTACCTTTATGATGAAATTGGCGAACAGCATAAAATTTTTAGTCGCCCAGATGCCTATCCATACACTCCGCAAACAAATGCAATTGTTACATTTGATTCTATAAAAACGGTTTTTCCAGAATTTAATCAAGCAAATATGAAATGGTATCGATTTAATATTGGCGAACAAGATAGAGCTAATCAAGAAACACTGGCATTGGAATTTGCAATTTCAACAGAAATCACAACGACAGAAATTTTGCCACAAAAACCAGATTATTTCACAATTGAAGATAATCCAAACGATAAAGGTGACCAGCTCAGAATCTATTTCGGAAAACCATTTTTCGGAATATCAAAATTGGATTATAATGAAGATTTTTCTAAATTACATATTAATTATTTCATAAAAGATAATTCGCTTTTTGAGGTGAAACGTATCAACATATACATCAATAATAATAAATGTACAGAATATGTTTTGGATAATAAAGCCAAAATGGATGTCGATTGGGATTATACTCAGCCGACAGTAATTTCGGCAACTTTCGATTGCAAAAAAAATAATGAAAAATTGCCTGAAAATTTCTCCATCGCTCATAAATTTTATTACGACGACGAGATGAAATTGGTGAGAATTTTAGACCATCCTGAAAAAAAATATAATTATCAGATTTATAAAGTTAACCAAAGTAATACTATTTATCGATTTCCCAAAATTCTTTCTTATATCGAAAGAGAATATTTGGATAAAATCAACTATGAAGAAAATGTATATCGCGGAATTCCAGAATATAAATTTGATGATAAACGACTATATTGCTCAACTTATTTAGATATTGGCCCTTGGGAAGAGCAAATACCTTATTATACAAGCGCACTTTATCTCGAACAGGTTGAGAAAAATAGAGATGATATTCAAGATGAAATTTCAAATTTGAAAGAGAAATTAGTTGGAGATATTTCTGAAGATGAAAAGCAAGAAATCGAAGAAGATATTGAAAATTATACAAAAATGATTTCAGAAATTCCTCCAATTCTTCAAACCGCAAATGAGCAAAAATCTGACAAAGCGAGAATGAAAATTCTAGAAAAACATCGTGCAAAAAATATTAGAAGTTTCAAATATTTCATCAGAAAAACAGACGGCAAAGGACATTTTGTTGATGCAGAAATTATTGCAAAAAATGGCGAACAATATTTTTTTCCAATATCAAACTGGTTTAACAAAGATGAAATTATAACTCTGATTGCTGTTTTAATTTTCGGCACTCTTGTATTTTTTATGATTAAAGCAGCACGAACTGGAAAGAAATTGTATATCCGTCCAATCGCTGGAATTGAAGAGATAGACAATGCATTGGGTCGTGCAACAGAAATGGGCAAGCCAATTTTGTTTGTTCCAGGATTGAGTGGAATTCGTGATGTAGCAACATTGGCCGGATTGGCAATTTTAAGTAAAGTTGCCAAAAAAGCCGCTGAATATGACACAAAAATTCTCGTACCAATTCGCGATTATATCGTTTTGCCAATTGCTCAAGAAATTGTAAAAGAAGCTCATTATGAAGCCGGTCGTCCCGATTCTTATGATAAAAATAGTGTCTTCTTTATTTCAACTGCTCAATTTGCTTTTGTCGCGGGTGTGAATGGAATTATGATGCGAGAAAAGACCGCAACAAATTTCTATATGGGAATGTTCTGGGCAGAATCTCTGCTTATGACAGAAACAGGAACTATGACAGGTGCCATTCAAATTGCTGGAACTGATGCGGTCAATCAGCTTCCATTCTTTATTACAACTTGCGATTATACATTGATTGGTGAAGAACTTTATGCCGCCAGCGCATATCTATCCAAACAGCCATTGATACTCGGAACTTTGAAAGCTCAAGATTATGTCAAACTTCTAATTGTGATTTCAGTCGTCGTCGGAACATTGCTCTCGACTGTTCACCTAACATTTTTTATGAATTGGTTTCCAACTAAATAAAAAGGAGTTAAATTATGAAAAAGACAGTTCCATTATTGATTGTAATTATTTTAGGATTTTTATTTGTGGCCCATGTATTCATTCCAGCGAAAATTTCGCAAAATTTCTATTATGATTGGTATATGCCGTGGATAAAAGTTATCGGACCATTTGCGATTATTTTGGGTATTGGAAGTTTGCTTATGGTTCACACAAATAAGATAAAACGTAAAGCTCATAACTGGGGCTACAGTTTAGTGACAATTTGCGGATTAGTCATAACTACTGCATTCGGATTTATTTGGGGAATCAAAGTTGGTACACCATTTATGTGGATTTTTGAAAATGTTAATGTTCCGCTTGGAGCCACACTGTTTTCTTTGCTTGC
>JACKQG010004625.1_pt1 | contig 15863 bp, 20 predicted proteins | sample 8237621 | NCBI WGS metagenome assembly JACKQG01 (sample SAMN15677084, study PRJNA649215) | marine metagenome | biome: marine; feature: Black Sea; material: saline water; isolation source: suspended particulate matter (SPM) from the Black Sea western gyre | collected 2013-06-09/2013-06-10 | depth... | reverse complement strand
AATCATAATGATAGTATACCACGGCATACGGCATGGAACCGCCTGTGCGCTTTGCGCACAGGCGGTTTTTATCGTTTTTTTTTTATTGTTTATCGTTTGTTTATATCGAATACTCCACACGCAGACCTCGTTCAGCACGACGCGACGCATTCGGATCACAGGTATTAAAACCACGCGAATCAATGCGAGTCGTTCGTTCTCCCGCTCCAGCGTTATAATCTTTTGTAACTGTCACATCCGCACAAGCATCTGTTCCGCCAATGTTCTCAATACGAAATATTGTTTCAATCGGTGCCACTGCTCCTCCCGGATTCCAATATCCATTTGTAATAACATCTTGATTACCACAAAGAATTGGACTACTCACATCGGGAGGACTCGTTGTTCCTGATCCTACTACGAGACCAAATACACTATATAGAGTATCGGGATGCTGAATATCCCAATAAAGCGCACATTCAGTTCCCGTATCAGCTGCATAAAAAGCAATTTGTGATTCGCGATCAGAAGACGACAGAAGCAGTTCCTTGAAAGTAATACTGAAAATCCCTAAACCGATAGTGAGAAGAATGCCCGCCACAAGAACCGAAAACAAGAGTGCAAATCCTCGTTTTTGTAGATTTGTGCTGTCTTTATGATACATCATACGCGTGTTATTCTTTCCAATTGAAAAAATGCTCACTAATGGTAAACTCCTTCGAGAGAGATCCTGTATCCCATTTGATTGTCACATTAGCCACGATCTCATTATCAAAGTGATTAGGGACAGTCTCAAATGAAATACTTCTGGTAAATCGCGATTCTCGCCAATTCACCCCCGAATCATAATCATAGATGCCGGTTACTGTGTGCACAGACAGAGGTTCGCATGCTCCTCCTGAACATATTGTAAATGTTACATCCTCAGCTGTCGGACTCACACGGCAAACATTCGGTGAAAGACACACTGGTGAAGATACCATGCCATCAAACCAATCTTGCCCGGAAAGAATATTTTCGTCACGCTTATTACGAATAAGCTCAGTCGCTTCTCGTGCCAAATGAAAAGCAATAATCTGATCGCGAGCAAATTGTGCGGAAACGAGTCCACGCGATGCTATCGATAAAGGTCCGGCAACTGCCATCATAAGCACCGACACCGCAATCAATGTTTCGATGAGTGAAAACCCTTTATACGTTGTTTCAACTTTTTTCATACATTTCATATATTACTCTATTACTCTATTACTCGGTATCGCGCTGAGAAATTGTTGTTTGCAAGCTAAATCGTGTCTCATTCTTTCCTTCTACGCCGGACATGCCTTGCACCGTCATCAACACACGTGGCTGCATCATATCGCCAGTTCCAACACCACGCACCCAAAAATGAATATCTTCAATAACGATTTCTGACGATGTTACCGGCACAGTGTCACCACCCCCTACTTGCCGTGTTATCAGACCATCTGTCAATGTGTATCGAACGTTGTTACTTGTCTGGTCAATAAAGTACAACTGGTTACCATCATTGCAATTCCCCGACACAACTGTGCATCCGTAGTCAGTTCCCGTACGCACACCACGCGCGATACTCTCAATGGCAAAGTTAAGATTCTCCATCACAACACGAAGTTCATTAGCTTTTCTGTTTACAGCAATGATGGAGAGGAGTGCCCCCACAGCAATCAAGACAACGGTTGCAAAAATAGCCACCGAGACAATCATTTCGATAAGAGTAAATCCTTTTGTATCTGTATGTGAGGAGAAAAAATTCTGCATACTTATTCAACGGTAATTTGTCCTGTCGACCACACCACAACAGTTCGCACATTTCCTCTTGGTGTTGAAACAACCATGGCAATATCATTGTGTGTAGTTTCTGATCCTCCATCAATAAAACTCCTAGGGAAAGCATCCGGATTCGGGCGAGTGAAAAGAACATCAATGCTATCCTTGTTACAGTATAAGGGGTGGGCTGTATTAAAATCAATTACATCATCTGTTGTCCGAAACACATCCGCAGAAGGATGATCGGTTTTTATATCTCCGCACAATGCCGCTATATGATGATTGCGGAGCGTAAGAACTTCAATGCACTCACCCCCGCCCGGTATACAATCCCCTCCCTCATACATTTGGTCATTATTCACATCGGCATAGAGATATACTTTTGTTTTATTCTCCAGAGCACCATCAATTTCGGGAATATATACACCGTACGCCGGATACTCACCTGTTCCACGAGATGTCTCACGAACGCCAAGCCCGAAGTTTTGCGCTTGTCGCACTTCAAGTGCCACTTCATGGGCCGTGTTTTCAAGAATAATTTGCGCGTTAAAGCGAGGATAATTCGCGAGAATGAGTCCGCTCATAAACGCAAAGATACCGACCACAACCATAAGCTCAATCAAGGTGAAGCCCGCTATATTTCGAAATGTGTGTATATTCATAAATCAAACAAAAAGATAGAGCGCTTGAATGTGAAAGAAAAAAACGACAAACATGCCAAGGAGAAGAAACGGACCAAACGGAATTTCACTCTTCATTGTAAACCGTTTTCCAGTACCAAACAATCCTTTTGCCTTGTGCATACTGATAAGTCCGACACTTATAATCGCACCAATCCAAAATCCAAGAATTATTGCCGAAAGACCTTCCATAAGTCCGAGAAGCCAACCAATACCGAGAGCAAGTTTTGCATCCCCCAAGCCCATCGCCTTTCCTTTGGAAAAGAACCACAGGGCGGCAAAAGGAATTGCGAGTATCGGTCCTGCCATCATATCCCATACCGACCACTGAACAAATGTGCCATATGTGGCAAGGTGAGAAACGGCAGTATACACAAGAGAGGAGACAGCAAATATGTATACCCATGCATTGGGAATGATTGTGTGACGAATATCATACACCGTCATCATGACAGAAAGCGATATGATAACAGCAAGGAGTAGTGCAAGCGACACGATTCCCCACACGGGTAGAAAAAACATGTCTATCATGCTCCACGCTCCGAGGGTAAAAAGCGTGCCGGTAAGAAATTCAACTATTGGATACTGAGGAGAAACAGATGCTTTACATCTCGCGCATTTTCCTCGAAGTACTCCATAACTCACAATCGGCACAAGTTCATACCATCGGAGCATCTTGCCACATGTCCAGCAAGCTGATCGATCCTTTACAACAGAACGACCGGTCCCTCGGCGCAAAATAAGCACATTGAGAAAACTCCCGATAATAGTTCCAAAAATAAACACGGCCACATACAAGAAAAGTGTCATGATACTATTATACACCAAAAAACCCGCTTTCGCGGGATTTTTGTATAAGCTCGAAACGTATTACGATGTAATATCGTATATATCAGCAACACCTCCGTTAAATCCTCCTACCCCAGAGCTATTAAAGTCAGCTCCCGGAAGAGCACTGTGGCTGGTATTTTCAAGGTCTGCTCCTAGGTGGTATTTTATACAAGTACCAACAGTAGCAGATGCATCACACGCAGCATCAGCTGATGTTAAGTTTATATAACTATAGCTACCCGAAAGTGGATCTGTGGGAACGGCACCAATGTAATCCGTTCCAATATCAGCCAAGGCGTCTGGATACTCACCGTTTGCATCAAAAGACAACTCAAGAGCAAGCTGAAGCTGCTTGATGTCGGAAATACGACGCGCGTCACGTGACTTTTCACGCGCAGAGTTGAGCGACGCGAGTACCACGGATGACAAGATTCCAATAATCGCAATCACCACAAGAAGTTCAATGAGGGTAAAACCTCGATTGGTTTTCATCATACTAAAAACAAAAATAATAAATAATAATACTTCTATGCTATCACAGACACCTTCATCTGTGCACATATTCAGCATATATTCATACGACAATAACGTTCTCATCGTACAAATATATGCCAAATCTCTTATGAGAGAATACGTGCATTATATCATTCCACGCTAGTGAAAACATCCTCTTGTGGATAAAAATTACTTATTCAGTATTGATCGTACTTTGTCAACAACCTCAGACGGAATCATGCTTGCTTTGATAATATATCCGTCGGCACCGAGTGAGACTCCTTGATCAATATCTTGCTTTTCGCCTTTATTGGATAAGACAATAATCTTCGCCTGATCGGCAAGATGTTCGTCTTGGATGTGCTCGAGAAATGTAAAACCATCCATCCCCGGCATAAGTACGTCAGTGAGAATCACTTCCGGACTCAAACCGTCACGAAGTCGCTCAAGTGCAGAACCTGCGCTCATTTCCGCTACTACCGAAAAACCATTTTGCGAAAACTTCAACGCATACATGTCGAGCAGAAAATTATCGTCATCGATAATCAATACTGTTGGTTTTGGTATTTCTTGTGTCATATAATACGTAATACTGAACCTTTACAAAAAGCTAATTTCATCGAAAGAAACTTGTCCGTTAAACGATTTTAATATTGCATCTTCCTTCATGGTTAGCATGCCCTTTTTCCGCGCAATGGTATAAATATCTTCTTCCACAGGATTCGATACAATAACATGTCCAATGTCTGAATCAATCTCAAACATTTCGAAAATGCCAACACGTCCACGGGTTCCCGATGGGCACCCTTCTGTCGGTTGAGCTTCGTGGACATGGGTTTGATTTCGAAACAGCGCTTTTTTTTCTTCCGATAAATCAGCAATTTGTTTTTCGACCATTTCTTTCATACTTCCTTCAAACACACGCTTCTTTTTCGCGTCTGCACACATGCGCGGCAACAAACGCTGACCAATAGCCAAAACAAGCGTCGGGGCGATAAGGTACGGATCAATACCCATGTCAACCAAACGAGAGATCACGCCGGTTGCCGTATTGGTGTGGAGCGTTGAAAACACTAAGTGACCGGTAAGCGCCGCTTGAATTGCGAGCTGTGCCGTTTCTTTATCACGAATCTCTCCAACCATAATCACGTCAGGGTCCTGTCGCAAAATGCTGCGAAGCCCTCCTGCAAAAGTGTAGCCGATCTCAGGGCGTACTTGCGACTGACTCACTCCTTCCATATTGTATTCCACCGGATCTTCCAGCGATACCACGTTGTTTGAATCTCTATCAAGCTCATTCAACATGGAATACAGCGTGGTTGTCTTTCCTGATCCTGTTGGACCGGTAAGAAGAATAATGCCATACGGGCGATTGATTGCTTTTTCGACAACTTTTTTCTGTCGATCGGTCATACCAAGATCTGTAAGAGAAAGGACTCCTTTCTCCTTGTCCAAAATACGCATCACTACTTTCTCACCGTAATATGTTGGGAATGTGGATACACGGAAGTCTACTTTTCTTCCTTCAATGTGCGCGGAAAAGCGTCCGTCTTGAGGTTTTCGCTTCTCATCAAGCTTCATGTTTCCTGTGAGGATTTTAATTCTTGCAACAACTGCATTATTAACCTGTTTCGGCAACACCAAGCTCGTGTACATATCTCCATCTACACGAAAACGGACCCTCACTTTGTTCTCAAGGGGCTCAACGTGCACATCGGATGCTTTCCCTTCAATAGCATGACGCAAAATAACCGCAACGATTTTTGTCACCGGCGCGTCTTCAATAATACGTGTCTTGGAAAGATCTTGTGCTGGCTCAACATTGGCAATTGCTCGTTCGGTGTCATCGAGTTCAGTTTCGAGTTCGGAGAGTGCTTTATTTACTTCACCAGAAAGACCCTTGTATTTTTTAACGTTTTCAGTAAAGTCCTCTTCGGAAATAAGAAAAAGTTTGAAAGGAATATCAAGCTTATTTGCAATGAATTGTATTGCATCGCGCGCGCCGATATTATCAGGATCAACAATACCAACCTCCAACACATCCCCGGCGATTCCGAGAGGGAGGAAACGATAGTGCAACGCCGATTCTTCAGGAGCATATTCAAGCGATTTAAATGACACCTCATTTTTCTTTAAATCACGCACGGGAATACCGGAATAATCGCTTCTGCTTTTCAGAAGTTGAGTGGGTTTGATGCCGTGTGATTCCAGCACCTCTTCAAGTCCTTGCCCTTCCTGAAAAACACGCTTCTGTACATCTTTCATTACAGACTGATCAATAATCTCATGTTGTAGAAGATAATCAATAAAGGCCATGGTATGTATACGAAAAATCTGCCTAAAATCTCATGTTGAGTGTACTTTCTCTGCACATGCCCTATTGACGGCAATTTATTTGCTGTGATACGAAAAAGAAAGTCCTGGAGAGAGGCTTCTCAATTTCTTATTCTCCCTCTACAACGGGCACAATACCGTCAATCGGTGCAAATGGATTCCGTCTTCCTGTCGGACCTTCCTCAATAAAGACGCTGTAATCTTCGAGGCTTAAAAATACCGCCGTTTCAAGAAGATCATGGTTCAGATTGACCGAACGGATGTCCGCCAACAATCTCAAAATATCAAGCTCGGACTGAGATTGTCCGCCGCTTCCGGTAATAACAACAGACGCGTCATTCTCTTCTCCAGTAAAAAACATCTGATACCCGAAGAAAACAACAACACCGGCAATGATGCCGAAAAATACTTTTTTGTGTTTGAAAATGTTTATCATAGTATTTTTTTATCGAAGCCAATAGGTTTGCAAAGAGATACCGTATTCGTAGAAATCTTCCTCACTGGAAGAAAACGAAATACTGGTAACATCAACGATACGCAAGCTATGTTCTAGTTTGTCGAGAAAATTCAAGAACGTCTGATACGGACCGGACACCGAAAATTGAACCGTTACGACACCATACTCATTCTCATCTACAATAATATCTCCCGAGGCATCCATGGCAAACGATACCGATGCGCCACGAACCAACATGTTGTATTGTGAGGCAATACCATCGAGGTCGTTGATGAGACGAATATTATCAACATTATCAGGAAGTGCTTTTTCGAGACGTTCTATATCTTCAGAAGAGAACGAGGCACGACGCGCTAAAATAGCATCGCGAACTTCGTTTAATTCGTTCATTTTTTCCGCCGCTCGAGCAAGCTCCTCTTTTTCTTTTTCAAGACCTTGAATCACCGCGTACCTCTCATCAGTGAATCCGAAAAACACACCTCCGGAGGCAACGAGCAATGCGATTGTGAAAATAATATACGGCATGATTTAACGATATGTATTACTGTGCGTCATATGATATGACATTCTCATCAACAAAAAACGTCGCGCTGAATGAAACATTACCCTTATCATCAAGACTCAAATCAGCAAAAATTGGATCCTGTATTACCTCGTGGCGACCAAAGATATCCGATTGAGAATCAACCGTACTATAATCTGGCGACTCTCCAGAAAGAGTAATAATCGCACCTCCTTCCGAGAACTCATATCCAAAATTGGAAAATCGCACATTTTGTAACGTTGCATCTCCGAGTATATCGAAAAAATACGAGAAGGCAACGTGACGACCGAGAATATCCTCAAGTGTCATAATACGATCATCGAGACGTTTCCATTCACCAATATCTTTAGTACTCAGTGTCGATTGATTGTGTTCAAGAGATGCACGCATTTGTTCAATCTGGTTCTTCAAAAACTGCTCATATCCATACACACCACCTGCTGCAGCAAGAGAACCAATAAAAACAATGCCTCCTATAACAACAAGAAAGCGTAATCCTGACGTGCGTCGTTTCCTTTTTTCAGGACCTGATTGTTTGGGAATAAAAGAAGTGGTAGCAGGTGTCATATGTATCTTTATTATGCACTTTTTTTCTCTTTGAGAGAAGTGATACCTTGTGGATTAACCCAACTCTATACGTCTGTGTTTCAGAGTACACATCATTACTGATAACACTCGCACCCTGAGAAGAATCACCGACATAGAACCGGATTAACCTGTTTCCTCAAGTTTGCGCAGTGCCAAACCTATCGCAACAGCAAACTCCGGACCGGCATCACGTAATACGGGCGCAAGAAATGCAGGCGACTCCGTTCGAGAAAATGGATCAGCATAGGTTACTTCCGTCTCAAATTCCTTATCAGCCTTTTCATATAGCCCCTTCAGGAGTACCCCTCCTCCGGTAAGAATAATCTGTTTGATCATACGATTATGTTTTCGTTCATAGTTAAGGAGTACTGTTTGTGCTTCCGTGAGGACATGATCAACAATAAGCTGTGCTGTGGCTGAGGCGTCTGCATCATTCCCCTTTCCTACAAGACCAACATCACGTTTGATTTGTTCCGCGCGAGCAATCGGCACACCGAGTGATTCGGAAAGGGCGACGGTAATATTCTGCGACCCTCTATTGATAATATGCTGAGCACGAATGATACCATATTCCATAATCGCAATCTTAGTTGTACGAGCACCCATATCAAAAATAAGAACTGGGGCAGACGTGTGACCAAAAGTACTTCTCACCGTGCTAAATACTTCCAACTCAAGAAAAGCATTCTGCAAACCGGAAGACGATATAATTGTGTTGTAATCATTGATCGTCTCGTTCAAAAGCGCCACAACCAAAACATCTGTCATGTTTCTGCCGGGTCCTTTTTCTTCACCTTCACCTTTTTTCACTTCGGTCGGATCGCTTCCATCAACAACCTGCTCCTCTCTTTTTGGTAACACCCACCAATCGAGCGACACTTCGGAAACAGGAACCGGAATATACTTTCGCGCTTCAATGGGAATCATTTGAGCTAGTTTTTTCTCATCAACGTTCGGCATCTTCATAAGCGAGAGCAAACTCGACTGTAGTGGCAATGATACACCTGCATTTTTTGTCGTAACATTTGCTTCTTTGAGAAGATCGAGAAGGATCGGTGTAATCTTATCGGGAGAGAGCTGTGTCGCTTGACCAATTGCCGCATCGGCATACGGACCGAGCGCAAGTTCGCCGTATGTTTCAAGAATTGCTTTTCCATTCTTTCGCTTTAATTGCACCACTTTCATGAAAGAAGAGCCAATATCGATGCCAATCACGCTATTGTTTTTTGCCGACATGAAAGAGGATGTTATTTGTTTGAGAAAATCAACCATGCTACGATTATATCATGAAAGTCGCCGATGTATATGAGAAAAGCGTTGATATCACGCGCCGTACCTCCAACATCTGCATTGAAGCACTCTTCCCTTCACGATGCATTGGATGCGGCATGCTCGGTACACACCTCTGTCCGACATGTCTTTCCCGTGTTGAATCTGCCGACATACCTCCCTTTCCCGACACCTATGCCGTGTGGTCATATCGCGACACGCTCGCCCATACGATTTTGTGGAAACTCAAATACCGCTCTCAAACAGCACTTGCCGACGTGGCGGCAAAAGCACTCACCGACATTCTTACTGAAATTATTGCCGACATCACGCTTATGGAAAGCACCGCAAAACCGCTTCTCGTTCCTATTCCGCTTTTTTCGGCAAAAGAAAAAGAGCGTGGCTATAATCAATCTGCGCTTATCGTCCAGGCACTTGCCCAAAGACTCGACAGCACCGAAAACGGCAACGGCATACTCATAAAAACTCACGAAACACAATCACAAATGGCAACTAAGACTAGAAAAACCCGTCTTGAAAATCTCCGCGGAGCGTTTGCCGTCTCCAATCCCGCGCACGTCACCGGACGTGTCGTTATTGTCATCGATGATGTTACCACAACCGGCGCCACATTCGCCGAAGCACGCCGCGCCCTCAAGGATGCGGGCGCGAAAAAAATAATCTGCTGTGCCGTCGCGCATTAATTAAAACGTCTGTGTATTGCTCAATCGATACAAACACCGACATATGTCGCAACTCACCTTTCCATCACATTGGTTATATTCTCCGTCAATCGCCTCCTCTATTGCGCGCCCAAGAGTACCGTTAATAGCCTGGCACGGTCCATTGTGATTGTAATGAATCGATACGCCACGCATCCAATTTGACCAATGACACGTTGATTCCATGGGAACAAATTCTGTCCCTGTATTTCTATAGAAGTAATACCAATTATCATTATGTGGTGCCTTGGGAGCTACTGAGAGATAATCTCCCAAATCTGTATTTTCAATCAGCCAATCTACTCGTGTTTCAGTGCCGCCACCTCCCGTCCAGTGTTGCCCCGACCACCACTCAGCAACTCCATCTGCATCAGCAAAAAGATAAAACGCCTTTTCCATTTCCTTAAAATCGCGAACAATTTTAGTAACCTGTGCTTTTTCTCGTGCGCTACTCAAACTCGCAAGAACCATAGAAGAAAGCAAACCGATAATTGCAACGACCACCAGAAGCTCTATGAGAGTAAAACCTCGTTGTTGTAGTGTATTCATTTTCATACTCTTTATTTTACCCCCCCCCCGCACCTATTACGCAAGTTTTTTTAGCGTATCAATAAAGATATCTCGCGCACGTCTCAACTCACCACACTATCTGTCTGTTATTCTGAACTTGATTCAGAATCTAAACCAACAAGAGCAGAATACATAGGAACATATATTCCGGCTTGCCCAGCTCAATAATTTCCTCTTCTTGAAATAGTGAGCTTTGGAATCAAACATAAAATGACAGTAGGCGCGCAAAAAGCGCCGGCGGTAGCCGGCACTTTTTTATCTGATATATTTACTTTTTCTTTTTTATTTACCGATTCCAGTGAGACCGAGCACCAAACCTATGTGTTTAGAAACCCGGTATGTCATCCTCAGTGAGATTACTTCTTAACCTCCTCCGCGCCATCTCAGTCATACGTTTGGTGCTTGGTGACAGTGGGAAAAATATCCTGTAGTTTATCGTTCATCGTTTTTTGTTTTTTGTTTGCTCTTTTTTTATTTGCCGTATTGTTTCCTTCATTCCCTCAATATCCATTCCATAGTGAGCAATTAACTCTTCCGGTGTGCCTGATTGTCCAAACTGGTCTTTCACACCAATGCGATGCACGGGCATAGGGTACTTTTCAGAAAGAAATTCCGCAATTGCCGAACCAACACCACCGGCGATTTGATGTTCTTCTACCGTTACGATCACGTCATGTTTCTTTACAAAATCGAGCACTCCTTCCTCGTCAAGCGGCTTCACGGTGGCAAGATTGAGAACCGACACGCCAATCTTTTCTTCCTCCAAATCTTTTGCCGCAACGAGTGCGTGATGCATGAGCGATCCACTTGCAATGATACCAACCGTTTTCTTCACACCTTTCTTCGGTTCAAAGAAAAGTTGTGCTTTCCCGATTTCAAACGGTGTGTCTTCTGTGGTAATCACAGGCGTTTTCTCACGTGCCAAACGAATATAGACAGGTCCCACATGGCTTGCGGCCGCAAGCGTTGCTTTTCGTGCTTCATTGCTATCACACGGCACAAGTACCGTCATACGCGGGATTGCTCTCATAAGCGCGATATCTTCAATCGCTTGGTGTGTCCCGCCATCAGGACCAACCGACACACCCGCATGCGCTCCGGCGATTTTTACATTCACATTGTTATAACACACCGTAGTGCGAATCTGCTCCCAATTACGCCCAGGAGAAAACATCGCGTACGACGCTAAAAACGGAATCTTTCCCATTGCTGCCATGCCTGACGCTACAGATGCCATTGATTGCTCGGCAATACCCATTTCTACAAAACGATTGGGAAACTCTTTTGCAAAAAGGTCTGTCTTTGTGGAGCCAGTCAAATCAGCACAGAGCGCCACCACGCGTGCGTCGCGCTTCCCTGCCAAAAGAAGTCCTTCGCCATACCCCTGGCGAATCGGTACCTGCTCAACGTCGGTGTCAAACACGTTTTTATTCAAGTGTGCATCAGATAATAAAGGCATATAGATATGAACTAATTGAATATAGAAATCCTCCTGCTGTCATCCCGCACTTGATGCGGGATCTAAACCTTACGAAACAACTCTCTCGAGATCCCGCATCAAGTGCGAGATGACACCTCATAACTTACAAAAGTCGCTCACCATTCGGCACCTTCTTCTCTGGTGAAATAAGAACCACGCCGTTCTCCGCGTCGCGAAAGCCGAGTGTGAGCGCTTGCGACACATACGGACCAATCTGCTTTTCCGGAAAATTCACCACCCCCACCACTTGCTTCCCCACCAAATCCTCCGGCTCATAATTCTGGGTAATTTGCTCGCATGAACGACGCATACCAATCTCATCACCAAAATCAATCACAAATTTATGCATCGGCTTTCGCGCCTCGGGGAAAACACTTGCTTCCACAATCGTACCCACGCGGATATCGCATTTGAGAAAGTCATCATAGGTGACGGCAGATGAGGTATCTGTCTTTGAGTCTTCGCTCTGTTCTTTTATTGAAGTGTCAGTAGTCATATAATAAACGAATTACAAATATATTTTCACGAATACACAAACTTCCATTCGTACTTTGTATATTCGTATATATTTGTAATTTGCTTTACTCGTTTATGATCTTCCCTCCCAATGTGCGCAATTCTTCCAACGCACGTTTCCCTTCTTCGGCATTGGGCGGTTTACCGTGCCAGGAGAAATCGCGCTCAAACTCTTCCACTCCCTTGCCTGGAACCGTATGCGCGATAATCACCGACGGCTGTCCATACGCCGATTGCGCCTCACCAATCGCCTCATTCATTGCTTGCACATTGTGTCCATCCACTTCCTGCACATGCCAATTAAAACTTTCCCATTTTTCAAAGAGTGGCTCAAGTGGCATCACGTCCCAAGTGAAGCCATCAATTTGGATATTATTGCGATCAATAATAACAATAATATTTGACAGTCGCTCCTTCCCCGCTTGCATCATCGCCTCCCACACTTGTCCAGCATTCATCTCACCATCGCCCATAATCACATAAAAATATTTGTCACTTGCCACGCCGCGATCCATGCGTTCAGAAAGCGCCATGCCCACCGCCTGTGAGAGCCCGGAGCCAAGCGGACCGGAGCTTGTTTCAATTCCGGGAAGCCATTCACGATGCGGATGTCCTTGGAGCCGAGAGCCGAATTTTCTCAAACTTTTTAATTCCGATACCGAAAAGTATCCGGCATGTGCCATTGCCGCGTAGAGTACCGGACAAATGTGCCCGTTGGAGAGAATAAGGCGATCACGTGCCGGCCACTCAGGGTCTTCCGGACGATGTCGCAATACATGAAAGTACAAAAGCGCAAAAATATCCGCCATACCAAGTGGCCCAGCGGTATGCCCTGATCCGGCTTCAAGGAGCATTTCGATTACACTTCGGCGAATTGCATTTGCTTTCTGAATGATTGTATGGACGTCGCCATCACTTATGTGTTTCATATATCGGAATGGGTTCTCTTTTCCAGAGAATGAAATTTTGCCAGCGTTTCGGCAACATCATCACTACCAAAAATCGCAGAACCTGAGACAAGACGATCAGCTCCTGCACCGACAAGAATGGGCGCATTCTTAAGCGTAACCCCTCCATCGACACTTATTATACGCTCTGGATACTTCTCCCGCAAAGTGGATAAAAGATTCAATGCCTCCGGAGCTAATCGCTCTCCTTGTCTGCCAATGTATGCAATACCCATCACTTGGATCACATCTGCTTTCTCAAGTAAAGATTCATAGCGCGTAAGATCATCACCAACATGCACGGCAAGCCCTGTCTCAATATCATACCCCCGAAGTGTGTCAAAGATTTCAGCAATCTTTCCCGAACTCCCCGCATGGAGAATAACTCGCGAAAATCCGGCACCAATAATATCATCAATGATATGTTCCGGCTCTTTCACCATGAGGTCAGCTTCAAAGAAAAACGTATCCCAGAAAGGGAGGCCATCTTCTTCTGTGCCAAGCGTGTGGAACATCCCTTTTTCTCCCTTATCATGAAACGGCCACGAAGGAGTTGCGTCAGGAGCAAAAACCCCATCGACAAAATCAATCTGCGCAACTGGAGCGAGACTTGTGATCCGTGAAAGCTTTTCAGAAAGATCATCAAGACTTTCGGGAATAATTGCAGGGATAATTTCAAGCATACAAATATTAAAAATCGAGAAATACAAGGCACGGATCACGGATAATAATTAATTTTCTGTCATTCCTGACTTGAACCTATACCGTAAGCGGTCGGACGCAAGACAGGAACCTGCAAGGTTATACGATCAACCTGCGTCTTCCCGAGTTTCGCATCAAGTGTGGGATGGCACTAAGGAAATATGTGTAATTCGTATATTCGTATTTATTCGTCATTCGTTTTATCAATTTTTTTAATGCGCCTCATGTGGCGTTCGTCATTGGAAAACGGTATATCAAGCCACATCTTCACCGCTTCTTCAGCAACTGCCTTATCCATAAATCGCGCGCCGAGCGAAAGCACGTTGGCATCATTATGTTCACGAGAAAGGAGAATAATCCGCATGTCCCCTCCATACCATACCGCCGCACGTACACCAGGTACTCGATTCGCAACCATCGCCTCACCTTGCCCGGAGCCACCAAAGATAATGCCGCGCACGTCTGTTTTCCCTGAAAAATACGCTTCCCTTACCGCTTGCGCCGCCGGACGAATGAAATCGGGGTAATCGTCGCTCTTGTCATATTCATTGGCGCCATGATCAATCACTTCGTGTCCGAGTGATTCCAGTACCTTCTGTACATGCTCTTTTACAATAAGCCCGGCATGATCTGATGCGATGTGAATTTGCATACTGGAGGAGATTAGGAAATGAGATACTGGGAGATTACCATATCATTTCTTTTTTTGCCATTCCACACTTGAAATTAAACTATCGTTTACCCAATATATTGTGCGCTTGCAATCACGTGCTCGGTCAGTGCATTAGCGTATCCCGTTTCATTATCATACCATGCAAGCACTTTCACAAGCGTACCGCCAATCACTTGGGTCAGCGACAAATCCACAAGTGATGCATACGGACACCCGATAATGTCTGAGGACACGACCGGCTCTTCCACAGTGGAAAATGTTCGCAACCATCGCTCCTCCTCTGCCGCACTTCGCAGCATATCATTCACTTCTTCCACGCTCGTCTCACGTGATGCAACAAACGTAATGTCCGCAATAGAGCCGACAATCACCGGTACGCGTATTGCCATACCGTCAAAAAGACCGGAAAGTTCGGGAACCACCTGCGAAGTGGCGATTGCCGCGCCCGTGCTTGTGGGAATAATATTTTGCGCCGCCGCACGTCCACGCCTGAAATCTTTTGGATTCGGAAGATCCACTGTGCGTTGTGTCGAGGTGTAGCCATGCACCGTATTAAGTGCCGCCTTTTCAATACCAAGTCCTTCATGAAGAATTTCAATAAGCGGTGTTGTGGCATTGGTGGTGCATGATGCATTGGATGAAATCTGTGCCGTCTCTAGCTTTTCGTCGTTCACTCCAATGATAACTGTTGCTCCACTTACTCCCGCTTCCTCAGGGCTATCCTTCACCGGAGCGGAGATAACAACGCGTTTTGCTCCTGCTTCCAAATGTGGCTTCGATTTCTCATAACCGGCAAACACGCCGGTACATTCCACCACGATGTCGATATCCATATCAGCCCACGGAAGTACGCGAGGGTCTCGTTCGGAAAGAAGCGTAATCTCTTTTTCAATTTCGCCGTCGGAGACGATAAGCATATCGTTCTCCACACGCACATCAAATCGGCTTCTGCCGTATGCTGTGTCGTAGGTGAGAAGATACGCAAGATTTTCAGGATCACTCAAATCATTGATAGCAACAATATCAAGCTCGGGGCGAGCAAATGCCGCCTTAAAAAACGCGCGGCCGATGCGGCCAAAACCATTGATAGCAATACGTGAAGACATGATAACAAACAAAAAATTAAAAATAAAAAAAATCAAAAACAGTACTTCTTCTCAACACGACTCTTATACACAGTATATCATACTTTGATTTTCCACATGTTTATGGTATAAAGGATAAGGACATATAATGCTCACCCTACCCCCAAATACGAAGATCCGGGTAGGTTAAAACGCTGGTAACG
>JACKQG010004624.1_pt1 | contig 15864 bp, 9 predicted proteins | sample 8237621 | NCBI WGS metagenome assembly JACKQG01 (sample SAMN15677084, study PRJNA649215) | marine metagenome | biome: marine; feature: Black Sea; material: saline water; isolation source: suspended particulate matter (SPM) from the Black Sea western gyre | collected 2013-06-09/2013-06-10 | depth... | reverse complement strand
GGGCATCATTCGCCATCCGAACAGAAACGAGAGAATGCAGATGCCCGTAAACAGCTCGCCCCAGTGGGTTCTGGTCGACATGGTCCGGCCGAAGATCATCGACCGCGTCATTGTCCATCAGCACAGCGAACGTTTTGTCATGGCCGGCTGGGAGGTTGCCGTATCGTCCGACGGAAAAGCATACACAACCGTTGGCGAAGACCACAGCGGTTCGTCGCCGGTGCGTATCGAAGTCCGGTTTCCCCGCCAGTCGGTCCGATACGTGCGAGTTTCGAGTTTCGGCGGTGTGAACCCAACCTACCCGACAACTCTTACCGAACTGGAGTTCCTTGCTCCTGGCGAGACACCGGCAGAACTCTCGCAAGAAGTACCCGCAGACCCGGATTTGGCCCTTTTCCTCTGGCGGCGTGAGCGAGCGTTTCGTGCCCTGAGCGTGTTTGCCCCACCGGACGCCTCGCAGCGGATCATCACGGCCCTGCGGCCGGCGCGGACCTACTCTGCCTCTCACAGTCCCATGGTGCAGGCCGGCTTGCGGGCGTTGGGGCGACTGCGCCAACCCGAGGGATGCGAATACCTGACCGAGCAGTTGGACAACACCGATTGGGCCCGATACGCCGCACGGGCCCTGGGCGAATTCGGTGACCCGCGCGCCGTGGGCCCACTGCTGCAACACTACGCAAAATACGCGAAAAAGCTGGACCAGACGAATCCGCCGAACGTACCGCGCGACGACGTCATGGGGTTCCCCTCGCTGGATCGCATGCTGGAAACGCCGTACTACTTCGCTTTGGCGCTTTGCCGTCTGGGAGTCGAGGAAGCAGACGATTTGACGCGACTGCGAGGCCTGGCACCGCTGATCATTGCCAACCTGCCGGGCAACAACGACACGTACATGCTGTATGAGTTGGAATCACACCACCATCTGACACGGCACTTGTTGGATGTATGCGGAATGCGTCGAGCGGCCTGTGAACACACGATGCGGCAGCTCGGCGTCGAGTTTGACGCGGAAGCGATTGACGACTCTTTTGCGTGGCCGCCGTTAAGAAGTTGGAGAATCGCGCCGTTTCTGCCGGCCGTTTGTGACGGGACGGATCAGACGCGGTTGTTGAAGATGCTGAAGACGCCGACGGCGGGAGACCTTCGGTCGACTGCTGTGGCTCGGTCGGAGACCGGCCACAACATGGTGGTCGCCGACAACAATGTGAAAGAAGACGATGAGAGCATAGACGGTTGGGTCCGGATCAACGCTGCTAAGGCCCTCGCGCATTGGGGCACCGTCGAGGAGTCGGCAGGTGAACTGGCCGAGATACTCCGCAACATGCCACCGGAGGCCGACTACGGTTACAGCGGCGTCTTCAAGACGGACGAATACAACGACCCGACGCCGCGCTGGCGGGAAGCGGTGATTCGAGCGTTGGGAATGCTTGGCGCCGTGGATCACGTGGACATGGTTGTGTCGATCCTGGAAGACGAACGCTCGACCATGGAAATCCGGCGAGCGGCCGCTTTTGCATTGATTGACCTCGACCGTCAGGCGCCTTGCCCCCCCGCGATCGAAGCGTTGCGACGCGCAGCGGACAAGCACGAGTTCCTCTCCACTCAACAAACTATCCAAGACGCACTGCATGCAAGGAACGAACACATCCAGCCCACGTACACTGTGGTCGAACCACCTGCGAATCACGTCAACGAGCAGGCTCTGCAGAGCGAACACCGGGCGCCGGTGTGGGAAGATGTCAACGCCATCGTTTTCATTCAAGGCACGCACATCCTCCCGAACATGCTCAGCTCGGAGGCTATGGGCACCGTCGATCACGGCGACCACTGGCGGATGAGTTACGTGATAGCCAGCCCAGGGCCGGAGTATCGTCCGGGACAGAATTTGATGGTGCTTTCCCCGCCGCGACGCGACGGCCGGCTACGCTCCCTGACCGAGTTCACCGACGGGTACGTGGCGAATCCGGAAGTCACTTGGGACGGACAGAGCGTCCTGTTTTCCCGCCGTGGTGGCGACGACGACCCATGGTGGCAGATATGGAAGGTGAAGGCCGACGGCAGCGAATTGACACAGCTTACCAAAGGCCCCTACCATCACGCCGCTCCGGCTGAATTGCCCGATGGCCGTATTGTCTTCTCGTGCAGCAAGGTCGGCACGCGCGACGAATACCACGGCTATGCGTGTACGGCGTTGTACGTCATGAACGCCGACGGTTCGGGGATGCACCCCATCGCCATGAATATCGGCCGCGACAACGAGCCAACGATCTTGGCCGACGGTCGCATTGCGTTCAGCCGTCTTGAGGTGTTCTACTCGCGTAACAAGACCGAGTTGACGCTTCACGCCGCGCGGCCCGACGGCTCGATGGACATGGTGCTCTACGGCCCGGAAAGACGACGATTCTGGCGTGATCTGGACCACGGTTTCCGCGCACCGCCCGATAATTCGGAAGTCCCGCTGACACACCGCGTGTTGCGAGTCTCGCAGCCGCAGGTCATGCCCGATGGCCGAAAGATTCTTACGGTCACACAAGCCGGGCTGACGCTCCTGGACCATCGGCGCGATACGGAGACCCTGCTGACCCCTGACTTCACCCGTGCATACACGACGCCATACCCCCTGGCCGACGGGCGCATCCTCTGCGCTTCGACCGCGAAAGAGGACAACGATCCCGAAAAGGTCGACTTGGGCATCTACCTTTTCACCCCGAAGACACAGGAGCTGGAATTGGTGTACAACGACCCTGCGGTGGCGGACTACGAAGCAAAGCCGCTGGTGCCGCGGCGCCGGCCGCCGATCCTGCCCACGGTCGGCACCCCCACCGCATACTCCGGCCGATTCTTCTGTGCTTCGGTCTATCTGACGCAGGAGCAGGAAGTCCGCATGAAAGGGCGTTACGTCCGTTTGATCGAAGCCGTGCCCCAGATCGGCCGACACAGCTCGCATACCAGCCGCAGCCATAAGGTATGGCAAAACCACGGCGGCACGTTGGGACGAGTGTTGGGAACGGCACCGCTGGCCGCCGACGGCTCGTTCTACGTCCAGACGCCAAGCAATCGTTTGATGCACTTCCAGGTGCTGGATTCGGACCGTCGCGTCGTCGGGAACCAGATCACATGGATGTATCCCGCCGGCGGGGAGACGAAATCGTGCGTCGGTTGTCATGAACCCCTCCACACCAGCCCGAGTGTTCTCAACCCCCTGGCGCTTCACCAAAGGCCGATCGACTTCACACCCGTCGGAAACGAATTCACCTACCGAGCCAAGGCATGGTTCAAAGGCTCGCTACCAATGGCCATCGAGGAACGCACCCGCACTGCCCGGTCGGTGAACCTGATTGGGCAATGAGATGCGAGCGAGAGAACGGAGCATTGTCGCGCCGTCCGCCGTTCTGCAGAGCGATCATCGACCGAATGGTGGAAACATGTAATGAAATGCCGTACGATGGCCCTCCGAGGCCGTCGAGAATGCAGCGATTGACCGTGCCGACGGCCTCGGAGGGCCATCGTACGGGAACGACGACACCGTGGGCCAGGACAGAGTAACAGCTTGAAAGGATGACATCGTGGAACGAAAATGCATACTTCTGATCGCTTGCGTGTTGGCTGCGTTCGCGACGATTACGGTGGACGGCCGCGCATGGGCTGCTGAGCCAGACGCAGTTGCCGCTGCTCTAACAGGCCACGAACTGGACATGGAAAAGACCTTCGTGTCACCGCCAGAGGTTTGCCGGCCTTGGGTCTACTGGTGGTGGCTGAACGCCAACGTGACAGAGGAATCCATCACGCGCGATCTGGAATCGATGGCGGCTCAGGGTATTGGCGGATTCTTGCTGTTTGACGTGACCGCTTACGGTCATCATATCGTGGCGGCCCCCGAACGGAAAACGGCGTTCATGAGTCCTCGGTGGCGGGAGTTGGTCCAATACGCGTTACGGGATGCTCACCGGCTGGGATTGAAAGCCAGTATCAACCTGAGTACCTGCGGTGGTGCGCTTCGCGCACCCTGGGACATGGAAGAAAACGCCGTTAAGAAACTCATCTGGGCGTCGACCGAGGTCCAGGGTCCCGGGCCTGTTCAGATTGACAAGCCGAAATGTACTGCCCCGTACTATCATCCCGTGGCCATGGTTGCCGCCCGCGTTGGTGAAGGCCCTGGTGGGCCCTCTGTCGAACCGGCGAGCGAATGGTCGACGGTCAAGGATACGGTCGCTGAGACTGCCGAAACGGCAACCGAGGTGATCGAGCTGACCGACATGGTCGACACTAGCGGCCTACTGAAGTGGGACGCACCCGCCGGTCGCTGGATCGTCTTGCGACTGGCCTGCGTCGTGATGGAAGACAGGACGGACGATGTGGACATCTTGAACGTCAAGGCCGTCGAATCGCATTTCGACCGCATGGGGCGTGCCATCATCGCGGACGCCGGGCCGCTGGTGGGTGACACCTTGACCCATTTCTACAACGTAAGCTGGGAAGGGGAAACGCCCAGTTGGACACCCGGCTTTGAAAAGGACTTTCTAGAGTTCCGCGGCTACGGCATTCGCCCGTACCTGCCGGCCCTGGCCGGATTGATCGTGACGGACAAGGATACCACTACGCGTTTCCTTCGCGACTATGCGTTGACCGTATCCGACTGTTTCATGAAGAACTGCTACGGACGATTCGACGTACTGTGCCGCGAAGCCGGCCTGCGCTGGCACTCCGAATCGGGCGGTCCCTGGAGCCACAAACCTCTTTTGTTCCGAGAAGCCGACCAACTAGCATTTTGGGGACGCAATGCGATGCCGCAGTGCGAATTCTGGGTGCCCGGCTACCGGCGATCGAACGCCAGGCGAACCGCCATGTCGGCACACATTTATGGTAAGCGGCTCGTGTCAGTCGAAGCCTTCACGCACATGACCCACCACTGGTCAGAGTATCCGGCGTCGTTGAAATCACCGGCCGACATGGCTTTGTGTGACGGCGTCAACCAGTTTGTCTGGCATACCAGCACGGCATCGCCCAAAGAATTCGGACTGCCGGGCATCGTTTATTTTGCCGGCACACACGTGAACCCCAACGTGACGTGGTTCGACTACGTTGGCGGGTTCATGGATTACCTTGGGCGGTGCCAGTCCCTGTTGCGTCGCGGGAATTTCGTTGCCGACGTTTGTTGCTACACGAGCGACAAAAACTGCGCGGTCTGGAGCCGCGACCGCGAGTGGAGCGATAAAGCGTCATTGCACTTGCCTGCCGGCTATTCCTACGACCTGGTGAACGCCGAGGTGTTGACCACGCGTGCGAGTGTCGACGCGAACGGCGACCTGGTTTTGCCGGACGGCATGCGTTACCCGATGCTCGTGGTGGACCTGGAAGAAGACGTGATTCCGGTCGAAGCGTTGCGCAAAGTTGTCGAACTGGCCGAAGCCGGTGCCACGGTGGTACTTGGCGAGCGAGTACCCACGTATACGCCCGGACTCAAAAATCATCCGGAAGCGAGCGAAGAACTGGCGACACTGACGGCCAAGCTTTGGGGCTCGGCACCCGAGACTCGCATGATGGGAAAAGGTACCGTGATCGCCGGAAAGACAATGGTCCAGGCACTCGCGCAGGTTGGCATCCTACCCGACTTCGAAGGCACGGAGGACTACATCCACCGGCGCGATCGCGATACCGAGATCTACTTCGTTGCCGGCCAAGGCCGAGTGGATTTGACGTTCCGCGTCGCCGGCAAGGAACCGGAAATCTGGGATCCGACAAACGGCGGTATTATCCCCGTCGTCCGATACCTGAAGACCGACGACGGTAGGGTGACTCTGCCGATGACGCTGCCGGCAAACGGCTCGTTATTCGTCGTCTTCCGCAACTCCGAACGGCAGCCGCACATCACGATGGCCAATGGCCCGGCGCGAATCACTATCGAAGGCCGCGACGGCAGTGCGGCCCCCATACGGTTCTGGAAGGACGGGCAGTACGTTTTTGACAATTCGCAGGGCAAGAGGATACTCGTCGATATCGCGGGGCTACCCGGGCCGCTGGCGTTGGACAGTCCCTGGGAAGTCCGTTTTGCATCTGGCTGGGGAGCACCCGAGTCGATCACGTTCGACCAGCTTGTTCCTTGGGACACCCACGAGAATTCTGATATCAAGTACTTCTCGGGTACGGCCACCTATCGCCAGAAGTTTGATTTGACCGCAGCACAGACCCAAGGACAGCTCCGGCTGCAGCTTGGCAAAGTCGGCTGCATTGCCCGAGTGCGGCTGAACGCGATAGACCGAGGTGTCGTGTGGACAGCCCCCTGGACGATCGACCTGACCGGTGCGGCCAAACCGGGCGAGAACGTGTTGGAAATCGACGTGGCCAACGTCTGGCAGAATCGCCTGATTGGCGACGCCGGGCTGCCTGAGGATCAGCGCCGCACCAAGACCAATGTCGTCTTGGAGAAAGGAGAACGGACCCGGCGCTACCGCTGCTCGTCAGTCAATTCCATCGACGAACTCACGCCATCGGGCCTGATGGGCCCAGTTCGGCTCGATTTCGGGCAACAGAAGAACGTCAAGTTCGACTAACAGGAACTGTATGGTGTTTCTGCCCCTGCCGACCTATGGCGTTCGAAAAGCGACTGGGATCGCGCTGGCGGTTTGCGAGGAGGCTGCCGTGCCGTGGCCGATTTCTATTGGGGAGGGCCCGCCAAAACGCGATTCGACGACGGTTGGCCAGTCTCCGCGCGGGTGGGTACATTCGAGCCGAACCCATGGGGCCTGTTCGACACGCACGGCAACGTCTCCGAATGGCCCCGTTCCACATACCGCCCTTACCCGCATCGCGCCGACGACGGCCGCAACAAGGGCGATGCCTCGGGGCGCAAGACGGTTCGCGGCGGTTTCTGGCTTGACCGTCCCCGCCGCGCACGTTCAGCGTTTCGCCTCCACTACGAGCCGTCCCCAGCCGTCCACGACGTTGGATTCCGTGTGGTCTGTGAAGACGTGCGTGAAACACCGATGTAACGCCCCTTGATGGTCGAGTCAGCGCACCCGCTCGGATCATTCGCCTGCCTGGTCGAGTACGTTGCGACGAAGGGAGTCTGCGATGAAGAAGCCCAAGTCTTCGATCAAGTGGTCGAGTAGCGGGCGGACCTCCGCCAGGAGCCCGGCACGCTTGGCGCGCAGGAGAATGCCCGCCGTACCGAGCGGTACCAGCCCCTTGCGCACTGCAGCTTCGCGACCGGCGGTCTCATCCACAAGAATCGCCGGGCAGCCGAGTTCTTCGGCCAGAATGATGGCCTCCGACTCACCTCGATCAAGCTCTTCTGCCAATTCCGCCACGCGAGCCTGGCCAATAGGTGCGCGGATTTCGATGAACGGAAAAAGCGAGAGATCCGCTGGAGATTCCCCCTGCGCCAGACGAGCGGGATTCCTGAGTTCATTGGCCACGGCAGGAGGAATGACGACAGTCCCGAAGAGTTCCGCCAGGACGGAAAGCTGTTCGAGAAACGCCAAGGCACGGATCGGCGACGTGTCACTAACAACGATCATCCCGGAATTCCTAACCGATCCATGGCCGCGAGTTCGGCGTTCAGTTGCTCTTCAGTCACCTCATAGAGTGCAATGCCTCGTCGTAGAAGTTCCGCCTCCATTTCGACGCGGGCGAGGCCCGCCCACTGGGCCGCTTGCCAAAGGCTTAGCCGATGCGTCTGGAACAGCCGGCATCCAATCTCAATACGGGCTTCCTCTTCCGTCAGACCCGCTTGTTCCAACACCAAATCGGGAATCGTCAACGGCATCGGGATACCCTCTGGGAGGGAGTGGGATTCGTGACCAAACTGTACGATCTATATTGTACCATTCTCGTGTACGCTGGGCGAGAGAACAGAACGCCCCATAGATGGACAACCCGATAGGCGTTCCCTGCACTGGCAGTGCCAGCACCGCGCACGGTAACATGACGCAAAGCATTGGCGAAACCTGGTGAATACCAAACGGGTAATGAATATGGACAAGCATGGGGATATCGGACGTTGCGAGATGGCTTGGATCGCTGGCCTGTGCGCGGCGTGGATCTGTGTGTTGGCTGATGCGACAGCGGCTGACGCGACAGGTATATTTCTGCGGAATGCCAGTTTCGAAGTGGCCGCAACCGCCAAGGCTCCTTCTAAGGAAAACGCATTGGGCAAGTGGGTGTTGAAGAGCGAGTTCACGGCCCCGACGGAATGGACGTTGTCGTCAGCTTATCCGGGCGAGTTGGAGGTGATGGAAGGCGACGCGGCGGATGGGCAGCGGTTTCTGCGCGTTGTCGCCGGTCCGAAGCGGGCCGCCCATCTGGCCCAGAGGTGTCCCGCCCTGCGCCGAGGACTGGGTTACGAGGTGTCGCTTCGCTACCGGGGTGGGCCGGTGGAGTTGAAGGTGTATGAATACGACGGCTCGGGGAAACTTAAGGCCGACCGTGCGTTCGCCAAGGGCGTGCCGACCCCGGTGCGCGACGGTTCCTGGAGGACGCTTGCCGGCATCTACATGGTGCCCAACGGCATTGAGAGGATCACTTTGGCCTTGGCGATTCCGGAAGGAGGCGAGGCCGATCTGGACGAGGTGCGAATTGGCAGTTTCGAACGGTCTTCAGAGCGGTTGAACGTCCGAGACTTCGGCGCCAGCGGTTCGGAATTCGAGACCACGGCCGACACGATCGCTGGCTCCAACGTCATCGCAGTCCAGGACATCGGCGACTTCCAGGTGGGTCATCAGGTGACGGTCTCCAAATGCAATCCGCATATCGCCGACGGCCGTGTTTGGGGGAGAGTGCGAGGCGAGGGCACGAGCGATTTCAACAAGCAAGTGGAGGCACGTGGCTACGACGGTACTCTGGGCAATTGGACTGCTTACATTCTGGATTTCAAGGGCACCGATCCGCCCACCTTTCGCTGGAGCGACGACTTGGCTCTCACCTGGAAGGAGCCCGTTCCCGTCACCGGCGGTTGGCAAGAGCTGAACGGCGGAGTCGAGGTGAAGCTGGGCAACGTCGACTTCTGGACCAAACCCGTTTTGGCCACCTTCAGCGGCCGCGACCAGTTGGTCAGCACGATCGTGAAGATCGAGGGCAACGCGTTGACGCTTGCCGATGCTGCGCCGGTCCAGGCCAAAGGATGCGTGGTTCAGCACACTGACAGCGGCCCGTTGCAGGCCGCGTTCAACCGCGCGGTGGGCGAGGGGCGGAATGTCTTCATTCCTTCCGGGTGCTATCGCTTGACCAGCGGTCTGAATCTGAGTGGTGCGGACGGCATCACGGTGGAGGGCGAAAACGAGGAGCGCACGATACTGGATATCAGCAATGGCCAGGGCACATGCATGTCGATCGTGGGCGGTACGTCGGTAACGATCCGTAACCTGCGGTTCCGCGGGTTCAGCGGCTTCGACGAACGCAAACAGATGGGCTTCATGCGCGCGCACGGCTATGCCCACATGTGGGGCTTCTACGTCAAGCACTGTAACGCTATCGGCATCCGCAGTCCCGAGCGAATTTTGGTCGAAAACTGTCACGCCACCGGCATGTCCGCCGAGTGCTTCTACTCCGGCAGCAGCAGCCGGAAGGGTAACGAGGAACCCGATCGATACACCAAGTCCATCGTCTATCGCAACTGCACGGTTGCTGACTGTGCCCGAAATGCGTTCAACAACAATGACTTTGCCGAGAACACGGCAGTTCTGTATTGTCGAATTCAGGACGTGGGCGGTTGTAGCTGGGAGGGCGCCTCGCGCTTCGTCAAAATTGTGGGCAACTACATGCGCAACGCCGGCACCGTTGCGATGGGCAACATCCGCTCGCGCGACGAGAATTTCGACATCCTTCCCTCCGGCCAGCACATCGTGGCCCACAACACGTTCGAGCAGCAAATGGTATATGGCGGCTGCGCGATCAGATCTTCCGCCGGGTCGACGCCCGTGGTTATCAGCAATAACATCTTCGTCAATTTCAACACCTCGGCCATCGAGGCCACCGGGTTTGGTGATCATCGTAATCTGCCTGCCGGCAACACCATCATCACGGGAAACGCCATCGACTTGACATGCATCCGCGACGACTCCCGCGCCCGCTTTGGCATCAGCGTATCTGCCGACGACGCCACGATCAGCGATAACCAGATCTACGTCCGCGGCGACGTCGATCCGGAGGTCAAAGGCATCGTGCTGGCGGAACCGGCTCGCAATATCGTCGTGCATGACAACATCGTCCGCGGGTGTGCGGTCGGCTTACTGGCCACGAAAACCGAGGGAAGAGTCGAGCAAGTGATCGACCGACGTACGTTCAAGTCGAGCGGCCGCCTGCCGTGGCCCCGCAGAGGGACTCACTGCTACCGCGGCGACCGAATCGCGTGGGTCGCGAACGGAAAGACCGCTTACGTTCTCGGCCCGGAAATCGAGACCTTTGATCCGGACGAAGGCGTGTTTCGGTTGAGCGGGGACTGCGATCTGAAGAAAGGAGCGGCCTTCTCGCTCCAGTCACCGCAGGGACTCGCCTGGAGCATCCATCACAACGTGATCAACAACTGCGCCAGGCTTGTCGACCTCGACGTATTTGGTGGCCCCACCGCCGTGTTCGAGGACAATTTGCTTTCCCGCGGCGAAACCCCGGACGTGAAGATCGCGGTGGAGATACACGGGCGATTCAGGGTCACGGACAACCAGTTCTCCGGCTTCGACGAACCTGATTCCGTGGCCCTGATGCTGCATCCCGACCCACTGGGCAGAACAGCTCGCCTCATTTGCCGGGATAACGTTTTCGATCGGTGCACCACGCCCATCGGCGAAGGCGCCTCAGGCGTGTGGAAGGCCGCGGTCACGAGCGGCAATGTCTTCGGCGAACAGGTCGAAACTTTAATTCGCTAGGCCGACGTAACCCATCGTACCATTGCATGTGGGCTGAGATGACGCGAGAATCAATCAAGATTGTGACGTGCTGTCGAACACGCAGCGAAAGCGGGTTTCATTGGATGTAACCTCGAAAGGAGCAAACGCATGGGTAAGGTGTACGTTGGACTGAATGCGGAGTATTCGCGTAGCAGCGACAAGCCGTTTGAGTGGGCGGTTGAAGAGGCGGCGAAGATGGGCTACGAGTGGTACGAGCCGATGGTCCATTTCGGCCGCGAATTGATGAGCGAGGCGGGTTATTTTCATACGGTCTCGATGTTCGACGATCCCTACCGGATCAAGGACGCTTGCGATGCGGCGGGCCTCAAGATATCGGGGCTGCAGAGCCACGGACCGCTGGGCCGACCGGATGTGCATGGGGAATACATCAAGCTGGCGATTCGCACGGCAGCGGAAATCGGCGTTCCAGTGATTAACACGGACGAAGGCATCAAAGCCAAGTGGACCACGGAAGAAGAGGATTTCGTGTTGATTAAGTACACGCTCCAGGAAGCGGCTTTCGTGGCCGAACGGCGCGGAGTGAAAATCGGCCTTGAGCCCCACGCCCAGTACTCCAAGACACCCGACGGCTTGGACCGCATCTACAACCTGGTCGATTCGCCTGCCATCGGCATCAACCTGGACACTGGTAACGCCTACCTTGCCGGCCAGGACGTGTATCCATGGCTGGACCGAGTGGTCGAACGTTTGGTGCATTTTCATGCCAAGGACATCTCGGTCGAGCACTCCGATGAAGAACGCGGCAAGGTCACCGGTACGCCAGTCGGTTGCGCTTGCGGCGAGGGTGTGTTGGACTGGGACCGAATCGTGAAGACCGTCCAGGACAAATGTCCACGCGATATCGTGTTCAGCGTCGAATGCGGCACGCCGGAACAGGCAGCAAAGAGCTTGGAACACCTAGGCAAATTTGTATGATCGCGCGGTTAGCGCCGTTCGAGAAACAAGTGGCGTAAGCTTCCAGCTTGCGATGCCATCGTCTACCGCAAGCTGGAAGCTTACGCCACGGAGAAATCGGACAGTTACTTCTCGAACGGTGCGTAGATTACGCAGAAACGCGAAGGAGACGGCATGTTTACACGATTCTGGAAGTCAAGTTGCCTTGTCGTCGGTTTGCTGACGTCTTTCACACAAGCTTCCTTTGCCGAGTTGCTTGTCGGGACCGCCAGCACCGACATTACGCCCAGCGAGCCGGTGGCCATCTCCGGGCAGTTTCATCTGCGGCTCTCAGGAAATGCAGAAACGCCGATCACGGCGAATGTTCTTGCTTTGGAATCTCGCGAGGGCGACAAGGCCCTCGATCTGGCGATCATGGTTTCCTGTGACATGATCAGTATCCCTGCCGACCTGCTGGAACTTGTCCGGCAGGAAGTCACGAGGCGTGTGCCGGATCTGGACACGAGCAAGATTTTTCTCTCCGGAACTCACACGCACACGGCCCCGGAACCCAGGCTGGGGAAGTGGGTGCTTCCGGAGGAAGGCGTGATGCAGGTCGAACAGTATCGGGCCTTCTTTGCCGAACGCGTGGCTGACGCGATTGCCAAAGCGTGGGAAGATCGCGCCGCGGGCAGCGTCTCCTGGAGCCTTGGCCATGCGGTGGTGGCCTACAACCGCCGCGCTGTCTATGCCAACGGCACGGCCCGCATGTACGGCTCGACAACAGTGCCGGAATTCCGCGGTTTGGAAGGCTACGAGGACCATGACGTGCCCGTTCTGTTCGCGTGGAACGCAGCCGGCGAGTTGATCGCCATGGCCGTGAACGTGGCGTGTCCCTCCCAGGAGGTTGAAAGCAGGACCGCCATCAACGCGGACTTTTGGCACCCCGTACGCGAGGCCCTGCACAAGAAGTACGGCGGCCAGGTGTGCGTGCTGGGTTGGACGGGAGCCGCCGGCGATCAGTCGCCCCACCTGATGTACCGCAAGGCCGCCGAGGAACGCATGCGGCAACTTCGCGGGCTGACGCGTTTAGAAGAGATAGCACGCCGCGTGGTGCGTGCGGTGGATGAAGCCTACGAAGTGGTCAAGGACGACCGGCATACCGATATCCCTCTCGTTCACAAAGTCGAGACAGTCCGCCTTCCCATGCGGTTGGTTACCGAATCGGAATACGCCGAAGCGAAGGGCGTGTTCGAGCAAACGGCCGCCCAGCTAGAAAAGGACCCGAAATCCGCCAATCGTGTGTACCGGCGGATGAAGTGGTACGAAGTGACGGTCAACCGCTTCGAGAGGCAGAAGACGGACCCAAATCCGACACTCGACATGGAATTACACGTCGTACGGATCGGCGATGCCGTGGTGTGCACGAACCAGTTCGAGCTGTTCACCGACTACGGAATCCGCATCAAGGCCCGCAGCAAGGCCGTCCAGACATTCGTCATCCAATTGGTCGGGCCGGGTACGTATCTTCCGACCGAAAAGGCCGTCCGCGGAGGCCACTACAGCGCCATCGTCCACAGCAGTCTCGTAGGCCCCAAAGGCGGCCAAGTCCTCGTCGACCGAACCGTCGAGTTGATCGACTCGATGTGGGACGTAGAATAGGGGTAGAGATGAGGCGCGTCTTGATGGGCATATGAGGAAATCGAGAATGCCAACCGTGTTAGAGACAACGCTGGTTCGTACTCCTGGCGTTTGCGGGGGCCGCCTTCGAATTGACGGAACCCGCATGACGGTCAACCAGATCGTGACGCTCTACAAGCAGGGACTTAGCGCCGAGGAAATCGCAGAGCAGTATCCACAGCGATCGCTCAGCGACATCTCTACAGTACTGGCGTGGTGTCATGCCAACCAGGAGGAATTCGACGCGGAACTTGCTGAAGAGGCGGCCGGCGCAGACCGCGCGATCGCGGAGATGGAATCGACGAGGCCGTCATGAGCCGGATCCGGCTGATCATTGACGAAGACGCGCCCCCCCTTCCTCTTTTCCGCCACAAGCACGCGAGCTAGTTCACGACTCAGGCGGTAGCTCATTCGGATCAGTGCCCCAGAGCTTGATGGTCCGGTCCTCGCTCGCCGTGGCCAGCAGCGAACCATCGGGGCTGAAGGCAACCGACCATACGACGCCGCCAAAGTCCTCAAACGTCCGTCGAAGCTTGCCGGTGGCCACGTCCCAGATTCGCACTTTGTCGTCGCTTCCGGCGGATACCAACAGCGATCCGTTCGGGCTGAAGGCGACAGATTCGGTCCGGCAGCCGGGGCATCTCAGATACCGCTGGATCTTGCCGGTGGCCACGTCGCGCAGCAAGACGGTTCCGTAATGATTCCCTGAAGCCACCGTCGAACCGTCGGGGCTAAAGGCAAGGCAATAGACTCCCCCTACCTCCAGCTTCTCGGGCAGCCACACGAATTCGCCTGTTGCCACGTAGTGCAGTTTCATCGGTTCAAATGCATGGCCTGATGCCACCATCGAACCGTCGGGGCTAATCGCGACCGCGCGCACCCAGCTATGGTGGCCAGCGATCCTGCGTGGAGGACGGCCCAAGGCGATGTCCCAGAGAATCAACATTCTGTCTTGGCCTACGGTCGCCAGTATCGAACTGTCGGGGCTGAAGGCGATGTCCCAGACTTTGGACTGGTGCCCGCTCAGCGTTCTCAAGCACTTTCCCCGGGAAGGGTCCCAAAGACTGACATTCCGCGACCCGTCGGCAACGGCCAGCAGCGAGCCCCTCGGGGAAAAGGCGACAACCAATGCCTGACCTTCAAACACTGGCAGCACCGAGCGAAGCTGCCCGGTGTTCACATCCCACAACCTCACCGTCTGGTCTGCACTGCCCGAAGCCAACACCAAGCCATCCGGGCTAAAGGAAAGGCTCCGCACGTCACCTGTGTGACCTTCCAGCGTTGCCAGAAGTCGTGCCGTTTCCGGCGCGAACAGTTTCACCGCTTTGACGCCAGGAGCCTCCTCTTCCGGCCGCCACGGGCGTCTGGCAATCTCCGTCGCCGGACGCCCAATCTTGGCGATTTCGTTCAGCCGTTGCTCGACCTTTACTCTATTCAGACCCGGTGGAAGCTTCGTTTGCGCGTGCTTGTACCAGGCACCTGCTCGGAGCAAGAGCGAGTCCTTTTCCGCATCGCCTTCGGCGCCCGCCAAGTCCCACCAACTGTCTCCCAACGCAACTTGGGCGTCGGGAGAAGCAGTGACCTCCAGATCTTGGACGGCCACCGCCCGAAACGCAGAGTCGCTGCCCAAGACCAGCATCGGAAGGCCTTGCTCCCAATCGCCTTTCACGAGGCACAGGAACCGACCGGCCACAAGATTCGCCGCTGGGTCAGTTGGCTTGTCTTGCAGAGTGGTCATCGCCTTTCGATGTTCAGCGTGCGCCTTTTGCGACTTCTTGACGGCCTTCATTCGGGCGGAAATCTCTTCCAGCAGTGTGTCCTTCTGAGCCTTCTTGGCCGATTTGCGGGCTATCTCGGCCAGCTTGGTCGCTGCTTGGAAATTCTGGTCGGCCACTGCCATGTCGATCACCGAGAACGCCTGCTCCGCAAGCGTTCCGTGTTGCGAGGTCGACCAAACCACCTCGTCGACCGCTTCGAGACAATCGACTCTGATTCCAATTGGGTCAACCTCGAAGTTGTGGATGATTTGATCGACCGCTTCGAGCGCGGCTTGCGCGTCGCCGGCTTTGATAGCCACGTCCTTGGCCATCTGAAGCAAAACGAAATGTCCGGCTTGGTCATTTCTTATCTTCGCTGCCTCTTCGAGCAGCTTCTTGGCCATTGCCAGCAACTCGTCCGATGTCCGAGCGGTTTCGCATTGTTTGCCGTAGACCTGGCGGGCAAATTGCTGGGCTCGGGCCTGCTCGGTCACGTCAGGCACCGGCGTCTTCCCTTGGGCCCATGCCACGTTGGTAGCGACCAGAAACGTTAGTGCAGCGAAAGCGGCTTTCATCTGAATCCCCTCCCAAAACTGTTGCTACTGTCAAGATTTCCCATGTGTGTTCTTGTCTAACTGCCTTGTCTGGAACAG
>JACKQG010004623.1_pt1 | contig 15866 bp, 16 predicted proteins | sample 8237621 | NCBI WGS metagenome assembly JACKQG01 (sample SAMN15677084, study PRJNA649215) | marine metagenome | biome: marine; feature: Black Sea; material: saline water; isolation source: suspended particulate matter (SPM) from the Black Sea western gyre | collected 2013-06-09/2013-06-10 | depth... | reverse complement strand
GGAACAGGTTTACTTCGTAAACCACCGCGTGAGAGTTATCTTGACTTTGCTATAAACGTTGAGGTAAATAATGTTTATCGTGAGAGCCAAATTTAAAATCGATCCAAGGAAGTATGACTATTTCTTTGGAAGAGTTGGTGGGAATAATGCAGAGCGCTCACGACAAATAGCGCGTGTCTTAGATAGAATAGGAATTCAAGATACTCCTGATGGGAGAAGCAAGCTCGAAGAATTATTTGAAAAAGGCATTGAATGCCGTGAGGTTGCCAGAATTGAAAATGAGTTTGGTATTACCATAAGTCGTTCTGTTTATGTAAGTGGCGTCAGACTTGATATTGGATATTTTTATGAGGATGGGGACATGGAAAATTTGCCTAAAATTACCACAATTATTCCGAAGGAATGAGATGATGAAAACTATTCAAGGAAAACAATACATTATATATATTGGAAAATCAGAGGAATATCTGCTGCAATTAGAAAATTGGAAATACGAAGGACTGGAAGCCACGGATAAAGCAAGATTTTTATCTTTAATCGAGTGTTATGACAAAGACGTTCCATCTGATCGACTTTGGGCTAAATTACTGTTGCAAAACAGCAATGAATTGGAACCTGATATCTTGTTAATTGAAGCGACAGAAAGACTTTTTATAGGAGTTGAAGAATCTATTTTCGTTCTTGACTTATCTTCTGGCAAGATGATATTTCAGCAGAAGCTATTTGCTCCCTTTTTAGCTTTCTATTACACAGCTCTAGGGGCTGTTGTCGCCCTTTGCGAATTGGAAGTATTTGTTTTCGACGATGAAGGGCGATTTAGATGGGGACGAAGTTTCCCCGATGTATTAAGTGACATTTCCATGCGGGGTGACATTATGGAGATTGCGGAATTGTTTGGAAATACATATCGAGTTCACGCTTTTACAGGGAAGTTAGTCAAATAAACCCGAAAAAGTCACATGAAAGATAAACCAATCAAATTTCGATATGACGATGGTACTATCATCGCCGAAAATATTGAAGTACCTCCGAATAATTTCGTCTGGGACAAACGGGTTGAGAAATGGCGGGCGCTGGGTATTCACTACGATCAGGCGGTCAAGCAGTTACGAGAGGCGGGCGTAGAATATCGAACTTCAGTGCCGCGGTATAAGCGGATTCAACCCAAATTGCGGCTTCATTTCGATTTGCATTTTTATCAAGAGGAAGCCTTGAAAGCGTGGATAGATGCAGGTTGCCAGGGCAGTGTGGTGTTACCAACAGGTGCTGGCAAATCGTTATTGGCACTTGAAGCCATTGAGTTCGTTGAGCGAAGTACTCTGGTCATTGTGCCGACAATTGACTTGATGAATCAATGGTATGACCTATTGACAAATGCCTTTGACCTCGAAATCGGATTGTTAGGCGGAGGATACCACGAAATACAGGATATTACCGTCACTACATACGACAGCGCCTACAGGTATTGTAGCGAATATGGAAATGTTTTTGCTTTCCTCATTTTTGACGAAGTGCATCATTTGCCAGCTCCCAGTTTCAGCCATATTCCTCAGATGAGCATCGCATCAAGGCGATTGGGCTTAACTGCAACGTATGAGCGTCTGGATGGGATGCACGAAATCCTCAAGGAGTTGGTTGGAGAGGTTGTTTATCGCAAATCCATCGATGAGCTTAGTGGCGAGTTTTTATCAGAATACGAGACGATAAAACTATATGTGGAACTTACTCCACAGGAGAGAAAAGAATATGACCGTGAACACCAGATCTATCTGAATTTCCTGCGTGACTACGGTATCCAATTGTTCGGCAGGAAGTGGGCTGAGTTTGTGAAATTGAGCGCAAATAATCCTGATGCTCGAAGAGCTATGTTGGCGTATAATCGAGCTAAATCCATCGCTCTCGGCGCGGAAGCAAAGATGAAGATATTGGAATCACTTCTGAAACAACATTGCAAAGACAGAGTGATAATCTTCACCGAAAACAATGACCTTGTATACAAAATATCCATACGCCATTTGATTCCAGCTATCACGCACCAAACCAGGACTAAAGAACGCAAGCGGATTTTAGAATTTTTCAACACCGGCAAATATCCCGCTATCGTTACCTCAAAAGTGCTCAACGAAGGCGTCAATGTACCTGAAGCGAACATTGCCATTATACTCAGTGGCAGTGGTAGTTCTAGGGAATATACTCAACGCCTGGGACGCATCCTGCGCAAAAGGGAAGGAAAATTCGCAACTCTCTACGAAGTAATATCGAAAGATACGTTGGAAAAAGGAATATCCCAACGACGCCAACGGAAACCAAAACAAGGAAAACAGGATACCGAACAGCAGCTTCAATTCGTATAATTTAGACTTCTGAGGTCTCAGGTTGCTTCGTCACTTCGCTCCTCGCAATGACATTACTTCGGAAGTCTGGCTATCATTAAACAATGGAGGTAACATAAACATGGACAAAATTCGAGTGGCGTTTATTGGTTGCGGCGGTATGTCGTCGCAGTTGCAAAAATGCATTCCTTTGATTCCAGAATTCGAGTTTGTCGCCACATGTGACCTGATTGAGGAAAAAGCTAAGGGGAATGCTCGCAAATTCGGCGCGCTAAGTTATTACACAAATTACGATGAAATGTTAAACGCAGAGGAGTTGGACGCGGTGGCAGTTGTGGGGCGTCCTGAAGATAAACTGCATCGGGACATCGGCATCGAATGCCTCCAGCGCGGATACCATATTTACACGGAGAAGCCGCCTGCGACGACGGTTGAAGGCGCAAAGATGATTGTCGATGCTATGAAAAAGTCGGGCAAAACCGGAATGGTGGGTACAATGTGGCGGCATGCGCCGGCTCATCGCATGGCAAAACAATTCATGGACGAAGAAAGTTTCGGCGAACCGTGCCAATATCAGACGCGTTATCTTGCGCCGACACCGCGTATTCAATCCACAGATTCACCCTTCGCCTGGCCGTTTATGTTCGCTTCGCTCAGCAGTTTACTTCGTAAACCGCTTAGACCAGGCGATTCACCCAACAGATTGCATGCGCTTTTTCATGGGACCCGTCAGTCAGGTTTTTGCTTTCGGCACAACAGATGTGGATACGGGTACGCTTTCGCTCTCAGTTAATCTTCGTTATGAATCAGGAGCGGTAGGAACAATGACACTGGGCATTGGGCCAATTTTGGAGACGATGGTGTTTGTGAAAAGCACACATGAGCAAGCAATTCAGGTGTTTGATATGCGAAAACTTCGCCGATATCGCATGCCCACCTGGACTGGCACAGGCGGCGGCTATGCGGATACGCCGACGGAAGATTGGGACATCGGCACGGCATTCTCAGGAGTGGGACGCCCAGGCTACCTCGAAGAGATGCGACACTGGGCGCAATCGTTGCTGGCAGGCAAACAGCCTGAACCAAGCCATGAAGATGCCTACCAAAATATGCGCGTGTTGAAAGCCATCAGTGATAGCGTAGAATCGGGCGAAGTTATTTCCCTCGATTAATTATAGACTTCCGAAGTCTCGAAGAGAAGAAGAACGTCGATTTTGGAAAATTGACTGACGATAAGTTATTGGCAGGAGCCTTGTCCTCCCACTTACTCTACTAACCAGAATTCACCTTCGCTTTTTTCTGCGAGTTTATTCAAAAGTACAGCGCCCGGATATGTCTCATCCATGTTGATGGTCATGGTGAAAAGTTTGCCTCCGCTGCTAATGTTGTTCATGATATTTTTCAAATCTGGCGCGCCGGTGGTGGGTAGTCCATCACTACAGAGAACAATAATGGATGGATTTACACGTTCAGACTGTTCTAAAGCGGTGAAAAGGTCAGTTTCGAAATTGGAGGGAATTTTGCCCGGACTGAGTTGGCTCAAGAATTTAATGGCTTGTTCGACGTTATTCTCGGTCACAGGTATCATATCCGGTTTATAAAATAGTGTTCTGGCGCCAAAGGTGAAAATGTTGAATTGGTCGTGTATTTCCAAAGCCTGTAATGAATCTTGGATTAAATTTACCACGATGCGAAAATTGCCGATACCCAAAGCATTCATGCTGGATGATAAATCAATACAATAGATGATGTCCTGCGGTCCCTCCATCCGTTCTATGAATAGAATCAACCGGCTTTTAGGCTTTCCACTTTTGGTTGTTACTCTTTTCATTTCTATGGGCTGGTTATATGCGTGCATTTGGCGTTCACCTATTGAGGAAGAGAATGTGTCTGCGGTAGTGCCAATGGGAGTGGCGGCTAACACATCGGAATCGCCACTTCTAATGTTCGCATCTGTGTAAACCGCGTTTTCGCTCGAAACCCGCATCTGTGTTACGGCAACATTTGCACTAGCACGCCCAACAGTAAAATTCGATTCTCGGATTGGCTGGATAGCGGCTCTCTTCGGTGCGCTTCGCCGTTTCAATGGCTTCGATTCTAAATCTAAAAAAACAACATCGACTTTTTTTTCTACCGTCTGCTGATAAGTGGTCGGCAATACAAATAATACCAGTACGAGTATAAAATGCGCCAAAAGAGAGATTAGCAAAAATTTACTAAATTTGTCCTTTGCAAACATTTTTCATCATTCCTTTGCAAATAATGGTGATTTTTATTGTTGATGACTATTCTCCGATTACAGTATCCACAGCTACTTCAAACCCAGAAAATACTTCCGAACGAGCAATCTGTCCCATACCCCAATTTCCCAATAATTTGTATGCTCCCTGCCTTAGAACATAGACTTCGATAGCGCGTTCCTCCAAGTCTACAATCCAGTATTCCGTAACACCTGCTTGGGCATACTCAAGAAACTTTTCCCCTCTATCTGTTTTCATGGTACTTTTGGAAAGCACCTCTACCACTATATCTGGCACACCCCAGAAATCTTCCCCAATTCTATCCGCATGTTTAGTGCTCATGAAAACAATATCTGGCTCTCGAATTTTTCCCTGCCACAGCTTTACCGGTAGCGGTGCTATCCGTACTTCTCCAAGAACATTATTTCGTACGGAAGCGCGCATCTCTACAAATAATTCTCCAACGGCATACTGATGCGAATTAGTAGGCATTTCTGGAATCACCAGCCTTCCTTCAGATAATTCGACGAAATGGTTCGTGTCTGGCAATCTAAAGTAGTCCACTTCTGTCCATTCACCCTGGCGGGGGAAAAGCCAAGCTACTTCATGAGTTAAACGTATATTTTGTTCTAAATGATTTGTCTCTCGCTTTGGTAAATCTGCTAATATTTGAAGAGATTCCATTATTGACACCTCGTTTAATCGGTTGAGCTTTGTTGAACTTTGGATGGACGATGCCCAACCACGATAAATCCTACTGTGCCACTCAATAAAAGGTGAAAGCCGTTTTTGTAGAGAATCATAAATAACGGTTGACACAAAGATATTATTCCGAAAGCTATCATACCTATTGCTATGCGCTCCACAAATTGCTTTCGTGGAGAAATGATAGACCAGCTTATCACACCGACTAATAAGATAGGTAATGCCCAGGTGTGAAGCGCTCCTACTGGCTGGTATAAAAAGATGATTCCAATTAAAATTATTACGACGGATACGATTTCACTCAGAGTTTTTTTGTTTATCATAAAATCGCCTCTTCAGTTTTTGGGTTGAATATGTGCATTCTTGACATATCAAAATTCATCCACAACTTTTGTCCTACATTGACTGTGAAAGTCGGCGATGTTCTAACTCTTAGGATTATACTTTCACCATCTTCTGGATTTTTCCCTACGCTTAAATCAATTATGTTCTCTGAACCAAGAGGTTCAATCACATGAACTTTTGCCTCCATGCCATCGGATTCGGGCTCTTGATATACGAAAATGTCTTCAGGTCTTATACCCAAAATGAGATTGCTGTCGGATGTATTGTCTTCGATACGTTTTTTCCATTCATCGGGAATTTCAAGAGAGATATCCGTGTGCATAATCTTCAAGAATGCTTTGCCGTTCATCTGAGAGATTTGGCAATTGTGAAGGTTCATGGCTGGTTCACCGATAAAATTGGCAACAAATATGTTGGCTGGGTTATTGTAAATTTCCATCGGCGTACCTATCTGCTGTAACATGCCTTTGTTCATTACGGCAATCTTATCCCCCATGGCCATAGCCTCAACCTGGTCATGAGTGACATACACTGTTGTTGCGCCAAGATAACTTTGCAAATGCTTAAGTTCAGCGCGCATTTCTACCCGAAGACTAAAATCTAAGTTTGCCAAAGGTTCATCCATAAGAAAAACTTTTGGTTCTCTGACCATCGCCCTTCCTAAAGCCACGCGTTGCATCTCACCACCACTGAGTTTATTAGGCTTTCGATTCAATAAATGACCAATATGTAATCTATCAGCAACCTCTTTGACTTTGACATCAATTCCTGATGTTGAAACTTTCACAGCTTTCAACGGAAAGGCAATATTGTGATATACAGTCATATGAGGATATAGTGCATAGAACTGGAATACAAAGGCAATATCCCTGTCGGCTGGAGATAGGTCATTCACCCGAAGATTATCTATGAAAATGTCGCCTTCATCCGCCCACTCCAATCCGGCTATCAACCTCAATGTTGTCGTTTTTCCACATCCAGAAGGACCAAGGAAGACTACAAATTCTTTATCCTTTACTTCCAAATTCATTTCCTTGACTGCTTCAAGTTCGCCAAAACGTTTAGTTACATTTTCCAATCTAATATCAGCCATTTTTTCAGATTGTTTACCTCATAAAACGTATATCATGGACTTCTCAATATGTCATGCGTGCCGATTTTTCGCAGTAGAATAATGTTCCGATTTTGATATTCAAAGGTAATTCGATAGTTCATCGTTACACTCATTTCCCAAATTCCAGGGTGCCCCCTCATGGGTTTTATACGCAAAGATGAATGAGATTGGTCTTGTTGCCACAAAGCAAGCTTTCGATACGCCGTTTCTTGTATCGTTTTGGGCAATCGGTTGAACATCAGTTCAAATCTTCGGCTAAATTGAAATCTACGTACCCTCAAAGTGTTTCCTCATTTCTTCGATGGTCATTGGAGGAGAAACCCGACCTGCTTTTATATCTTCTTCCGCTTCACGCTCACCTTCTTGCCATGTTTCCGTCCACCACCACTTTTGTTCATCCGCAATCAGCCCAACCTCCGCTGCTATTTCGGCTTCTTCTTGCGTAAGCCCCACAGCTTGACTTAGGTCTTGTTGGATTGCTTCAATTTTTTGCCTAACGATTTCCAATTTTCTAGAACGATAAACTCTGTTTTCCAATGCTTGCTGTAAAAGTTCAGTTACAATTAAAGAAATACTTTTTCTCTCTTTTTCAGCTAACTTATTCAGATCTTTATGTATGTCATCGGGGATTCTAATATGAAGTTCTTTAGCTGTAATATCACCGAATCTTTGTTTTTGGATTGCTTCCATAAATATCACCTTTTGGGTTGAAAAAACAGGTAAGAAACCCGTTTTCTTATCTAAAAAGAAAACAGGTTTTTGGCGACTCAGGTTATCGTTTTGCCAGTTGTTCTATCAAAAACATACGTTCGTTCATGATTAAATCCAATCCATACCTTTTCACCTATTTCAGGTCTAAAAGTGGACGGAGTTTTAGCTTTCAATATAATATTTTTTCCAGAGTCAGGGTTTTGACCTAACCTCAAATCAACTATGTTATACGCCCCCAACGCTTCTATCACATACACCTCGGTTTGCACAAATTCAGGCTTTTCTTCCCTTTCCACAAAAACATTCTCGGCTCTTATACCGAACACTAATTCACGCTTGGTCACATTTTCCCTAATTTTCTGTTTATTCTGATTGGAGATGTTAATATTGACATCGGTAAATTCAACATTCAAGAAAGCTGTATCTTTTTCCTCGAAAGTGCAGTCCAGCAAGTTCATTTTCGGACTGCCGACAAATCCTGCTACAAATACATTCGTGGGGTGATTATAGATATCCATAGGAGAACCGATTTGTTGGATTACTCCATCATTTAAAACTGCGACTCTATCCCCCATAGACATCGCTTCAACCTGGTCATGAGTGACGTAAAGTGTTGTGATACCTAATTCTTGATGTCGCCATTTCAACTCAGCTCGCATTTCACTTCTGAGTTTGGCATCCAGATTACTCAACGGTTCATCCATCAAAAACAATCTCGGACGCCTAACCATAGCTCTGCCCAAACTCACGCGTTGAGCCTCGCCGCCGCTGAGCGCGCTGGGGTTGCGATCTAATAGATGTTCTATATGCAATGTTCCGGCAACTTCCCTGACGATTTTATCTATCTCTTCCCTGGACATCCGCCGCGGTTTGAGAGGAAATGCCATGTTTTCATATACTGTCAAATGCGGATATAAAATATGCTCCTGGAATACGAAAGCGACATCTCGTTGAGCGGGTGTAAAGTCATTTACCAGTTGTCTATCAATGTAAATATTCCCTTCGTCAGGCTTTTCCAGACCGGCTATACATCTGAGAGTTGTTGTTTTCCCCGCGTCCGTAGGTCCAAGAATAATCATGAATTCGTGGTCTTTGACTTCTAAATTGATATTGTCTATTGCGACAACATCACCAAAACGTTTTGTAAGATTTTCTAATTTTATTTCAGCCATATCGTCGTAAGTGTTTCATAAATTGCGTTCTTTTCATCCTACTCTAATTTCTTCAATTACGCCATTGAGTCAACTTGCCATAATATCATTACTACTGCTGCCTATTCACTCCTGCTGGGACTCACTGGGCAGCGGCAGGGTGCGCAGGCGTTGCTTGATTAACCGCTCGTCGGGCAGTTGCGTCCGGTAGGCAGCCACATGCGTAGGCGCAAGCGTTTTTGCCAACGCAAGACGCACCACTTCGCGGCTCTTGCTCTTGCAGAGGATTAAACCGATAGAGGGTTGCTCGTGCTCCAATTTTACCTGCTCGTCTAACGCTGCCAGGTAGAACTGCATCTTGCCCACGTATTCGGGCAGGAACTTGCCTGCCTTCAAATCCACTGCGACGAGGCATTGCAGAAGGCGGTGATAGAACAACAAGTCCACGCGGTATCCCTCCCCATCCACCATGAGCGGGTATTCTTCACCGACAAATGTGAGGTGCCGACCAAACTCCAAGAAAAAGTCGCGCAGGTTTGCCAGAATCGCTTTGCGGAGTTCGCGTTCGGAGTGCGTTTCCGTCAAGCCAAGGAACTCAAGGATATATTCATCCTTGAAATGCGCGTTGAGTCGCGCGTCCACTTCAGGCATGGTTGCCAACACCTCGTCAGTTTTGCCTGTCGGCGTAGCCAGCGCGAAGCGCTCGTAAAGCCCGCTGTGGAGTTGGCGTTCCAACTCACGTTTAGACCAACGCTCGCGGATGTTCATACGCAGGTAGAACTCCCGCTCCGTCGCCGACTGGGTGTGTCCGAGAATGAGCAGGTGGTTCGTCCAACTAATTTCTGTCACCAGTGGTGACAGATTTGGTTCGTCCCGGTAGGCGAGGTAAAACTGCCGCATCCGCCACAGGTTACGCATCTCCAATCCCTTCATATCCGGGAAACGCATCCGCAGGTCGCTGGAGAGTTGTTCGACAACAGCATCACCCCAGCCGGCACGTTCCTGCCGTTCGGTGATGACCTGTCCGATGAACCAGTAGAGTTCCACCAACGCACGGTTGACTGTCTGCAGTGTCTCCTGACGGCTTTGTTCAATACGTGCCGCAATCGTTTCAAATGTCTGCTGATACTCTGTTGCTACATGGACATTTTTCACTGACATCGCCTCCTTATATTACCTCTTTGTCGTCCCGAAAGTCATGCCAAAGGTCATTCCACGGGACAAGTGTTCTCGCGTAAGAAAGGTAAATATTGCCACAGGCAGCAAAAATATAAAAGTCCCCGCTGCGATTTTTCCCCAGTCAATTCCTCCTGTAGCCACAGCGCTGGGAATTCCGGGTGGGGCAGTTATTGCCGCGCCACCTGATTCAGTTAATACCAAAGCAAAGACTAATTCATTCCAGGCAAAGATTAAACAGAATACGCTGGTTGCAACTATTCCCGTTTTCGCTTGTGGCAAAACAACTTTCAGAAAAGCTTGAAAACGTGTATAACCATCAACAAGAGCAGCATCCTCATATTCCCTCGGAATTTCATCTATGAAACCTTTCATCAACCATACTGCAAAAGAAACGTTAAAGGTTGTATATAACAAAATCAAGCCAAGGTGTGTATCCCTTATCCCTAAGAAGTTATACATCAGATAAATAGGAATAACTACGACTACCGGCGGTAACATTCGGGTGGAAAGAATGAAAAACAGCAGGTCATTTTTTCCTTTAACCTCGAATCTTGAAAACGCATAAGCAGATAAGGTTCCCAAACTCACAGCCAGAAATGTGCTTAAAGAAGCTATTATAATGCTATTTAGCAGTTGCCGCGGGTAGAATGCGCCATTTAACAATTCGTTTTTATCTTCGGGAATTAATTTTTTGTAATTTCTCAGCGTAGGTTTGAATATAAACTTCGGAACTTTCGTATTAATATCTCCGGGGGATTTCAGCGAAGTTACAAATATCCAGTATATTGGAATCAAATACGCAATGACCGCAATATATATTACCACGAGGGCTAATAGATGATATATTTTTTTCTGCATTTACTTTCTTCCTCAGTGTTTCTTTTGATTAAAACAACCCCCTAACCCCCTTACTAAAGGGGGTTAGGGGGTTGTTTCCCTTCAAAGAAAAGTTTGATTAAGTTTCCCCTCTTGCCTTATTCAAATATTTTATATAAATATTACTTAGAGCAATGATGACAATTAAAAGTATGTATGCCATAGCAGAACCCAAACCTATATCTAATCTTCTAATGGCTATCTTATACAAATTCAAGGAAACAGTTTCCGTTTCTATGCCTGGGCCTCCCTCATTGGTTAGAACATAAACAAGATCGAAAAGTTTGAAAGCATCCATTGTCCTGAATAGTAAAGCTATCAACAAAAGAGGAGAAACCATTGGCAATGTGATATGTCTGAATTTGAACCAACCCGAGGCTCTATCGACATCAGCAGCTTCGTAAAGATATTTGGGTATAGCCGATAAACCTGCCAAGGAAATTAACATCATAAATGGTGACCACATCCATGTGTCTACGATAACAACTGAAATCAACGCAGTATCCGGATTGGTAGTCCATCCGATTTTCTCAACACGAAAGAGGACTCTTAAGAAGTAATTGAGGAGACCAGTTTCTGGATTAAAAATAAATTTCCAAAACAGCCCAACAACTACCGGGGAAAGCATCATAGGTAGGAGAATAAGAGTTGTAATAATACCCCTGTACTTAAATTCTCGGTTAAGGAGTAAAGCAAGACCGAATCCAATTAAAAACTGCGCCGACACTGCATAAATAACAAACTCAGCAGTAGTGCGAAAATATCGCCAGATGTTGGGGTCGGAAAGAATTCGGGAATAGTTTTTAGTTCCAATGAAAATCCATGGCAGGTTACTACCGTATTTGTATCTAGTGAAGCTGAGGCAAAGTGAAAACAGCAGGGGAAAAATGTTCATCGCGATAAGCAAAACTAAGGTGGGAATGATGAACAGCATCTTGATTTGATAATCACTTAAACCTCGCATTCGATGGGTTAATTGCATATTCATTATTCTTTTCTTTTCCAGAAACCCATTTTCTCGGATTTGTTTTGGATTCTAAGCGGAAGTTTTGTTTTGATTTCTAAGAGGAAATGAAATCAAAACGAAGAAAGAATCCAAAACATCATAGAAAACGGTTTTTTTACGTGAAACGTGATGGAGATCATAATCACGCATCACGTTTCACGTTTCACGCATCACGGATTATTTGTAGTATCCTGCCTCCTGGAATATCCGCTCATGCTCTTTTGCTATTGTGTCCATTGCTTCTTTGGGGGTTATAGTACCGACAATCGCAGCATTCCAATTAGTCTGGCAAACTTCGAGCAACTCAACATATTCTGGTACAGACCAGAAATCCCGCAGATATGGGAAACTATTGGAAAAAGCTTTGTTGTATGGTGTAGCATTGAGAAATGCTTCCGAATTTAGGACTTCTTTATGAGGTGTGAAACCTCCCAATTGCGCCCACTTCTCCTGTACGGGCTTTTGAATAAACCATTTGAGAAACTGTTTGGCTTCCTCTTGGTTTTTGGAATAGGAACAGATGGACATACCTTGTCCGCCAATGCTAATGTATCGTTCCTTCTGTCCGGGGGCAACAAAAAAACCTACATGATTGTAGTGGTCTGGATTGGTCTCTTGGCTCAGTAACCCTGGGAAAAAGGCAAAGTAATCCATCGCCATTGCAACCAAACCTTTTTGGAAAGCATTCAGAGATTCCGCCCAGTAGTATTCTACTGAAGCTTCAGGCGCAAACTGTTTCAAATCTTTGTAGTATTCAAGCGCCTTCACCCCTGCCTCACTATTCAAAATACCTTCGACTTTGTATGTTTGCTCGTCGCCATAAGACCCACCAAAAGACCACATAATCTGTTGGAATCCCATCGTGATTCCATCGGCGGCTTTGGTGTACCAAGGAGCTATCCCATAAAGGTCGGGCGGTCTGGTGAAGAATTCGGCAATGTCGCGCAATTGGTCATAAGTCTCAGGCGGCGCTAAATCGTAACCGTATTTTTCTTTGAAAGCAGTTTGCTCTTTTGGGTCTTCAAATAGATCTGTTCTATATGCGAAGCCATTGCAGTCAACTTCCGCAGGCAAAGCCCAATATTTTTCACTGCCTTTTGGATATTCGGCAAAAGCTGTCATAGCCATCTCGGATATCGAATTGATATCGATATTTGCCTTCATCCAGTCGGTCAAATCGACATAATGTCCGCCTGTTGAACCTCTGCCCAGCCATTGGCTGTCTCCGATGATAATATCGTAGACATCGCTTTTGCCTGCTAACGTCGTAAATACTTTATCCGTATAATTTCCCCAGGGAATCTGGCTCACAGTCACCTGGATACCTGTCTCGGTGGTGAAATCTTTAGCAAGCGTATTGAGATAACCAGCTGGATCCCACTCAGCCCAGACAATAGTTATGCTTTTCTCTTTCTCAGCACAGCCCACGGTGAGGATTATGGACAATGCCATTAGAACAATCAAAAACCTTTTCATTTTAAACGTTCCTCCTCATTTAGATGAAGTATTTGAAAACATTAGATTATAACATAAAGGATTTGAGAATAGCAAACAAAAATTTGGAGATATTTAGAAATTCCCCATAGGAAAGGGTTTTGGGTGGGGGGCACGGGGTTTCCGAAGGAAAGGGCGTGAGGGTTTTGAAAGGGAAAACTCTTGGTTGTCCCTTCATTTGAGAAATTCTTGACAATTCCTTCGTGCTATGCTATCCTTTGGATAAATATTGAATTGATGTGTTATAGAAAATAGAAAAATTTCGGTGATAGAAAATGAAAATCGCTTTTTCACCTTCTGTTTATGAACATGCGGCGTTTTTAATCCAGATGACGCCGTGGGAAGTTTCTCGGAATGCGGAACTTCTTTATCGCGCGCATCGTATTGCGCATCAGATGTACCATCATTCGCCCATTGTCGTGGGCATTGACATCTACAACGTCGAAGCCGAGGCTTATGGGTGTGTTGTGACTCAACCCAGTGGAAATGGTATTCCTGCAATTACTACGAAGATTTTTGCCTCAATCGAAGAGACTCAAAGTCTCAAACCATTTAATCCAGAAATTGACGGGAGAATTCCGCTCATCATTGAAGCGGGGAAAAATTTGGCGAAGGAATTTCCAGGTGTGAAAGTAAGTGTCCCCGTCAGTGGGCCATTTTCTATCGCGGTGAGTCTGCGAGGTTTGAATGGATTGTTGGAAGATGTCGCGTTGTTTCCTGAACAAGTTTTGGCGTTGCTCAAAAGGTTAGTGAATGGTCAAGTTCTCTTGAGTCAAGCTGCTGTAAACGCAGGTTTAGACGTGGCATTCTTTGAGTCGGCGGCTGCGCCACCTCTCCTTTCCCCGAAACAATTTCGGGAGATTGAACTTCCCGCTTTGAAAGAAGCGATGATGCGCGTTGGAGAAGTTGCTGGACATGCTGTGCCATGTATTATCGGCGGCGATACAGAGCCAATTCTCAATGATATTCTCGACACGGGTACGAGTTACGTCATCTGCCCTGCAGAAACTAACCAAGCGGCATTTATGGCGAAGATTCCTCATCAATCCAATGTGCAGGTGAGAATTAACTTGGACCCAAGGACAGTAGCTTACGGTTCCCAAACAGATATCCTGACAGAAGTGGATAGAATACTGGAGCTGGCGGATGGAAGACCAAATGTTTTGCTTGGGACGGGAGCAACACCGTATGAAACGCCTCCAGAAAATATCTTTCTTATAAGAGATTATGTCAGTCAATAACCCAGAAATTTCCTATGCACGCAGGTTAGAAATGTGGCGCAGGTTTCTAACCTGTGTTGAAATTGCACCACGAAGGAGCATCAGTATGTATCATTACAAATCTATATCATCCGCTCTCGCATTTGTTATCTTCTCTATCTTTATTGGATTGTATGCTAACGCTGTATTTGACATCCCGATGGGAAACATGAAACACGCTGAGAAATTAGAGCAAAAAGGTCGCTTCAAAGAAGCGGCGGAATCACGGGAGCTTGCGGCGGAATTTTATGAATATATCTCTATTCCACAGCATGAGGATGACCTGGAGTATTACACGCAAAAAGGTGATAAACGAAAAATTAAACAAACCAGAGAGATGTTGGAGAAATTTCGGAAGTGGCTTGAAGAATGTCGTGCCAAAGCGAATGAGGATAGGGAGAAAGCGGGTTCGACACATGAAGAGATAGAAAGTTATCGTGAAAAAATTCGGATGCGCTTGATTGCATCCGCAAAACTTTACCCCGGGTTTATCTCCGTTGATGGCAATCAGGCGAATACTTTAGAGAAAAACGGCAGATTCTCCGAAGATTTTATAAAAGCCGCTGAAACGCGCGAGCGTATTGCTCGCCTCTATGAAAAAATCAGCGTCCGCTACTGCTTGCATGAAGCAGAAGTATTGGAACAGTCAGGCAAACCAGAACGAGCGAATGAATTTAAAAAACTTACCGCGGAATTCCAGGAGAACATCCAACTCAATCAGCAGAAAGCTCGAGAAGATAGAGCAAAAGCCGAAGAGTTGAAGAAATTCGATGACCCGGAATATCTGCTAACGGCTCTGAATGACGATGATATTCAGTTACGGTTAAAGATTGTAGAGAAATTCAAGAAGGAAAAGAATATCAAAGGTTTACACAAAGCGTTAGCAAATGATAATGTCCGTGTTCGCAAAGCGGCATTGCGAGTGCTTGTTGAGAGATGGAACATTCCCGGTTTATTGTTAGCGTCACAGGATAGCGACTCTGAAGTGCGTCAAACTGCCGAGGATGCTCTGAACAGCTCCATATTCCGAGCTACTGCGCCGACTTATCTAACTCTTAGTTTATCTCACAAGAACATCAAAGTTCGCCGCCTTGCCATAGAACAGTTGGAAAAATTGACCGGGCAACGCTTGGATTATATTGCAGATGCACCCAAAGAACAGCGGAAAATTGCTATCAAAAACTGGAAACAGTGGTTCAATAGTCGTCTGAAACCGGGCTTGCTGGGAATTTATTACAAGGGTACGAATTTTAGCAAGGAGATAACGACGAAAGTAGATGGCAATATCAACTTCCGCTGGAAGGTAGAGCCGTTGCCTGAAATTTCGAAAGATCGATTTTCAATACGATGGGTCGGGAAAATTCGCGTCCCCGCCGATGGTACATATAAGTTCATGGTCAAAAGCGACGATGGCGTTAATCTTTGGATTGATAAACACCACTTAATATCCGGC
>JACKQG010004622.1_pt1 | contig 15867 bp, 10 predicted proteins | sample 8237621 | NCBI WGS metagenome assembly JACKQG01 (sample SAMN15677084, study PRJNA649215) | marine metagenome | biome: marine; feature: Black Sea; material: saline water; isolation source: suspended particulate matter (SPM) from the Black Sea western gyre | collected 2013-06-09/2013-06-10 | depth... | reverse complement strand
TAACCAGGCGCAGTTTTTGGAAGATACCATTCGTTCGGTGTTGGCGCAAGATTATCCCAATATCGAATATATCATCGTCGATGGGGCGTCAACAGATGGAAGTGTGGATATCATCAAGAAGTATGCTGATCATTTAGCCTGGTGGGTATCGGAATCAGACAAAGGTCAGGCAGAGGCGATCAATAAAGGGTTGAAAAGGGCGCAGGGGGATGTGGTGGCCTGGTTGAATTCTGATGACATTTATTTCCCGGATGCTATATCACAGGCGGTTAGCGCGCTGGACGAAAATCCGGATATAGGAATGGTATTTGGCAATGCCATCTCGATGGACGCTAATGGGTACCCTCTTCACAATCAAACCTTTGGTGATTTGGGTTTGGATGAGTTGATGTGTTACAACATTATTTGTCAGCCTGCAGTGTTTATGCGGCGGGACCCCCTTCAGAAGGTTGGTTTTCTAGACTCTAATTACCATTATCTACTTGATCATCATCTGTGGCTGCGAATTGCTGAAATCTCAGAAGTCAAGCACATCCCCGAAATTTGGGCCGGTGCTCGACATCATCGAGAAGCGAAAAATGTAGCTCGCGCGGCTGAATTCAGCACCGAAGTTTTTCATGTCCTCGATTGGATGCAAACCCGCAGTTCATTACAGCCCTCACTAAAGAAACTTAAGAGAAGAATATTAGGCGGCGCCTTCCGCATCAGTGGACGTTATTTACTTGAAGGTGGATTGCCCGGCCCTGCATTGCGAGATTACTGGCGGGCAACTATCCGAAACCCGCGTTTGCTCAAATTCTATTGGCACCGCATAATCTATGCCTTTTTGAGCCTTCTCGGTTGGAGCGGCACTGCGGATTGGTACTACTCTTTGATGGTGCATTTTCGGCCGGATGTGGGTGATGATCCTCGCCTAAAAACATGGCCAGGCCTAAGGATCGAGGGGCGCAGTGCGCCAATACTCATTACGGGTGTACATCGCTCTGGAACGACATGGGTTGGCAAGATGATCGCTGCCAGCAAGGATGTGATTTATCTCAGCGAACCTCTTAACCTTTGGCATCGGCCTGGGGTGATGCGCAAACCGGTCGAGCATTGGTACCAATATATCTGCGACGAAAACGAAAACAATTTTCTCCCTGCCCTGAGTGAAACTGTTGAATATCGTTATCACTTCAGTACCGAGATTCTCTCAATTCGTTCGCCCCGGGATTTTGGTCGCATGCTGCGGGATATGTGGCGCTTTCTTCAGGGGAATCTTACCGATGCGCGGCCATTGCTTAAAGATCCATTTGCCGTATTCTCCTGCCCTTGGTTTGCAAAACGTTTGGGATGCAAAATTGTTATCGTTGTGCGGCATCCAGTAGCTTTCGTCAGCAGCCTCAAACGATTAGGATGGACTTTCGATTTTCAGAATATCTTGGATCAACCACTCTTAATGCGTGATCACTTGCAACCCTTCAAAGAAGACATGGAAGGAATGTTAGGTTTGGATGATGATATTATCGGACAGGGTGCCCTTCTGTGGCGCATGGTTTATTGTGTCGTGGACCGATATAAAGAAACACATCCGGATTTTGTGGTGGTGAGGCATGAAGATATTTCACTACAACCCACAGAGGGATACCATGAAATGTACGATGCCTTGGGGCTTTCTTTTACCCCTTGGGTTAGCCATTCGATTATGCGATCTACTCGCCCAAAGAACCCTCCCGAGCAGCCAAGACAGAAAGAATTTTCTACGCAGCTAGATAGCCGGGAAAATTTGTTCAATTGGATGCATCGTCTTACTGAAGATGAGATCGCCCGAGTAAAGCACCTGACCGCGGATGTGATCGAAAAATTCTACTCTGAAGAGGAATGGAATCAGTGGATCAGCATCCGCTAGTTTCTATTGTTACTCCATCCTTTAATCAGGCCAAATATCTAGAAGCGACAATTCTCTCGATATTGCAGCAGGATTACCCTCACGTAGAATATATTGTTATTGATGGCGGTTCAAGCGATGGTAGTGTTGGCATCATTCAAGAATATCAAGATCAGATCGCCTGGTGGGTATCCGAAGAGGATCAAGGCCAAACGGCGGCCATCAACAAGGGTTTCGCGCAAGCCAAAGGTGATATCCTGGCATGGCTGAATTCTGACGATACGTACCAGCCTGGAGCAATCTCTGAAGCGGTGAAGTTCTTACAGGTGAATTCCGAAATTGGCATGGTTTATGGCGATGCGAACTTCATCGCTGCCGATGACCAGATGATTGGTAAATTTAACGCCCAGCAGACTAGCTACACGCGTCTGCGAAGGGGCGGAGTCTATATCCCTCAGCAGGCAGCTTTTTGGCGAGCCGATTTGTGGCGGGAAGTTGGCCCGTTGGATCCAAGTTTCTATTTCGCCATGGATTACGATCTGTGGGTGCGATTATCCAAAGTTTCCGAGATTCGATATCTCCCAGGTCACATTTGGGCAAATTTCCGCTTGCACGATGATGCCAAGACAATCGCTGCAGATGAACACTGCTGGCCGGAGATGCTGCGCATCCATCGCCGGGAGGGCGGTAGTTGGTTTTCGTGGATCTATTTTCGATACTTCATTCGCCGCCTTTTGGCTCCAATAATTAATTGGCGCCGACGCGGTATGTTCCGCTGAAGCAGAACGGACTTCAGTAACCATGAGTTCATTGGTAATATTGTCAGTAGTGCTATGTTGCCAATGAACTTTGTGTTTAATAAGATTTTATGAATCCTGAACAAGAACGCCAGAAATGGGATCGATACTATGCATCTCTCTCTATAGAAGATGAAGGCAATAATGTCCTTCGTTTCCGGGAAGAAGTTATTGAAATGGTCGCGGCGTTGCTCCCTGATGGTGGACATATTCTTGAAGCTGGCAGCGGAGCTGGGGAACAAAGTTTGGCTTTAGCCAAAACAAATCGATACGATCTAACTTTGCTTGATTTTTCTACCGAGGCAATAAAGAAGGCGCGCCAGGTTTTTGGGGATGCTAATTTGCCTGCAAGCTTTTTGATTGAAGATGCTTTGCAACTGGGGAAACCTGAATATGACTTGGTGTTCAATGCCGGGGTTTTAGAGCATTATTCTTTTGAGCAACAAGTGGCTATGTTACAAGGAATGGCCAGCCGAAGTAAGAAATATGTGCTCGTACTGGTACCCAATTTCCAAAATTATTGGTATTGGATATGGCGAATTCAAAAATCTGGCCAGGGGTTATGGCCGTTCGGCAAAGAGATCCCATCTATGGATTTGGCAGAAGTTTTCGAAGCTGCGGGGTTGCATTACCTTGGAAAATCTCACGTTGGAAGTTCCTGGACGGAAAGTTTTATTACCGGCTTAGAAGGGATTTCGCCACAACTTAGTGAATTGCTGTTGAATGTGCATCGCTCAGGGATACTTTCAGAATCGCAAACAAGTTATTTGGTGGTTGGCTTAGGTAGCATTGATGATACTCCTTCACCAATGGGTTGGGGGGATTCTGTACGAACATCTGGGATGGAAGTAGAAACCATAACGTCTGCACTGGCCGATGCTTTGGCCTTGCAAGTCAGCAAGGAGCGGGAAACAGATTCTCTCAGGGTGGGCATTCTTTCAGAAATAGAAACCCTAAAAGCGAAGCTTCATCAGCTAGAACAGACCAATGTGGTTGACCTGGTTCAACGTGTCGAAGATATTCAGCGCCAGAGCTCTGCCGTCATCGAGGAGAAAATTCAGTCCATTGAAAAAAGCCATGAAGCGCGTTTAGCTGCACAAATAAAAGAACTTGAGCAGAAAAGCGCAGGGGCATTACGACGCGAATTGCGGGAAATTGAACAGAAGAAATTTGATGATTTGACGGGCAGGATAGCGGAGTTTGAACAGCAGCGTGATATTGACCATGCGGGTGTCATCAGGCAGATCGAACATGATCATACGGGGGTGCTGGTCGGTAAAATTCAAGAAATTGACCATCTTCGGAGGCAGGTCAATGCCCTTCGAGCGCCTCTCACGCTGAGCCTTCGTCAACGGTTCAAGGCGTTCCTGATTCGCATCTTCACAAAACTAGGCTTGATTTCCTATGCGATCAGATTCAAAAAAATCCTAAAAAAGATTCGCCATATTTTCAAGGTACAAGTTCCATCGGATGTGTCCTATCAACCCCCGGTTAGCCTGGGACATCCCGCAGTCTCGCCTGATCGGAGAGTGATGATGCTCTCATACACCTTTTTTGATTTTGATGGCGAGAATATGTTCTTTGGCGGCGCGGAACGTTATTTGCTCGAGCTGGCAAAATTGATTCGCGAGCAGGGTTATTACCCCGAGGTGGTTCAGTGTGGAAACGGTTATTGGGTGCGCTACTATCAAGATTTGCGAGTCACAGGGATTGATGTCCGCGGCGAAGCGACGCGATTGGCGACCGAGTTCCAGAAATTTGAGTGCGCTGCAGCGCTGACAACATACTCCCCATTTTCTTTGGCGACACAAGTTGGTGAAGGTGCTGCGGTGGGGATCAGCCACGGCATTTATTGGGATCACCCATCAATTCATGCAGACCAAGATGCCATGCAGGCCATAACCGCTGCCGCTCAAAAACTTGATTCAATCATTTCTGTGGATACCAACACGATCAATTGGATGCGTGCCAGTGCCTTTGATGTAGTAGATAAATTTGTTTATATTCCAAATTTTGTAGATACTGAAATTTTCAGTCCCGCCCCAGATGTAGAAGATGAAAAGATTGTTGTGCTTTATCCGCGACGCCTTTATAAACCGCGTGGGTTTTGGCTGGTTGCCGAAATGCTGCCTGACATTCTCGAGCGCTACCCCCAAGTGGAATTCTATTTTGTAGGTAGAGCTGATGATAAAGAGGCGCAGCACATCGGTGAAATGATCAAGCGCTATCCCGATCGCATCCGTTGGGAAGTTTTGCCGCCTGATGAAATGCACAAGGCTTATCAGCAGGCGCATATCACCCTTGTGCCTACGATGCATAGTGAGGGGACATCGTTGTCTTGTTTGGAAGCGCTGGCATCAGGGAACGCGGTCATTGCCACGAATGTGGGCGGTTTGCCAAATTTAATACTGCATGATCACAATGGTCTTTTAATCGACGTTACCGCAGAAGCACTTAGAGACGCGCTCGAAAAACTGATTGAAAACCCGGCGTTGCGAAAGCAGTTGGCTACGTGCGGCCGCGAAGTCGCTGAATCTTTCTCCATCCATCGTTGGCGAGCACAGTGGAAGGAGATACTCATCCGGCATTTGATTATTGATGAAAAAAGAGAACGGATCGATCCCCAAGTCGCCTTTTTCCCCATTGCGCCAGGCATTCCATGGGAAGGAATAAAGCAGCGCCCACATCATCTTGCCATGCAGTTAGCAAAAGGGGGCATTGAGACGTTCTGGCAGAACCCTACTCAGCGTTTGACAAGCCCCCATGAACTGCTGCACATTCTTGGCCCTCAAGAAGATGTTAATTTACTTCGTCCGGTGGTGTTCATTTACTACCCTTTTAATTATACAAAACTTGATCATTATGATGATCCATTCATCGTGTATGATATTTTGGACGATGTCAGCATTCACAAGTTGGCGGATGATACCTTGCCCGAGGGAATACGGGCAGTAGATTATCATCAGCGTTTGCTCGATGAAGCTGACCTGGTGATTACATCTTCACAAGTTTTGTATCAGCGTATCAAGCCCCAACGAGCCGATGTGAAATTGATCCCCAACGGAGTCGACTTGGAACATTTCAAGTCGGACCCCTCTCGGCTGTCAAAAGATTCCCCAATTGCAAATGAGAAACCTTGCATTGGTTTTCATGGCGCGATCGCCGATTGGATCGAGGTTGAATTGCTGCACGATATCGCCAAACTGCGATCTGAATATGAATTTGAATTGATTGGTTCTGTCTCGATTGATATCAAACAACTTTCGCTCCCCAATATTACCCATCGAGCTGCTGTGAATTATGATGACATCCCGAAACATATCGCGCGTTTTGATGTGGGCATATTGCCATTCAACATCAATCCAATGACCCATGCTGTACGCCCGCTCAAAGTGCTGGAGTATCTGGCGATGGGAAAGCCCGTTGTCTCCACGCCCTTAGATGAGCTCCATGACTGGCCTGGCGTTCTTTTTGCGGACACCCCGCAGACTTTCGCCGAACAACTTGATCACGCTTTAGCGAATAGAGATTCCATTTCATCGAATATGGCTATTCAGGAATTTATCTCTTCTGCATCTTGGGAGAAAACAACCAGCCCCTTAATCGAGCGTCTCTTGAGTCGTGAGCATGGTGAGGTCTAAACAAATCATTTGGAACGTAATAAGCGGAGCAGGGGTCGTTTTTAGTTTAAGCGCCAGCATCTGGTTTTCACTCTCAACATTCATTGACCCAGATTTCCCCTACGTCTCATATCCAAACGATTCGCTGATTGCTTTGGGCTATTTGCTCCTTTTTGTTTTTATCGGCCTACTTTTGATTTTTCAGCGATACCGTTGGTTGGGAATTTCGGTTTGGATGATTGCAGGGGTGGTGATACTCGTAGCACTCACAACAAAATATCTTGCCTTAAGCATCCTGCTATTGTTGTGGATTCTGTGGGTTAGTTGGTGTGTTGGAGAAACGCTTTCTCTGTGGATATCTAAGCCCGATGCGATTCCTGCTGGTGAGGGGGCGGTTTTGAACGTTGTTTTGGGTTGGGGTGTGCTGGTTGTGGCGACTTTCGCCTTGGGAGTCGTGGGCTTATACCCGAAATGGATTTTTTATGGCATCTTTGTGATCATCTCTCTGTGGGGAGCCTGGAGATATTGGCCACGCTGGACCCAATGGCGCCCGAAAATTGTGCCAAATTCGTGGATTGGTGCACTGGGTTTGAGCCTGATCCTAATCATCGCTATCGGAAGCTTCTTCTGGGCTTTAGCACCCGCGGTACGTTATGATTCTGTGAGCTATCATCTGGCCGTCCCCGTGAAATTTCTCGAAGCGGGGCGGATGCTCGAACTCCCTGAGTCTTTCCAAACCTATTTCGCTCATTATGGAGAAATGCTCTATGTGATCGCCTTTGCCTTAGGAGATCAGCCGTTACCGGGATTGATCAATTTTACAGCGGGCATTCTTCTCGTAATTCAAACCTATTACCTTGGGGTGCGAATTGGGAATAAGCTGGTGGGTTGGATCGCGGCTGTGCTCTTATTTTCACTGCCTATTATTGGCATTGAATCAGCCACAACGTATATCGATATTTTTCTGGCACTTTTTGTCACCTCTGCGTTCCAGGTCGCTCTACTGTGGAAGGAAAGCGATGACAATCGCTGGCTTTTGGTGGTTGGTATATTCTCTGGTCTGGCGCTGGGAACGAAACTGAATGCACTCTTGATACTAATTCCTTTTTGGGGGCTGATATTAGTTACGTTTTATCGGGAAAACAAGCGGGTAGAAAAATCAACTCTACTTATCATCTTTCCAGCGCTTTTATTAGGGCTTCCCTGGTTGATTCGTGACTGGCTGTGGACTGGCAATCCCATATTCCCAAATTTGAACTCCCTCTTCCAAAGCCCTGAGTGGTTTGATCGAAACTTCTTTGTATTCCAGCCCACGCTGAACACCCTGCAGCGGTTTCTCTATTTTCCCTGGCTGGGGATCGCAGACTCTCACAATTACTATCACGAATCTCCGGGGGGTGTTTTGGGCGCTCTGCCATTGCTCAGCTTGCCATGGTTTTATGGCTGGCATAAAGAGCGCTTACGATATTTGCTGATATTCGTGGCATCATTATTGGCAATGGCAATGCTCTTTGGCTTTGGTGCCCATGCTCGTTATATGATGCCGCTTTTCCCTTTGCTCAGTATTTTGGCAGCATTGAATGTAGAATCTTTGGGAAGTTTTTTATTTGACCAACGGAGAATTTTAGGTATCAGTTTCATTTTCCTTGGGTTGGTGTATGTCTTCTCAACCAGGTTATCCTTCACTGTCCGTTGGTGGGAGATCCCTGAAAGATACCCATTTCAAATTTGGCGTGGAGAAGAATCTCAAGAGGCGTTCGTAGATCGAATCTTGCCAGTGTATGGAGCATTTGAGTACCTGGATCAGCAGGGAAGTTTCAAAGTACTTTCTGTGGGAAATGAACTCCGCTTGTATACCAAATCCGAGATTTATGGGATATTCTTTTCAAAGGATGCTTATCAAACCCTTCACAGTGCAGGAACCTCTGATGAATTGGCACAAAACCTTTTTGATGGAGACTATGATTACATCTTGGTGTATCCCCCAGAGCAAGAACACCGACCGGAAATCTATAAAACTCAAGCTCTAAATCAAGATTTCTTTGAACGATATACTCGTTTAGAATATAACCAGAAAGGCGTTGAGCTTTATCGCGTAGCCCCGTAGGAAGATATTCCAGATGAAGAAATTTTCAATGACATTTTATGACTCATCCAGTGCTGGTCATCCCTTTGTGGAAGAATTCCAGGCGCTGAAAGCGTACCGTGGTTTGGTGGTACAGTTTGTCGCCCGGGCGATCAAGACGCGCTATAAACGTTCGATGCTTGGCGTGATGTGGACGATGCTCAATCCCTTATTAACCATGATTGTGCTTACAGTGGTTTTCTCGCAGCTCTTCCGCATTCAAATTGAAAACTTTCCAATTTATGTTCTCAGCGGCCAGTTGGTGTGGATCTTTTTCTCAACGACGACAAGCGGAGCGATGGGGGAGATGCTTTGGAGTGGCGAATTGATCAAACGCATCTATGTGCCAAAATCAGTCTTTGCCGTGGCGGCAATCGGAACAGGTTTAGTTAATTTCATCCTCTCATTGCTGCCGTTGTTATTGATCGCGTTGGTGTTAGGGAACCCTTTGAGACTTGCAATATTATCCTGGGTTGTGGTGATAATTCTGCTGTCATTTTTTTCACTGGGTTTGGGTTTGCTTCTCTCAACGGCAACTGTCTATTTTGCTGACATGCTGCCTGTTTACAATGTTCTCCTGACCATCTGGTTGTATGCTACGCCCATAATTTACCCCTTAGAGATTGTCCCCCAGCAATGGCATTGGTTGTTTCGGATCAATCCAATTTATTACTTCGTGGAAGCGTTTCGGGAACCCCTGTTGTCAGGATCTATCCCTGGATGGGATATCTGGCTTCCAGCCACGGCGTTTGCCTTAGGAACTTTCTTAATCGGCGGTTTAGTTTTTACGTCAAAATCTAGCGAATATGCGTATCGTCTGTAAACCACGAAGTTCACGAAGGAACACAAAAATAAGGGTCTCTAGAAATCGCCGTGGTAAGGGGCCACATTTGGGGGTAGGGAGCGTGCAGAGCACGCCCCATACCCCCAAATGCGAGGTCTCTCACGGCAATTCCCATAGAACCAAAAATAATCTTAGTGTTCTTCGTGGATTTCGTTCTAAAATAGTATCTTGATGTCGAATATCAATATCACTCAGGAACAAAAGCCCGTAATTCTTGTCGATAGCGTCTCAGTCCAATATCGGGTACCCCATGAACAACTCTCGGGGATCAAGGAGTATGTTATCCGTTGGCTCCAGAATCGCTTGCAATACAAGAAATTTTGGGCACTGAAAGATGTCTTTCTTGATATTCAGCGAGGTGAATTCTTCGGGATTGTTGGACGCAATGGCGCGGGGAAGAGCACTCTGCTGAAGACAATGGCGCGGGTCATCAAACCGACATTAGGAAGAGTCGTCATTTTGGGGAGAACGGCCCCCCTGCTCGATCTTGGGGCGGGTTTCCATCCTGAATTATCGGGTCGGGAAAATATCTTCCTGAACGGTGCATTGCTCGGATTGACCCAAAAGACTGTTGGTCATCGTTTTGATGAGATCGTTGCTTTTTCTGAGATCGGTGAATTCATCAACGCGCCTTTGCGAACCTATTCCACTGGGATGGTGGCTCGCCTGGGTTTTGCCGTGGCGACGAGCGTGCGACCGGATATTATGCTGGTGGACGAGGTTCTGTCCGTTGGAGATACGCAATTTCAGGAGAAGTGTTTGGCTCGTATGAACGCTTTTCGAGAACAAGGTACAACCATTGTGTTGGTTTCGCACAGCATGGAAAGAGTGAAAGCGCTTTGTGAGCGAGCTATCTGGCTGGAGGATGGAAAGGTAGCCGCACAAGGGAAAGTGTCAGCAGTTGTAGGCCAATATCTTCAAGCCTTGTAAGAACCAACCGCGTGATCAATTTTAAAAAACAACGCATTCTGATTTGTCGATCAAACCCGATCGTGCCGGACCCGCGGGTTGAGAAAACTGTTAAGAGTTTAGCTGAAGCTGGCTACAATGTGGCAATCTTGTGTTGGGATCGCACGGGACGATTGCCCGTTGGCGAGGTGGTGAACGGCGTTCCCTGCACCCGGTTGCCGATAAAGGCGCAGTATGGCTCAGGGATGGAAAATTTTCTACCGCTTTTTCGCTGGCAGTGGATGCTTTTTCGCTGGCTGATAATTCACAAGAACGATTATGATCTCATCCACGCCTGTGACTTTGACACCGTGTTGGCAGGGATGATTGTAAAGCGCCTGTTTGGGAAAAAAGTTATTTACGATATTTTTGACTTTTATGCCGATCACCTAAGGGCTACTCCGAATTGGACTAAGAACATCATCAGGGCTGTAGATTTATGGGTGATTAACCATGTGGATGGCCTAATCGTTACCGACGATGCACGCTGGGAACAAATAAGCATTGAAGCTCCTAAAAATAGCGCGGTAATCTATAACACCCCCCAGGATACTAGCGATCTCTTTGGGAAACAGGATCAACCTTCCCCCTCGCGGGGATTACAACTTGTTTATGTAGGTTTGCTCCAGGTAGAACGGGGTCTGCTTGATATATTGTCCATATTAAATGAAAACCCAAACTGGCATTTGGATTTGGCGGGTTTCGGCGGCGATGAAGAGTTAATTCTGGAAAAAGCTGGCAAAATGGAAAATGTCCAATGGCACGGCCGCATCCCATATCAGCGAGCTTTGGAGTTAACCCATGGTGCCGATGTAATCCTGGCGCTTTATGATCCGGCGTTGCCAAATCATCGTTATGCCAGCCCTAACAAACTATTCGAGGCTATGATGTTGGGTAAGCCCATTGTTGTTGCCGCGAAAACCAACATTGATAGCATCGTCTTAGACGAAAATTGTGGCCTTGTTATTGAATATGGGGGAATTACTGAACTAAGAGATTCATTGCTAAGATTGGATGCTGATTTGATGTTGCGACGCAAATTAGGAGCCAATGGCCGTAGGGCTTATGAAACCAAATATAGTTGGGTAGAGATGAAAAAACGCCTGCTCGATCTGTATGGTCATATGGGATAAAATCTAATATCCAATCCACCGAAGGCGTATCTAACCGCTACCCCATGCCAAAGATCATCCTCACAGCCAACACCGACTGGTTCTTATATAACTTCCGTTACGCCTTAATCCATGATCTCAGAGAAAAAGGATTCGATGTTCGATTGGTTTCCCCACCCGGAGAGTTTATTCAACATTTTTTGGATGATGGTTTCATTTGGTATCCCTGGAAACTTCAACGAAGAAGTGTTGCTCTTTGGCGTGAAATAATCTCACTTTATCATATAACGAAAATTTACCGCCGAGAGCGCCCGGATATTGTGCACCACCATACTATCAAAGCGGTTCTGTATGGTTCTGTAGCTGCCTTTCTTAGCGGTATCCCTGGGGTGGTCAACTCCATATCCGGGCGTGGATATGTTTTCCTGGGGAGAGAATTAAAAGCCCGAGTGATCCGAAGGCTGCTTTGGCCGTTTTATCGTTCTGTCTTGCGGAATATTTCCTCGATGGTAATCTTTGAAAATCAGTCTGATAGCGATTTCTTCTTGGATGCAGGTTTCGTATCGAAAGATAAGCAGCAGCTTATTGAAAGTGTGGGTGCAGACCCCGGGCGATTTTCACCGACCCTTGAACCTAACAAAAGTTCCGTTGTCGTCATGATGGCTGCACGAACTTTGTGGGATAAAGGTGTTGGGGTGTTTGTGGAAGCTGCACGAATATTAGGTGATCGTTTAGATTTGCGTATGGTGCTGGTAGGAGAGCCCGACCCCGGAAACCCGACATCTTTGAAAGTAGAAATGCTCAACGAATGGCACCGGCAGGGAGTGATCGAATGGTGGGGGTGGAAAAACGATATGGAACATGTTTATGCCCAAAGTAATATCGTTGCGCTGCCCACCATGTATGGAGAAGGGGTTCCGCGTACGCTCATTGAAGCTGCTGCTTGCGGCCGACCCGTGGTTTCCACAGATATGCCCGGCTGCCGCTCTATCGTTCAGCATGAGGTGAATGGTTTGTTGATCCCGCCAAACGACCCTATCGCTCTTGCAGATGCTTTAGAACGGCTCGCTTTGAATCCCGCGTTACGAATGAAGATGGGGGTTGAAGGACGCAAACTTATCCTGGAAAAGTTCACCCATTATAAGATCAACCGCCTCACGATGCAGCTTTATCAGGTTCTACTTGAATCTTTATAATCGAGTAGAATCTTCCCAATCTCTTTTGAAAGAATTACATTTATGAACAACGATTGGAACTTACGCGACGTAGTTTTTACATTAACACACCGCTGGTATATCATTGCACTCTGCTTTTTAGTAGGCGCTGTTTTGGGGTGGGGAGTATCCAGATTGATGCCTCCCTTATATCGGGCAGAATTAGATTTATATGTCGGTATCAACGCCTATCGCGGCCCGCGCGATCGCTATATCGTTCAGATTGTTCAAGATGAATTGCGCAAACTTGATGACTACAAAAATTGGCAGATGGAACAGATCAACGGCTTATCGCTAACCGATGAATTCCTGTCTGATACATTAACGCGTTTGCAATCAACAGACAAAAGCTGGAATGATGTCACCGTTGAAGATATTTTTTATCAGTTGCGTGGTTCGTGGCGTAATGCTGGCCGCTGGCATCTAGCCGCCGATGCAGCGCAGCCTGAACTGGCAATTCAGGCAGTTGATACCTGGGCAGAAGTGATCGATGAGCGCATGAATATTGGCATCAATAGCGCCCGCGAGATGGTTGCCTTAGACGCTTCCTTGGTGGCAACGGCGGATGAATTAACATACCAGTTAGTGCGATATCAGACTCTGATGCAGATAAAGGCAGAATTAGAAGAAGCCAAACGAGAATTGGAAGATGCATCGTTGGATGATCCCATGGGATCCTATGACCATTGGCGTTTATTGTCTCAAACTACACAAGCCGCGGACTGGAACCTGGGTTGGTCTGAACTTCTCGAAGATTATCCTATCCCCGATGAATCTCCTGCTGAATACCTGGCCTGGGTGGAGCGCGCCACTGTTATGGTTGAGAGCGACCTTGAGATCTTGCCCGAAAGAATTGAATTTCTAGAAGAGCAACACGACACGTTATCTTCACAATACGCTGAAGCGGCGGAGAAAAGCTTAGGACTATCTGCGGCTATGGATTTAGAAAAATCGAAAGAGGTATCCGCTCAAGTCGAAGATGTACGCCCTTCGGGAACATTGATGTTAGTAGGCGGGATCTTGGCAGTCGCTGCTTGGCTGTTGATTGGTCTAGTTCGAATATCCCAGCGGAGAGAAGCATAGTGCGTCTATCTTGGTTTCCAATTGCCCAGAAAATTGTTTGGGCCATATTCCTTATTTCACTGCCAGTGACCAGCTTTCCCTTTTTCCCAGGCGGTGTGGGAGGACGCACTGAAGTTCGGCCGCTTTCACTTTATCCTTTGGTCATTCTTGTCATACTTGTAACGATCCCACGCTTACTTAGCAAACCAATCCCTAAAACCGCATTCCCTTTGGGTGCTTTTGGGTTAGCGGCCATTGCCAGCACCACCATTGCATTTACCCAAGGTATCGACCCTGATATTGGCATCACAGTGTCTTCGCGGACCTTCCGTATGTTGGTCACCTTAGCAATAGGGATTGCATTCTATATCACCGTGGCTGTAACACCATCTTCGAAAGATGAGATGCGCTTTTCTCTACGTTGGTTGTATGGTGGTTTTGTGATGGCTTTGTTGTGGGGGTCGATCCAGATTAGTTATATTCTTTTCTATTCACCCGAATATTTTGATTTCATTGAACACCTACAGGGCTTTATCTCTGTGCGGGGTTTATTTGAAACACGCATATCTGGGATGACCTACGAACCAAATTGGTTCGCGGAGCAAATCTCATTTTTGCTAATGCCCTGGTTGTTCGCCGCGGTTTTGTCCAACTACACAGCTTTCCGCTGGCGTCTTCGCTGGCTGACCGTCGAGATGCTGCTCCTGGTTTGGGCTTCTGTGGTGTTGATCTATACCTATTCGCGCACAGGCTACGTACTCTGGGTGGTGCAGTTAGTTTTGGCATTCATGTTCAGACCCCGCAAAGTTACTGACAAGGGGAAACCTTGGGGGATGATTGCCAAACGAGTATTGCAAGTTGGTGTTTTGGTTGTTGCCATCGGCGTGATTGTGTTCATCGCTGGTTCACGCAATCGATATTTTTCACGCCTGTGGAATTATTGGAGCGATGAGAACGCGGCTGGCTCGTATATTCAATATATTGCCGTCAGTCAGCGCATTGCCTACTGGGAAACCGCCTACCGCATCTACGATGAATATCCTTGGATGGGAATCGGCTTGGGGAACTACACTTTTTATTTTGAAGAGAAACTATCAGATCGTCCCTTGTTTCCCACGCCAGAGTTGCTGCTCAAGTTCACTCCAGCAGACGGTCGCAACAGAGTGGTTGTGCCCAAAAATATGTTTGTGCGCATCTTAGCCGAAACAGGATTATTGGGCACAGCAGCGTTTTTGGCATTTTTGGTCGGGGTTTTGGGTTGTGCACTTTACCTCTTTATGACGCCTCATCCTGAAGCACGTTATCTGGGTCAAGCCGGCCTTTTGAGTTTGGTGGTTTTCTTGGGGGTTGCTTTTTCTGTCGATTCTTTTGCTGTCCCCAACATGTGGGTACTGTTTGGATTGGTCACGGCCAGTGCGCAGATTTTTTCAAGACCCTCAATCCTCTCGAGTGAGTATGAAAATACCGACTGAAAGAAAAGCACTACTCGGCATTGTCGTAATAGGGATCATCTATTTTACATTGATGATTTTTCCCAATTTCACTGGCGCGAAAGATATCAACATGTTATCCATCTTCGAGAAGGATGAGTTCGCTCAGATAAATCATGTGGTGCGCATGTTGAAATCTGGAGATTCCCTTTATGATGCTCTACGGCGTTTCTTCGTTTATCTGCATTATTTTTACGGCTATCCATTCTATTTCTTTTCAGCGTTAATGGTGTTTTCATATCGATTGTTAGCAGGGGCCGATTGGGGCAATAATATCTCTGTGCTCATGCTGCTTTTGCGACAGTTGGTCAGCGTGCTGCCGATGATCGTTTCTGTAGCCTTGATGGTAGAACTTCAGGCCAGGCGCAAATCTCTCTTCAAAGCTTTGGGGACAGTATTATTTTTGTTGGCCATCCCCGCGGTGATTCAGAATAATTTTTGGTGGCACCCGGATAGTTTAGCAATCCTCCTTGTAGTGCTGATCTTTTTCTTCATAGACAAAGATGCTTTCAATTATGGAAAGTGCTTCTACATTGCTGCATTCATTTGTGGAATTGCCTTTAGCGTCAAGTATTCGGGCGCATTTTTTGTTTTAGCTATTCCTGTATATCTCGTTTGGGGTGTTGCTGCGAAAAAAATAGTTCTTCAACGTGCATTTATCTTAGCGATTTCTTTCGTCATCGTAATGATCTTGGGTTTGGTAATCTCAAATCCCTTGCTGCTTGTGCCGCAGGGCTATCCACTTAAGGCGGGACAGCACCGGTAGCCAAAGGGTCGTGAACGACGCG